>Ga0315906_10010969_pt1 | contig 10594 bp, 8 predicted proteins | sample LakEriMetagenome_4_FD_203526 | JGI IMG/M metagenome (GOLD analysis project Ga0315906, IMG submission 203526) | Freshwater fungal communities from buoy surface, Lake Erie, Ohio, United States - Buoy 2 MA122 | ecosystem: Environmental > Aquatic > Freshwater > Lake > Lake biofilm | place: USA: Lake...
CCGCACAACCTGGCGTCGCATCGCTGCAGGGCTCGCGAGCAGGGATTCGAGCGCGGTCTTGTCCTTGCGCAGCGCGGCGAGCTCTTGCTCGATCCGAATCCCCTCCAGACGCGCGAGCTGCCGTAGCCGGATCTCGAGCACGTCGTCGGCCTGTCGCTCTGACAGGCGGAAATGTGCCATCAGCGCCGACTTCGGCTCGTCGGACTCCCGAATGATGCGGATGACCCGGTCGATGTCGAGCAGGACCGCCAGGCGCCCCTCGAGAATATGAATCCGGTCATCGACCTTCGCCAGCCGATGACGACTGCGCCTGGTTACCGTCGCGACCCGAAACTGCGCCCACTCGCCCAGCATCTGCAGCAAAGACTTCTGGCAGGGGCGACCATCGATCCCCACCGACACCAGGTTGATTGATGCGCTCGTCTCGAGGCTGGTGTGCGCGAGGAGGATATTGAGCAGTTCCTGATGTTCGATCCTGGACGAGCGAGGCTCAAACACCAGCCGTACGGGTGCATCTTTGCCGGATTCATCGCGCACGCCATCGAGCACGGCGAGCACGGTCTGCTTGAGTTGCTGCTGCTCAGGGGTCAGCGCCTTGCGCCCCGTCTTTACCTTGGGATTGGTGAGGTCCTCGATTTCTTCCAGCACACGCTGCGAAGACACACCGTGGGGCAACTCGGTCACGACCAGCTGCCATTGCCCGCGGGCAAGGTCCTCCACCACATGGCGGGCGCGAAGCTTGATGGACCCGCGGCCAATCGTATATACCTCGCGAATATCGGCCGGTGATGAAATGATCTGCGCGCCCCCAGGAAAATCGGGCCCGGGAAGGAGCGCCGTCAACTGCTCGGGCGATAGATCGGGATCGCGGACGATTGCAGCGGCGGCGGCGGCCACCTCGCGCAGATTGTGCGGGGGAATCTCGGTCGCGAGTCCCACCGCAATCCCTGACGCACCGTTGAGAAGCACCATGGGCAGGCGGGCGGGTAGCTGTCTGGGCTCCTCGGCCGACCCATCGTAATTGGCCATGAAATCGACCGTACCTTCATCGATTTCATCGAGAAGCAGACGCGAATAAGCGGTAAGCCGTGCCTCGGTGTAGCGCATCGCGGCCGCGCCGTCACCGTCGCGCGAGCCGAAGTTACCCTGTCCGTCAACCAGCGGATAGCGCAGCGAAAAATTTTGCGCCATCCGCACCAGCGCCTCGTAGGCCGCCACGTCGCCGTGGGGGTGAAATCGGCCAAGCACATCGCCCACCACACGCGCAGATTTGACAGGCTTTGCACCCGGACCAAGACCCATGCGCTCCATGGCAAACAGAATCCGGCGCTGCACTGGCTTTTGCCCGTCACAGACATCGGGAAGGGCCCGGCCCTTGACGACCGACACTGCGTATTCGAGATAGGCGCGCTCAGCGTAGTGCGCCAGGGCGAGCGTGTTTTCTTCGTCGTCCGGCGGCGGGCTTGCGCCACCAAACAGATCCTGCTGATTGCTCATCAGTGCCCCGTGTCAGATATCGGCTTCGACTTCGTGTCCGTGGGTTTCAAGCCAGCTGCGGCGGGCCTGGGCCTCGCCCTTACCCATCAGCATGGTGAAACGCTCTGTGGTGGCCGCGCGGTCGAAGCTTCCCAACGACACGCGAAGCAGGCGGCGGGTGTCCGGGTTCATGGTGGTTTCCCAAAGTTGCTCGGCATTCATCTCGCCCAACCCCTTGAAGCGCGAGATCGACCACGAGCTGTCGCGGATGCCGTCCTTGCGAAGCTTGTCCTCTACATGACGAAGTTCGCCATCATCTAGACAGTACACTTTCCGTAGCGGACGCTTGCCCTGGGCTGGAACGTCGATTCGGTAGAGCGGCGGTCGGGCAATCCAGACATGTCCGCGCTCGACCAACTGGGGAAAGTGCCGATAAAAGAGCGTGAGCAACAGCACCTGAATGTGGGCACCATCGACATCTGCATCGGACAGAATGCAGATCCGACCATAGCGAAGCGCAGAAAAATCGACGGAATCATCGACCCCGTGAGGGTCGATGCCCACCGCCACCGAGATGTCATGAATTTCGTTATTGGCAAACAACCGGTCGCGATCAGTTTCCCAGGCGTTCAGCACCTTACCTCGCAGAGGGAGAATCGCCTGAAATTCCTTGTCGCGGCCCATTTTGGCTGAGCCGCCCGCCGAGTCGCCCTCAACCAGAAAAATCTCATTACGACTGATGTCGGTGGACTCGCAGTCGGTAAGCTTTCCCGGCAACACCGCGACGCCTGAGCTCTTTCGCTTTTCAACCTTCTGCGTGGCGCGGCTACGCGCCTGCGCCTGGCGAATGACCAGCTCGGCCAGCTTTCGGCCCTGTTCAACATTTTCATTGAGCCACAGCTCAAACGGCGGGCGCGATAACGAGGACACCAGTCGCAGGGCATCGCGCGAATTCAGCCGTTCCTTGATCTGCCCCTGAAACTGGGGATCGAGCACCTTGGCCGACAGCACAAAGCTCGCCCTGGCGAACACATCTTCAGGCAAAAGCTTGACCCCCTTGGGCATCAGGCCGTGCAGCTCGATAAACCCCTTGACCGCCGTGAACAGCCCATCGCGAAGACCTGACTCATGGGTGCCGCCCGCCGTGGTGGGGATCAGGTTGACATAGCTTTCGCGGATCAGCGCGCCCTCTTCGGTCCAGACGACAAGCCATTGCGCGCCCTCACCCTCAGCGAAGGTATCGTGATCGGCCGCCACCGACTGCTCGCCTTCGAACGGTGGAATCAGCGGCGCGCTCGCCCCACCGGCTGTCAGCGCCTCGTCCAAATAAGAGCGGAGGCCATTTTCATAGTGCCAGGTCTGAACGCGTCCGCTTTTCTCCTCATGGAGCGTCACCCGGAGCCCCGCCAGAAGCACAGCCTTGGACCGAAGGAGTTGCAGCAGTTCGCCCGCTGGAATGTTGGCGCTATCAAAATACCTGGGGTCGGGCCAGCAGCGCACACGGGTGCCGCTGCGACGCTCGCCGCGTGCAGCCGGTTGAGACTTGAGGCCACCGCGCGGCTCGCCGCCCTCAAAGGCCATCTGGTGCACGCCCCCCTCACGCCAGACCGTGACCTCCAGCCGGCTCGACAGGGCGTTGGTGACGGACACCCCCACCCCGTGCAACCCGCCTGAAAAACTGTAGGCCCCCGCCCCGCCGGCCTTCTCAAACTTGCCCCCCGCATGGAGGCGGGTAAAGACAATTTCAACGACTGGCGCTTTCTCCTCGGGGTGCGGTCCCACCGGAATGCCTCGGCCATCATCGTCAACGCTGACGCTGCCATCGGCATGGAGCGTGACATCGATGTTGCGACAGAAACCCGCCAGCGCCTCGTCGGCGGCGTTGTCAATGACTTCCTGGATGATGTGAAGCGGGTTGTCGGTTCGGGTATACATGCCGGGGCGGCTACGCACCGGCTCCAGCCCCTTCAACACCCGGATAGAAGATTCACTGTAGTGGGCAGCGCCCGACGCTGAACGCGTCGCCATTCCATTCACTCCGACAGGCAGCTGTGGCTGCGAACGGCGCGAATTCTACCCCCCCGCCATGGCACCGCCCGGCGGAGTCTCGGGGGTATGGGGCTTACGCGGTTCCCGGTCGCCCGCTACCAGGTTCCGGGCACCAGAATGTCGCGATCAACCCGGGTGACATCGGTGTGCCCACAGAAGGCCATGGAGATTTCCAGCTCGCGCTGAATCACCTCAAGCGCCTTGTGCACCCCCGCCTCGCCCATTGCGCCCAGGCCGTAAAGAAACGCGCGACCGATCATGGTACCGCGCGCCCCAAGTGCAATGGCCCGAAGAACGTCCTGACCGGAGCGGATACCGCTGTCGAGCCAGACCTCAATGTCACGCCCGACGGCGTCAACAATGGCCGGCAGGGCCTTCACCGACGAGAGCGCGCCATCAAGCTGGCGACCGCCGTGATTTGAAACGACAAGCGCATCAGCACCGCTCTCAACCGCCAGCCGGGCGTCAATCGGCTCCATGATGCCCTTCAAAATAAGCTTCCCGCCCCAGCGCTGCTTGATCCATTCCACATCGTTCCAGTTGAGGGTGGGGTCAAACTGCTGACTGGTCCAGGCACCGAGCGATGACATATCGGCCACGCCCTTGACATGGCCCACGATGTTGCCGAACTGACGGCGTGGCGTGCCCAGCATTCCCATACACCATCCTGGCTTGGTGATCATGTTGAGAATGTTCGGGAGCGTGAGCTTCGGCGGCGCCGACAGTCCGTTCTTGATGTCCTTGTGGCGCTGACCCAGGATCTGCAGATCGAGGGTCAGCACGAGCGCCGAGCAACCGGCAGCCTTCGCGCGGTCAATGAGCCGGGCGATGAAGTCCCGGTCGCGCATGACATAGAGCTGAAACCAGAAAGGCGCCGTCGTGTGCGCGGCAATGTCTTCGATTGAGCAAATGCTCATGGTCGAAAGCGTGAACGGCACTCCGAATCGCTCTGCCGCCTTGGCCGCGAGAATCTCGCCGTCGGCATGCTGCATGCCGGTCAGGCCCACTGGTGCGAGCGCAACCGGCATCGCCACCGGCTGACCGATCATGGTGCTTCGGGTGCTACGGCCGTCCATATTCACGGCCACCCGCTGGCGGAACTTGATCGGCGAAAAATCGTCTACGTTGGCGCGGTAAGTACTTTCCGTCCAGGCACCCGAGTCGCAGTAGTCGAAGAACATCCTGGGCACGCGACGGCGATGAAGTTGACGAAGATCTTCGATGCAGGTGATGGGAGCGGGCATGGTGGGTACTCGGTGGCGGCAACTCACGGCAATGTTAGCGCAGCCGCCACGAATGAAAAGCGTCCTGGGTCGTGAGATCATCACTGCTCCTCTAAAACCCACCCTGGGCGCCTCTTCCGCCCCCTCACCCCGACATGTCTGAGAACAAGCCCTTCAAACTGGCTGGCGTCATGGGGATGCCCGTGCTGCAGTCGCGCTCGCCCATCATTCATAATCACTGGATCCGCGAACACGGTCTGAACGCGGCCTACGGGCATTTTCCGGTTCACATCGATCGCATCGAAGACGCGGTCCGTGGGTTGTCGGCGCTGGGGCTTGCTGGCTGCAACATCACGCAGCCACACAAACTTGCCGCATTCGGCCTGATGGATCAGGTGAGCCCGCTCGCGCAGCGCATCGGCGCCATCAACTGCATCGTTGTGCAGGCAAACGGCGCTTTGCATGGCTTCAATTTTGATGCGGAGGGTTTCATCCAGAGCCTTCGCGATGAGCGTCCCGCTTGGAGAGCCTCCGATGGGCCGGCGGTGGTGTTGGGCGCAGGCGGCGCAGCCCGCGCGGTGGTCTGTGCCCTGATTGACGAGGGCGCGGTTGAGATTCGTCTGATCAATCGAACGCGCGACAAAGCCGACCAGTTGGCCCAGCTCGATCCGCGCATCGTTCACACCCTGGAGTGGTCACAGCGACATGCCGCGCTCGAGGGAGCCGCTTTGCTGGTGAACTCGACCAACCAGGGCATGTACGGTCAGCCTGCCCTTGAACTGAGCCTTGTCGCGCTCCCCTCCACGGCACTGGTGAGCGACCTGATTTATGTACCGCTCGAAACTCCGCTGATCGCCGCTGCGCGGGCGCGTGGCAACACCACCGCGAACGGTCTGGGCATGCTCCTTCATCAGGCTGTGCCGGCCTTTGAGGCCTGGTTTGGCGTACGCCCCCGCGTAACAGCCACCCTGCGCGAGCGGGTGTTGGCCACTTTTTAGCTGAGACTGCCCTCGGACAGATCGATCGCACACAGAGCACTTGCCAGGCATGCTTGATTGATGGATTCTGCGAACTTTCAATTTTCCGAAAAGGACAGGCTATGCCCAAGGCTTACTGGATCAACGCGTATCGGGAGATCCTCAATACCGATGCGCTCGCAGCCTATGCCAAGCTCGCCGGCCCGAGCATCCAGGCGGCTGGCGGCAGGTTTCTGGTGCGAGGCTCGCCTGCCGCGGTGAAGGAGCACGGACTGATGCAGCGGACAGTCGTGGTCGAATTCGACAGCCTTGAGGTGGCGCTTTCCACCTACAACAGTGCCGGGTACCAGGAGGCGTTGAAGGCACTGGGCAGCAACGCGGTGGTTCGCGACATGAGGATCGTTGAGGGGGTTTAGCTCGGCGTCGTGCATGCCCCCGAGCTAGCGCTACAGCACGACTGGATCGCCGACTCGTCGCAGCTTCTACCGCTCGCGCCGCATGGCGGTCTGGGTGATGACGCCGACGGGCCGCGATCTCGATCACTGCATTCCGCAAGCTTTCTGTTCTAACGAACGCGGGTCGAGTCATGATCGCTGGATCCCGAGTCAGGCAAGATTTTCTGGGCGCCATGCACAAAACCGAAGCTGATGGGTAGCCGGTGCCGACGGGGCCCCCTGCGCTAACGTCAAGATGTTCGAACGCAAATACAATCCGACTGGTGTGTTCGCCCTTCTCGGCTTTGCCGCCAGGCATTGCCGAATTCCAGCCGATGGAGCCCACCATGCCGAACCCGCTCTTGACCCGTATTCCCCGATCACAAATGACCGAGCGCCTGCAGCGCGACTACGACACTTCGGTTGCGCTTCGAGACGATGCAACGCTGATCGAGGTTGGCGCGAACGCGCCGGAACTTCTGGAGTGGTACCGCGACAGCTTTTACGCCAAGCTCTTTTATGCGGGGCGGGTTGACGTGCGCACCAAAGAGTTGCTGCGTTACAGGCTATCCATGACACACGGCTGCGCCTATTGCAACCGTGGCAACAGCAAGGCTGCGCTCAAGGCAGGGGTGAGCGACGCCCAGCTCGCACGGATCATGAACGAAGACGACCCCGTGTTTGATGCCCGCGATCGCGCGGTACTGCAACTGGCTTCTCAAATCGCGATCACCAACATGCAGGGCACCCTGGATCAAAGACTACACAACGCGCTCAAAGCACATTTTGACGATGCGCAGATCTTTGAGCTGGGAATGGTGGCGGGCATGCTCACGGGCATGGCGAAATTCATTTTCGTCTATGACCTGGTCGAGAAGGAAGCAAACTGTCCGAGTCGCAAGCGGTAAGCTGCCAGCTTTTTATTGCAGGGGGCAATGAGTGAAATATCAGAAAATCGACGCAAAAGCATATGCCCAAGAGCATCTTCGCGGCGTCTGGGCTGCCACCCTCACGCCGTTCGATGCGCTATTGCGAGTCGACGAAGCGGGCTGGCGGCGTAATCTGCGCCATTGGTATCGAGATCTCGGTATCAGGGGGCTGTTTGTTAACGGCAAGCAAGGTGAATTCGCCTCCATGAGCGTGGCCGAGCGAAAGCTCGTAGCCGAAATCGCCGTTGAAGAGGCCGGCTCCGACCGCGGCGTGATGGTGTCGTGCTCAGACCAAAGCCTCGACACCGTGATCGATCTCGCGCGCCATGCGCAGTCGATCGGTGCCGACTACATCGTCGTTCATACGCCGCTCCTCTACTTTGGCGCACATAGCGATGACACGCTCTACGAGTATTACCGACACATTGCCGAGCAAGTTGACATTGGCGTAACGCTTTGGAATCAGCCGCCAGACTGTGGCTACACACTTGAGCCTGAAACCTGCGTTCGAATCGCCGAGATCGATAACGTGGTCGCGATCAAGTACAGCGTACCGCGCGACACCTACGTGCGCCTGACGCACATGGCCGGCAAGCGGCTGATCGTGAGCACGTCCAACGAAGAGGAGTGGCTATCCAATATCCTGGAGCTGGGGTGGCAGGTTTATCTGTGCTCGACGCCCCCGTTTCTCATGCAGACGACGCACGACCGACGAATGCATGACTACACCGAACTTGCAATTAAGGGCAACGCGCAGGCTGCTCGTGCGATCCACGCCAGCCTTGAACCGGTCCGAAACGCTTTGAAGCAGTCCCGGCCCCACGGCAAAGCGGCCGCCCACCAGAAATATTGGCAGGAGCTGCTTGGCCAGGTGGGTGGGCCTGTCCGCCGACCGCTCCTCAACCTTACCGAGCAGGAAAAAGCGGCAACGCGGCAGGCGTTTGAGGCCTGCGGCCTCAAACGGGGTTAGAGCCGGTTCACGATTTCATCAGTGTAGAACTGAGAGGCCTGCCCTGACTTAATCAGGCCGACCTTCACCATTCCGCCCACCATTGAGTTCCAGCTCACGGCGTCATTCTTCAGCAGCAAGCTGGGATTGTCCTGCCACCAAAGTGCCTCCTCATCGCGCATCGCACGAACGGTGAAATCAACCTGCTTGGCGCCCTCTATTTCCCATTGACGACTCAGTCGCTCGACCATCAGGCGCCCCTCGGTGCGCTTGACCTCGAGAATCGACGCCTTCTCTGCGCGGAGAATTTTCAAGAGCAGATCAGGCTCCTTCTGAACCGTCTCGCGCAACGCGAAATAGGCCTGGCCGGGCATGGCTACCGCGTCACTGGTGCCCCACATCAATATCTTTTCGCCCGCCTCCATAAGTGAAGTGGTGGTCCCGATGCTCACAATGTGCGCATCGATCCGCCCTTGCTGGATCAATCCCCAACCGCCAGGGCTATTACCCACTGCTTCGCGGCGCGCAGCGTCAAGTGGCATGCCGGCGTTGGCAAACATCAAATCGAGAATGTTGTCGCTTGCGGAGCCCTTTGCTGCAATTCCGATGACCTTGCCAGCCATATCGCGTGGATTACGAATGGGCTTCGCTGGTGAGCTGTAGACAACAATCGGCGAGCGGTGAAGTACCGTCGCAAACGCGACCACTGGCGCACCTTCCGAAGCCGCCTTGACCACTGCAAGCGGGTCGCCACGACCATAAAGGGCGCGGCCCGCGATCACCTGCTGCACCGCAACCGCGGAGCCTTTGCCAGGGAGAACCGTGACCTCAAGCCCTTCCTTACCAAAGTGACCTCCGGCCTGCGCATTCAGCGTTGGCGCATAGCCGATCAGCAATCCGAACGGCGTAACAAAATTGATCTTGCGCGCGCTTGTTTGTCCTTGAGCGGACATGCTCAGCGCAAGCGCGCCGCCACCCGCAACAAGCGATTTTGAAAATCGACGGCGAGACATCGTCATGATTGGTTCTTCCTTTGGTTAGGCAACACAGTTCCTGAAATCATCCAGCGCTCAAACGGTCGTGCGGACGGTATCGATCACAGACTCATGCCAGGGGATCAATACCCTCTTCAACAACCCCACGCAGACGTAAAGCGCAAATCCGAGCAGCGTGAGTAACAAGATGACAGCAAACATTGCCCCAACTTTGTAATCGTTGAGTGCCGCCACCGCAAGATGACCGAGACCGGTACTGCCGCCTAGATACTCTCCAACTACGGCCCCAATGATGGCCAGCACCACACCAACTTCCATACCCGCCAGGATCGCAGGCAGCGCGCTCGGCAACTCAAGGCAGACGAACCGTTGCCAACGATTGGCATTCATAACAGTCATCACATCGCGATGACCGAGATCCACCGATTTCACGCCGAGAACCGTATTGGTGAGGATAGGGAAAAACGCCAGCACTGCAGCTACAACGATCTTTGCTTCCGGGCCGAAACCGAACCATAGAATGAAAAGAGGAACTAACGCGACCTTAGGTACAACCTGGGTTGCGACGATAAATGGATTCAACGCTTTTTCGAGCCATGGCGTTTTGCCTAGTATCGCTCCCAAGCCCACCCCAACCACACATGCAATGACAAAGCCGGCGAGCGTCTCGTAAAGGGTGATCCAGGTATGTCGAAAGGTGCTGGCGGTTGAGAGCAGATCGATGAAGCTCTCGGCAACAGCAGCTGGTGGCGGGACAATGAATCGCGATACATTGAACGCGGTGACGTACCAATGCCAGAGGCCAAGGAACAGCACCAGAATCAGTGGCGTCGTGATCCAGGTCGACCTGATTCGGTTCATGCGAATTGCTCCAGTCGACTCCGAAGGTCTCTCACAATTCGATGAAATTCCGCATCGTCGTTAAGCGAAGGCGCGCGTGGGCGAGCAAACGGAACATTGACGATGCTGTGCACTCGCCCTGGGCGAGGTGAAAACAAGATGATCCGGTCTGCGAGAAATACCGCCTCAGGTATTGAGTGGGTGACGAACAAAACAGTCGAGCGGGTATGCATCCATATCCGTTGCAGTTCAAGGTTTAGCTGATCGCGCGTCATCGCGTCGAGCGCGCCGAAAGGCTCATCCATCAGCAAAATTTCGGGGTCAGCCGCCAAAGCCCGGGCGATGGCGGCGCGCTGACGCATACCGCCGGAGAGCTGTCGCGGCCAAACACGTTCAAACCCCGAAATACCAACCAGCGCACATAGCGCTCGCGCGCGTTGCAGTCGGGCGGGCTTTGACACGCCCGTAAGTTTCATCGGAAGGGCAACATTGGTTTCAATTGAATACCAGGGAAACAGCAATGCATCCTGAAAGACAACGCCAAGCTTGCTGAGCGCCGTCGAATCGCGACCCGATGGGCCCCAAAGCGAACGGCCCGCGATATCGACGCTTCCCGAACTCGGCTCAAGCAGGCCCGCAACCGCTCTAAGAAGCGTGGTTTTCCCACATCCCGATGGACCGAGCAGCACCACGAATTCGCCCGCGCCAAAAGTGAGATTTGT
>Ga0315906_10010971_pt1 | contig 10591 bp, 17 predicted proteins | sample LakEriMetagenome_4_FD_203526 | JGI IMG/M metagenome (GOLD analysis project Ga0315906, IMG submission 203526) | Freshwater fungal communities from buoy surface, Lake Erie, Ohio, United States - Buoy 2 MA122 | ecosystem: Environmental > Aquatic > Freshwater > Lake > Lake biofilm | place: USA...
GACCGACCTCTCGCTCGCCGGGTCGATCCTGAAGTTGAGCGGATTTGATTGCATCGAGCCGCTTCCTGATCGCGCGATAGTCGGGCACGTCGAGCTCGATCACGAGCTCGAGCACTGATCGCTCCCAGGGCGCCGCCGAGCGGCCTCTCAGGACGCGCGCCAGGAGCGCGCGCGCGTCCCTGCCTAGTCCGAGCCCTCCGAGTACAGCCGCTCGATGAGCCCGTTCGCGTGCAGCGCGAGGTCGAGCGGGCACTGCATCGCATCCTCGGGGGACGCAAAGAGCGGCGCGCCCGAGTCGTCGAGCAGGTGCCGGGCGATCGCCCAGGCGCGCGAATGCGAGGCGCCCTTCTCGTTCGCATTATGCGCGTCGACGAGGTCGCAGAGCGAGGGTCGCTTGAGCTTGAGCGTCTGCCCCTTCCATGTGAACGGGAGCGGCTCGAGGGCGAGGATGGCGCGTATGTCGGTCATGCCGGCGCCATCGTAATCGCTCCACTGAGCTGGAGCTGCACGGTCTGCCGGACGACGTCCTGCATCGCAACGGCGTTTCCGATCGACGTCACGAAGAAAGTGCCGGTATAGGTCTGATCGTTCGTTCCGTCCTCGACCCACTTCCAGACGCACGTGAGCAGCGTGCCGTTGAGGAACCATCCCTCGAGGAGCTTCGTCGTCGCGTCCGCGCGGTCGTAGTAGAGCGTGAGGCTCGCCGTCCCCGACTTGATCCCCGCGATGTACTTGCGGTCGATGTCGCTAATCTCGGTGATTTCGACCGTCTCCATGTTGAGCGTCACCGATGCGTCGATGACGCCGTCGAAGGTAGCCGCGCTCGGCGCGGTGGTCGTGAGGAGGAAGTCGCGGCACGTTCGCGGTGTGACTGCCATTGTTTATCTCCAGTAGATCGTGGCGACGGTCATGGCCGTCGCGGGCTCCTGCTCGTCGCCGAGCCCGACGGTCTCGGGCTCGAGCATCTCGTTCGTGATGAAGACGGTGCCGAAGACAAGCGAGTCGTACGTGCCGGGCTTGAGCGCCGCGCGCACCTTCTCGGCAAGCGCGAGCGCATCCGCGCTCGTCGCGGCGATCGAATTGACCGTGACCTGCGCCTGCATGATCTCGGCTCCGAGCTCGGCCTCGGCCTTCGAGTCGACCGAGTAGGTCACGGCCGGCAGCGCGCTCGTCTGGAGCCTGTAGCCGTGCGTGACGCGGGAGTCGGGTACGGGCACGGGATTCGCCGAGAGCGTCGTGCCCGCGGTCAGCATCGTTCGGACGGCCTGCTCGAAGGTCGCCATTTACGCCACCTCCTCGCACTCGATCACCGCGACTCGGTCGGCGTTGTCGAGGTTGATGATCGACTGCACCTTGAGGTCGCGCCCCTCGACTCGGACGCGGTCGACCTCGGTGAGCCCTGAGTTCTCGACCGCCGTCCACCGAGCGCGAAGCTGGAACTGCCGGCGCACCGCCACGCCGTCGGCGTAGCTCGCCTCCTGGGCGCTCGGATTCCGAACGTCGCAGTAGAAGAAAGCGCCAGGCGTGAAGGCGTCGGTGCGCAGGCCGAGAGAATCCTGCGCGTTGCTCGCCACGAGCCGCACCGCCTTCGACCGCAGGAGCCCCGCCGAGATCATCGGATGAAGCTCCTCGCGCGGTAGCTCGAGAGGATGTAGTCGACCGACATGGGGACGGCGTTCAGCCCGACGGGTTGGAACGCCTCGGGATTGTTGTACCAACCGCCGACGAGCGCGATGATGCAGTGCACGAGCGCGTTGGGTATTGCGTTGTAGCCGCAGTCGACCGAGACGGTGATGTTCGTGCCCTCGTAGGTGGCCGGCGTCTCGAGGAACTTGAGCACGGGCGCGGGGCCGTTCGACCTGTCGAGCCAGTAGTCGGCAGCGGGCATCAGCGTGTTTGCGTTGGCCGAGTTCTGGTATTCGACCTTCGTGACCGACGTGAACGGCAGGAGCGGGATCGCCGTGTCCTCGAAGCGGGCGAGGAACAGCTGCCGCACGAGCGGGGTCATGTAGAGCCCTGTCTCGCGCTCGACGAGCTCCTCGGCCGCCTCCCTGTACAGGAGGAGCGTCGTGTCGTCGTCCGCGTAGTCGATCTTCAGCGCGGATTTGATTGTGGAGAGCGGGATGCTCATGAAAGCCCCTCGGCGGGTTTCCCCGCCGAGGAGCCTGGAGGAAAGATGGAATCAGACGCGGATCGCGGCGAACGCCTCGGCGAGAGTCACGCGCGAGTCGGTGCGCGCCCACACGTACATCGTCGTGGCCGCCGAGCCCATCGCCGAGTAGGGGTCGACGGTCGCGGTCATGCCAGTGCGGTCGAAGATCTCGAAGTAGGTGAAGTCGCCGACGATCGCGTACACGGTGTTCTCGACGGCGCTGCCGCCGCCGCTGTTGACCCACTCCGAGATCGAGTACGGCACGCCGTACAGGGTCGCGGGAGCGCCGCCGTTGAGAGTGTTGCCGTGCGTTCCGGGCGTCCAGACGTACTCGGTCGCGGGCGTGTAGGTGTTGGTCGGCGTGCCGACGCTCCCGTAGGTCGTCTTCAGCTTGCGCGCGACCTTGAGGAACTCGTCGTGGAACAGCCACCGGAACCGCGGCGAGGCGCGGTACTGCGGCTTCACCGCGTGCACCGCGTCGATGATGTTGTCGGCGGTGACGGCCGTGATCACCTGCGGCTGCGTGCCGAGGTTCACGCCGGTCGTGATTCCGCCCGTGCGCGCGATTCCCTGCGGGCCGGAGCTGCCGGCGCCGGTCGTGAAGTCCTCGTCCATCTTGCGGCCGATCGCGAGCGCGAGGCGGTTCGAGACGTAGTCCATCACCGAGCCGATGCCGGCGTTGCCGATCGCGTCCTCGATGAATTCCTGCGAGACCTGGGTGCCCGCGCCGTACTTGTAGGGCGTGACCGCGACCGTCGACCAGGAGGGATCGGAGAGCGTGACCGCGGCGCCTTCGCCGACGAGCGCGGCGGTCGGCAGCGCGTTCTCGACGAGGAGCGTGCGCTTCGAGTCGATGGTGTTGATCGTCGCGAGCTGCCGGATCACCGACGCCTGGTAGAGCTTCTCGCGGATGCGGCGCTCCATGTCGGTCGGCACGTTGCTGCCTGCGGTGAGGCCGAGCTGCCCAGAGCCTGAGGCGATGGTCGCCGTACCGAGCGCGCGGGCGCTCGCCATGTCGCCGCGCAGGACGCTCGTGAGCCACTCGCGCGACTCTGCCTCGCTGCCGCCCTCGATGCGCGGGGCGCGCGCCTGGAAGGTCGGCTGCGACTCGAGCTTGGCGAGGCGCGCCTCGAGCGCGGCGTTCTGCGCCTTGAGCTCGGCGGCGGTGAGCGCGGCATCCATGCGCGCGAACATCTGCTTCTCCTCGCCGCTGCCCTGCGTGTCGACGAGCTCGGGCGAGAGGCCGGTGCGCGCCTCGAATGCGTTCAGCCCGCGGCGGTAGACGTGGGCGTCGTTCTCGAAAGTGTGGTTGACCTTGATCTCAGACATTCCTGATTCTCCGATAGAAGGTTGCGAGCCGTGCGTCGATCGCGTCGGCGAGAGCCACGGAAACGCTCCGCAGGCTCGAACTTGTCTGGGGGTATGCGGCGTCCTGGACGATGGACACCTCGACGAGCGTCGCCTTGCGGACGAGCCGCTGCGTGCGGTCCTTGTTCCACGAGTCCTCGTTCACGAAGAACCCGAAGCTCATCTCGCCCGTGAGGTCGCCGCGCTCGAGCAGCGCGCGCACGTCGTTTCCGAGCGTCGTCTCGGGCAGCTGCGCCTCGAAGGCGAGCCCGTTGCGGTCGCTGCGCAAGCGGAGCGTCCCGCTCTTCGTCCGCGCGAGCGGCATCGAGGCGTCGTGGTTGTAGTAGAGCTTCACGTCCGCGCCGCTCGACAGCGTCTCGTTGAACGCTCCTGGCGCGATCCGCTCCTTGAACTTCCTGCCCTGCTCGACGATCTCGCGGGAATCCTGCCCGTACACGGCCGCGTAGCCGGCGAGCGTGCGCCCGTCGATCGTCTGCTCGGTCGCGGTCACGTCGCGCCTAGAAATCATTCGGTGTCCCTTCCTGCGCGCTCGTGTCGTCGCCGAGGTTCGTCTGCCCGCCGCCCGTGCCGACGTTGAGCGCGAGCGTCGGCTCATCGAGCCCGGGGAGCGGCGGGAGGTCGAGCTCCTCGCGCGCCTCGTTGCGCGTCATGAAGCCCGCCTCGACTGCGGTGCGCAGCGCGGCCATCGTCTCGGCCATGCCTGGGCGCTGAAGGTCGTCGACGTCGAAGAGGACCGTTTCCGTCGGGCCCGTCAGCTTCGCCTTTATCTCGCTCGTCCACGCCGAAATCCAAGTTCGCAGGCATCCGTCCACGTACTGCCGGCCCGTCCACTCGAGCGAGCCGTACGCGTTGCCGCCGCCCGCCATTCCGAGATAGAGACTTGGTACGCCATAGATGCGCGATACGTCCTCGATCGAGTATCCGCGCGCCTTCTCGAGACCCGTGTCGTCGAGCGTCGAGCTGATCCGCTCGACCTTCGCGCCTTCCATGAGGACGAGCGGGCGCCCCGCGTTGAGGCTGCCCGAGTGACGCTCGACGTAGTCGCGCTCGATGCGCTGCATCGCTTCGCCCGAGAGCTTGCTCGGGTGGACGATGGCGATTTTCGGGTTGCCGGCGTTCTCGTACGCCTTGAGCGCCATCTGCTCCTGCGCCGCCATGATCTGCAGCGACGTCCGGCAGAGGTCGATCGGCGACTGCCCCCAGATGCCGCTCGTGCTCGGCGCGCGGAGGTGGAACATCTGCTCGAGCTCGAGGTCGCCGTACGCCTTCGTCTTGTAGAACGGGCGTGCGCCCGAGACGTCGAGCTGCACCGTCTCGGCGTCGAGCATGATCAGCTCGAGCAGCTCGCCGCCGCGCGTGCGGTTGATCGCGGCGAATGCGTTCCCGTAGAGGAGAACCTGCATCGTCATGGCGCGCTTCAGGTCGAAGGCGTTCATGATCGTGCTCGGCGATGCGAGCAGCGATGCCGCTCCAGGCGACGAGACCTCGAGCTCCATGCGCGCGATGTCGCCGGCGATCAAGGTCACCGCGCGATAGACGGGCGTGTAACGGAGCGCCGTCGCGGCGGTGACATAGGGCACCGAGCGCGGCGCATCGCTGAGGATGGTCGAGCTCCACGGGCCGACGAGCCACTGGTTGAGCAGGCGTCGAAGCACGCGGGAATAGTCCCGCGTCCGTCAATCCGTCACTGGCTCTAGATCACAGTTCCTCGTATCCGCTGCGCGTCTCGCCGCCCCAGCAATGCAGCGCCATGATCGCGGCGACGAGCGGGTCGATCACCTGGTCGGCCTTCCGCTTGTCCACCTTCACGTTGCCGTTCGAGTCGCGGATGGCGACCGCCGTGCGGCAGGCGTTGCGGAACACGGGGTCGTCGGCGACGACGATCCTGCCGGCGAGCCAGTACTGCATGAACAGCGAGCAGCCCGGGCCCATCGTCGAGATGCCCTGCGAGTAGAGCCTGAGCGGCAGCCCGTCGGCGACGGCGAGCTCGGCGAACATCTTCGAGCCCCACTGGTCGTAGGCGATCTCCTGGACGTCGAGGTATTCGGCGACTTGCTTGAGCTGCGCCATGATCACCTGATAGTCGACCTGGCGCCCAGGCACGAGCGTGAGCTTTCCCTGGAGCGCCCAGTTGCGGACGGGCAGGCGGTAGTCGAGCTCGCGCTGCTTCGCGTTGGCGTCTGGCCACCAGTACCACCCCTTCAGGAAGACGCGCCCGTCCTCGAGCGGGATCGCCGCGACCACCGCCGACAGGTCGAAGCTCTTCGAGAGGTCGACGCCGATCCATGCGGCGCGCCCCCTGAGATCGTCGTACGTCACGCCGGCGGGCTTCGGGTAGAGCTCCATGTCGAGCCACCCGCCCGCGTTCTCCGTCATCCGGCAGCAGTGGTAGCGGGTGAACTCGACGCGCCCCATCGGCGTCGTGCGGTTCGTGCGGAACTGCTCGACGAGGTTCTCGTGCGCCGGCTGCCCGTGCTCGGTGTTCGGGTTCGCCTTCGCCCAGCAGGCCTCGTCGTCGATCTGGTCGTCGTCGTCGATCCCGTAGAGCATCGCGACCGTCGCGTCGTCGACCGCGGACCCCTTGAGAACCTCCTGCGCGTGCGCGAGCTTCTCGCCGTAGATGTTGTCTGGGTTGTCCGCGGGCGTCGAGATGATCACGCCGAGCGCCTCGCGCCGCTTCGCCATCGCCGAGGTCAGCTTCGTCAGGAAACGCCCCTTGTACTCGGCGGCCTCGTCGCCGATCCAGAGCGACGGCGTCAGGCCGTCGAGGCTCGACTCGCGCGCCGGCAGCGCGGTGAGCACGCAGTCCTCGGCGGCGCGGATGATCGAGTACTGCCGGACGGCGACCGAGTCGTCGGCCATTCCGCGCGCCATCGTCTTGGCGGTGTCGAGGAGGATCTCGGCCTGCTCGACGCGGTTGGCGATCACGTGCGCCCGCCGCCCGCTGCCCGAGCACAGGTCGTACAGGCAGAGCCCCGCCATGAGCGTCGTCTTTCCGTTGCCGCGGGCGACCTGGAGGATGGCGTTCCGCACGCGCCTCTTGCCCGTCGCCTTCCACCGCCACCCCCAGAGGTTCGCGAGCGCCCAGAGCTGCCACGGGTTGAGCGTGAAGCTCTGGCCCGTCGCCTCGCCGACGAGCGGGAGCCTGGCGAAGAACGCCGCCAGGCGGTCGACCTCGTCCCAATCCATCGCGAGGTCGGCTCGCTCGAGGTCGCGCAGGAACCGCTCCGCGGCCATGACGATCCATTTGCCGGCGGGCCGTGACCCGTCCACGACCGATGTTGCATACTCGGTCGCGATTGTGCATGAAGTTTGGACGGTCACAGGCGGCACGTAGGGTACCCCCCCCTCCCGCAAAAGTTACCCCCCCTCCCATGCGCAAAAAACGCACTTTTTTCAGAAAAATCGACCGATTTCATTTGTGAGCCTTTTTGTGGCATTCGCGGCACAACGTCTCGAGGTTGTTCAGGTCAAACGTGAGATCAGGCCTCGTCGCGCGGGGGATGATGTGGTGGACCTCTTCCCCTGGGCGACCACACCTAGCGCACTCAGGGAAGGACCTGATCCACCTAGCCCTGAGCACCGTCCACTTCCTGCCTGGGCGCCTGCCCTCAGCGTGGAACATCTTGCCGGGCAGCTTGTGCTCGAATCGCTGCATCCATGACCTCCGCTCTATGGCGCATGGCGAGCTGCGCGGCCATGCTGTCCTGGCTCCACTGGGCAAGGGTCTGCACGACGAGCCACGGCTGCCGGCTCTGGCGCGTGACGATCACCCAGGGCCGCCCATGCGCGTCCCTCGTCGCCTGGGCGACCCACTCGGGCATCCTGATCCGCTCGCACCGCTTGCACTCGACGTGCAGCTCGAGCCCCTGGACGAGCAGGTCGGACGCCTCGCCCGACGCCCCGCAGAACTGCACCGAGCGCCTCGCCATCATGCCGAGGCGGTTCAGCTCGTCAGCCAATTCCCTCTCTCCAACGGCACCTTTTTCTCTCGAGTTCGCCACGGTGGAGCCTTTCTCGTTTTCCGCGAATAGCGGACGGTAAATACCCCGCATCTTCAGTGCGGGGATTATTTACCGCTATTCTCTATATAGAGCCGCGGAAAATAATTCCCCGAACGTCCGTTAGGTGGATTCTACCTTGCGTAACACATACTTCGGTCGTCCCGCCTTGCCATTCTGCACCGAAACCTGCTCGATGAGGTCGAGCTCCAGTGCGGTCTCGAGGAGCCCTCTCGCGGTGTCCCTCGGGATCATGTGACCCATCGCCCGCTCGAGGAGCTCGCCCTTCGCCGTCGTGCCGTCCACAAAGGCCGCGACGAACTCCTCGGGCGTCCACGTGCGCGCCTTCCCGCCCGCCTTCCTGGGCGTCCAGAGGTCGTCGGGATCGAGATCGGGCTCGATGGTCACGTTCGGCGGGTCGACCCTCAGCACGCAGGGCTTCGGCGGCGGGAAGGAACGGCAGACGGCCCGCATGGTCACGCAGCCCTCGGTCGCGTGCCGCAGGTACACGATGTGGGTGTCGACCGCCCTCGAGATCGCGCCGGCGCCCGAGCCGACGTCCGTCGTGCCCTTCTGGCTCTGGTCGCCCTTCGAGGCGTGGTGGACGTTGACGATCGACGCGCCGGCGTACGCGGCGATCCGATCGAGGTGGTTGTACAGCTGCACCATGTCGCCGTTGGCGTTCTCGTCGGTGCCCTTCGGGATGAATCGGTAGAAGGCGTCCAGGGCGATGAGGCTGTAGGTACCCCTGGGCTCCGACCTGATCGCCTCCTCGATCTCTTCCAAGCCCGCAGAAGCCCCTCTGAGCCACGCGACCCGCATCTGGGCGTCGATGGCTCCCAGGTCGGCTCCGACGCCTCTGGCGACCGTATGGAGCCTCTGGAGCCCTGTCTCGGGGTGAAGCTCGTTGTCGATCAGGAGCACCTTGCCCTTCCGCACCTTCCTGCCGAGCCATTCCGACCCAGTGCAGACGGCGAGCAGGAGCCGATAGAGCATCCACGTCTTCCCGACCTTCGGCGATGCGATCCAGTTCACGACCTCGCCGCGTCGGAACAGCCCCTCGACGATCGGCTCGCGAAGCTCGGGCGGGCCCTTGAGGAGCTCGGGCGAGAGGATGAAGATTTCACCCACGCGCCACCCACCTGTAGAACGGGCAGCCCTCGAGCAGCGGCCACATGAATGAATGCCGCGGCACCTGGGCGAGCCGCACGTCTCGGGGATCCATCGACTCGGGCAGGGCAGCCCAGAGCCGGTAGAGCTCGTGGCAGGCGATCAGCCACGCCTCCTCGTCGAGCTGCTCCGCGGCCTCTCGGAACGCCTGCGAGATGTTCCGGTCGGCGCGGTTCACGGTCATGGTGTTGAAGAACACCGTAGCGGCGACCCGTCGCGCCTCCCGCCGCACGTGCTCGCGCGGCGACAGATGCTCGCGCAGGAAGGCGCGCGCCTCGTCCTGGGTCATCCTGCCCGCCTCGATGCGCAGGCGTTGCGCAACGTCGGCGCCATGCTTGGCGCACGCCGCGGCGATCTCGTTCTCGGGAAGCCCCGTCTCGTGGGCGGTGATCCTCGCGGCGTAGGCGGGGCGCTGCCCGTCCCTGATCAGCGCCGCCATGCGCTCGACTGCACGTTCCATCATGGTTGGTGTCCTCCGTAAAAAGAGCACCGCCCCGCCGGGTGCGACGGGGCGATGCCAGAGGAGTCGGCGGGGGAGGATGCCGAAAGAACCCCGCCGAGAGGAGCCTAGAACGGAATCTCGGAATCGACCACCTTGAGGGAGGTCACGACGTGCGTGTCCTTCCAGGGCTTCGTGCGGATGGCGCAGGTCATGCCCTTGCGGAGATCGCGGTTGGCGTCGACGATCGCCTCGTCGAAGCACGAGAGGTAGACCGTCTCGCCGCCCGCGTTCTTGTAGCCGATGCGGAGCGAGCTCTTGCCGCTCGAGGTCTCGCCGATCTTGACGAACGTCAGGTCGATCACCTGCTCGCCTGGCGCCGGCGATGCGCTCGGAACAGGTCTCGGAACGGCGCCAGAATCAATCGCTCGAGCCATCTCGGAAAACTTGAGCCCTTCAATCAGCGCCGCGATCTCGCGCAGCTTCGCAGCCATCTCAGTCGTCTTCATCGTTCCTCGCATTCTCCGCGTCGCGCGGTGTATTTCGCATGGCATGGGCGCTCTTCTCCGCATTCACCCATCTGAACCTATAGACGTCCGTGCAGTGCGCCAGATGCTCGATCATGACGGCCGCCTCGAGCAGCTCGCGGGCGATGCCTGGGTGCAGGTCGGCCATCGAGCGTACCTTCGCGCCCATCGCGCGCGCCTCCTCGAACGACCACTTGGGCTCCTCCCTGCCGGTCATGACGTGGAAGCCCTCACGCATTGGATTTCCCCCACAGCTCTTTCCTGGCCGCGAGAAACGCCTTCAGTGACTTTTCGTCAAGCTCGCCGAACGCGAAACCCTCGTGGGTTTCTTCGCAACGAAGCATGAACAAAGGGCGCTGTGAATCGAGATAGACAAAGAGCTCAAACCTGCCCTTCCTCTCGATGAGGTTTGTGCACTCGACCGCATCGGTCACTGAACCTGCGCCCAGGATCATGGGTTGAGCTCGCTTTCCGTCCGATCGTTGACCCGCTCCGAGAGCTCGCACGCGGCGAGCCTGAGCACGAGGTCGAGCAGGTCGGCGGTCATGACCGACCGCGTGACCATCTTGCCGGCCTGGCGCGCATGGTCGAGATGCTCGATCTCGGCGAGCACCGCCTCGAGGATGCCCGTCAGGCTCTCAGACGGAATCTGCCGCAGCCCTTCGGCGTTTGCGGCGCGCAGCTGGTCGAGCCGAGCCCTGTTCCGGATGATCTGCTCGCGCCACTTCATTGCTCCATGTCCTTCCAGAGCGGGTAGAGGGCTCCGATGAAGATGAACACGCAGAAGAACAGGACGAAACCGTATTTGATCCATTCCACGGGCGTACCTCCTTGCGCCGACGTCCTGCGTCGGCGAGCTCCATCATGGCCGAGTACCCCGCGATCGCCTCCGCGACGATCCTCCTGCGGGGTTTGCCGTAGGTCGCGCAAAGAC
>Ga0315906_10010973_pt1 | contig 10590 bp, 5 predicted proteins | sample LakEriMetagenome_4_FD_203526 | JGI IMG/M metagenome (GOLD analysis project Ga0315906, IMG submission 203526) | Freshwater fungal communities from buoy surface, Lake Erie, Ohio, United States - Buoy 2 MA122 | ecosystem: Environmental > Aquatic > Freshwater > Lake > Lake biofilm | place: USA: Lake...
CCCTTCTGGTCAAGCGGGGGATGGCTCAAATCAATGGCAAAGACGCCATTGTTAAGACGTATGAGGTGAGAAACGCCTCATCCGAAACTCTGGTTGGACTGCCTGATGTCCAGTACACGGAGTCCGGTCAGAAGACGATGGTGTATGACTTCATCCAGATGAGTTCTGGGACATACACTCCCGGCACCATTGGAAGCACTCAAGCTCCAGACGACGCCACCTGCATCCTGCGTACGGAGCAGACGGAAGACGACGGAACCACCCGTCAGATTCGCAGGGTATTCATCAACAAAGGACTACTACAGCAAAGCGATGAAACCAGAAACAACGGCGCGCTCCTGCTCAAGACGTTCGTCTACCTCAACGACGCTCCGGTCCCAAACCCGCCCCCCAACTACACCCTTATCAGCCAAAGGACGGAAAACCCCAACGGTCTTGAGACGACTACCTACACTTACGCTTATGGCACTGGGGAAATAAGCCGAGAGGAAAGTACGGGTAATAACGGAGCTTTGCTTCGCAAGACAATACGCTACCTATCAACCCCTGCTATTGTAAGCAATCCAATTGGAACTCTTGTAGGTTATACGCTTGTTGATGTTTCCTATCAAGAAGCTGAAGGTCATAAGATTTGGACTGGTGTTTATGTTCAGGGAACTGGTGAGATTAGCAGCGATGAAAACATAAGCAATAACGGAGCACTGTCTAAGATTACGATTAGGTATCTTTCGACTCCGCTTATTGTTGCCAATCCGATTTCGGCACCTGCTGCTGGATACATCTTAATTGATAGTTCCTATCAGGATAATGATGGGCATAAAGTTTGGACCGCCGTCTATGCTAAAGGTGATGGCGAAATCAGTCGAGACGACAATACCAGCAATAACGGAGCGTTGTTGCGCGCTACAATTAGGTATCTTTCTGATCCATCAACAACTAGCAATCCTATCACCATAACTGGTGGATATACGTTAATTGATATTTCGTATCAGGATGCTGATGGCCATAAGATTTGGACAGGAACATACGCTAAAGGGGTTGGTGAGATTTCCCGCGACATAGCCTACAGCAATACCTCTTCTCCGGGAACAACGGGAATTACCAGAACGACCATTCGTTATCTGGTTGCACCCGCTGCTACCGTCCAACCCACAACTGAAGCTGGATCGGTTGAGATTGCGCGTAGCTTGCAAGAAGCGGATGGCCATCGCATCTGGACTACCGTTTGGGCAAAGGGCTCTGGGGAGATTAGCCGTGATATTCGTTACGTCCAATCATTGGATAAGGGCGTAACCAATGGGGCCACCGTAATCACGATTAGGCACCTAACGGCAATTAGCGTAAATACTAATCCCACTAGCGAGCCAAGCTATGTGATGATTAGCGAAGATAAGTCTGACCAAGACGGCTATCGCGTATGGACTGTTGTTTATGCCAAAGGTACGGGAACGGTTGTAACTGATGTTGATATCCGAAATTCCGGCAAGTTAAGGATTCACCATAAAGTTGCATTAGGGGCTGCTCCATCAACCCCTTCTCCAGACATTGTTGGGGCCACAATGAATGTGGTTTCTCAAAATGAACGAAACGATAATGGATATAAAATTTATGATTACACTTGGGCTGAAGGACTCGGCATTGTTTCTGAACGTCTTCAATATCGCGATGGTGGTCTTCGTCTTCTTAATAGAGACATCTTTCTAGCTCAGGGAACTACCGACTATTCCGCATATACGCCGACATACGGCATTGAGGTGGATAAGTCATTCACTGAAGGAGAAGGAATCCGTAGGTATTCCGTAACTTGGATACAAAGCAATAGTGGCGGCGATCCGCTTACCAATCCTGTTCTTCAGTTTACAAGCAAAGTTCCGTTTACCTATCCCGGCAGGGCTAAGGCTTATTACATACCGTTTACAACAGGATCATATACATCACATCGTGCTTACGATGTTTTCATGTCGCCGCCTATTCAATCTTTGATTGATGCTACGACAATTGTTTACTACAAATCAACAAATACCACTCCTACTCCTAGTACTGGATATTCCCTGTGGAATCCCACGGACTGGGCCGTTATGCAAGCTAAGTGGATTGGGTGGTCTGACTCTCCACGTTCAAAAATAGAAGGACTTCGTGGATACATCGCCATGAATCCAACGGTTAATGCAACAGCTTTGGTTGTTGGAGCTACTTACACTATTCTAAGCGTTGGAGATACAGTTTGGACATCCGTAGGGGCCAGTTCAAATACCGCTGGTGTTGTATTTGTAGCCACTGGGGTTGGAAGTGGAAGCGGAACCGCTATTCGTAATAGCGTCAATGGAAGTAGCACATCGGCAACAGATAAGTCTGTCTTGGGAGATCGTGTTTTTGCTAGCACAAGTTTTGAAATAATTCTAACTGGTGGACCGGCTGACCCAGCAGGTACAAACAAAACATTAAATATTGAACAAGTTCCCGCATTTACTAAAACAGACGGAACTCAGTACTACCGTGTCACTGAAGTTTACGCTACAATTCCAACACAACCTGCTTTACCAGTTCTACTTAGTTAATGAATACGAGAATTCCAGATGATCCTTTTTCGGGAATTGTACTTCCACCTTTCTCAGTAGAGTCGTCTCCTGTAAAGCCGTCTGATATTGATCCAATAGCTGTTCAAATTTCAAGAACTGACAGCACAAGCATTGATCCAATTGTAGGTGAAACTCCTAATCCACCTACTCCCGAAGGAGCAGCAATTGAAGTTGTTGCAAACGATGGATTGTTAAACAAAGTACCTAAACATAGCACTTGGGTGCCTCCCACTGCTTATCCTACTTTTCTTAGAACCGTAACATCAGGCAAGAAAGTTACTCTTGATAGCAACGGTTTGGAAGTTGATCAAGGAACATACAAAGCCAGAATATGGTTTGCTGATTTAACTAAGGACTTAACGCTTCGTGAACTAACAATTTGCGATGCTGGCGTAAGTAAAAAGATTCTTATCTTGGCTAGCGCACCCTACACCTGATGCCAGTTTTGCTTCCATGTGCGGTTAAAACGCACTACTCATGGTCATTTGGTAACACATACGGACCAACAACATATCCACCTGAATACACAGGCGCCGATTGTTTTTGCGGTTATGACATTATCGAAGACGACGGAGGGGATGAAGGATTTAGCCTGACATTTCCAGTTAACAATGGATGCAAAACCAACGCACGTTGGAGAATAACTGGAACTCGTGGTGGTTCTGTTCCTGATAGGGTAAAGGTATATAGGAATTCAGTTGAAATTTGGAGCAGTGATTGTGCTGCGACCGATTTTGATTCAGGTAACTACACTCTAGCCACCGGAACAGAATCAATGCAGATAACTGTAACGCCTAAATGCGATGGTTCTACAACAAACACTTATTGGTCATTTTATTTCACAATTGATTGCACATGAAAGCCCCGGAATTGGCTATTAGAAATCAAATGGCTAGGCTTAAGATAAGTGAGGAAACGGTTTTAAGCCGTGGAGGCGTATTCAAAGACGGCTGGTACGAGATGCCCGATGAGAAGCATAAGGAAATGATGCGTGAGTTTTCCGCTAAATCGCGGCAATTTGGACTGGGAGATGCGGTTGCCGCCATTGCCCAACCCATAGCCAAAGCCATAGATAGTGTCGCTGGCACCAACATCCAGCAATGTGGTGGATGCCAACAGCGCAAAGAAGCCCTTAACAAACTGGTTCCCAACCTGTAGTCTCTGGTAGAATTACGCCTATGGCCTACGACGATTATCTAAATAAGGACAAAGGGTTGCGTGGAGGAGTCATGGACGCACCTGATCGTCAGGTCCGCATTGCTCAAGCCAAGATTGCCGCTGGTGCGGCCCATCTTCTTACGGCCAAAGAGTGGAATAGGATTGCTGAACGCCAACGTCTTGAGCAGCAGAGCCTTCCTATGGCCATGACGGGTTCAGAACAGGCTAATAGGGCTAGGGCGGCTATGAACGTAGGTCTTCCCCGTTTTACGGCTGAAGAGCTTCTTGCCGCAAACCAGCCGGGAACCGTACCTGCTCCTGATGAGTTTGTTGTCCGCAATATTCCGGGTCGTGGAGAAAGCACGATGGTTAGGGGAGTTCCGATTGTTGGCGGTCCTATGCGCAGTGGCGAACTACCCACGCCTGATGAGGGATATGGGTATGTTATGGGTCCGAGCGGCTACATCAGTACCACTCCTTATGGAATGGTGCGCGGAGCAAAGCCGCAGCTTGGCGACATCACTGCCCAAGAAGCTCCTGTTGAAGCTCCTCAGCCTGTTGTTCAACCCACCGTACAGCAAGCTGCCGACCAGTTGGTACGACCGGCCTATCCTGAAGCCGCTGGCTATCCGTTTGGTTTAAGCACTTTTGAAAAAGAAGCCTATCGTCCTTCTCAGTTGCCGGTAACTGGTTATCAGACCGCCAACCAGTTTATTGCACAGGGTAATGTTCCGATGATAAACATCCCTCCGTCCACTGCGGATGCGGCGCGTTATGCGGCTGCTGCTGGTGGAGGTGGATTTGTTCGTCCGATGGGTGAGATTCCTGCACAGGAACTTCCTGTTGCTCAGGCGTCTGTTCCGACAATTAGTCTTCCTCCCTCTTCTGCGGAGGCTGCTAGGTATGCGGCTGCGGCGGGTGGCGGCGGGTTTGTTACGCCTATGGGTGGTCCGCAGGTTCCTGTCATTAACGTCAATCAGGAGGCTGAACAGATTGCTGAAGCTCGGCGCAGGGGTGGGCTACGCGCTCCTTTGGGGGTTCCTTCCTCTTCCAACATTGCTAGGTATGCGGCGGCTGCTGGCGGTGGTGGGTTTGTGTCTCCGATGGGAATGTCTAATGTTCCCACGATTCAGATTCCCGGAGAATCCCAGTCGTTTATTGGAAACTTGGTTAATCAGGTTTCCAACAAGCTTTCTCAGCCTACTGCCATCTATCCCAGACAAATGGCTGCAAACGCTACTATTGCGGCTCGTAATGCCATTTACGGTAAGCCTGAGGCTAAGATGATAAATCTTTCTCAGGAGCAGGTTCCAGTAATCAACATTGATGAAGCTCAGGGAGTTCCCGTTCCGCAGCCTGTTCCTGCAAAGATGATAAACATCCCGCAGCAAGCTCCTGTGAGGACGATAAACATTAATGAGGCTTATGGAGTTCCCGTCAGCCAGAATGCGGCTCCGTTGACTACGGACGTTCTTGGCATCGCCTCTTATGGTAAGCAGCGGATGTCGCCTGACATTGTAGCCAATCAGCTTCTTGGAAGGCCGATGCCTGCTCAGGGTGGGGCTACGAATGTGATGCCCGCTAGCCGGTTTAACATGATGCCGCAGGGCGGTGTCACTCCTGCCATTACGTCTGGAACCAATGAGATGGGCCAGACTATGGCGTCGGGTCGATTTAACATGATGCCGCAGCAGTCTCCTGCGGTGTCTGTTTTGCCGCCTATTCCTCAAGCAGTTCAGCAGCCTACTGAGAATCTTGTTCCTCCGTCCGACATGACGGTTAGTGCCATGATTCCTGAAGGCATCACCGGCCAGACGGAACTTGCTCCTCAGTACGTTGAGCAGCCTATGCCTATGGCTATTCCTCAGGCTAGCCAGTTCCAAACCTATCGCCCGCCTGAGCTACGGATTCCACAGTTTAATCCGCGCAACATCATGCAGCAGCCTAGTGTGTCTGAGACACTTCGTCTGCCCGGAGAGCTTAAGGCTTATGAGGCTCAGACTAAGGCGCAGATTGCGGCCTATCGGGCTAATGTTCAAGCGCAGCGGAATGCCTTTAAGGACGCTATTGATGCTGAACTTAAGTCAGTCGATATTGTTGGCAAGAAAGCCAGCGCAATTAGCACGCAAATTGCAAATCAGTTTGCGATGGGTGGACCGCAGTACGGGACGTTTGATGTGGATGGTAAGACGTTTGGCTACATCCGTAGTAGCCCAACTTCCATCCAGAAGTTTGAACTTAAGCCAAGCGAGTCCACTACTGAGCGTAATTATAATTTCAGGGAAGGAATTAACAAAGCAATTGCAGACAAGATTCAGGCTAACGATATGCGTAGTGCATTGATTATGTATCAATCGTTAGGGCTTCCTGCTCAGGATTTTGCAACATTTGCTGGACAGCTTGGCGCACAACCACAAGAAGGTGGAACACAAACGGTAACGCCACAAACAAGCAAGCCATCTGCTCAACGTATTCGTAACCCTCAAACTGGTGAAATAAAAGAACTTCGTAACGGTCAGTGGGTTACTGTTAAGTAAACATGGCTGAAAAAACTCCAGCTATTCCAGAGGGCTTTGAACCTCTGGATGCTTCTACTCCTGCAATTCCTGCTGGTTTTGAACCAGTTGGACAAGAAGCTATTCCTGCTGGCTTTGAGCTAGAAACTGGTCCATCAGTAGGCCAGCTTGCCGCTGGTGCTGCAACTGAGGCTGGATTCGGAGCTACTGGAGAGGTTGTTGGAGCAGCATTGGCAGTTCCAACGTTGGGTGTTAGCTATCCCGTAGCTAAGTTCACATCAGGATTTGCGGGTAGCATTGCCGCGCAAAAGATTGAAGGCCAGCCAGAGATTTCTTACGGACGAGCTTTATCCGCTGGATTTATTAATCTGCTTCCTTTTGCTTCCGTTAGGAAGGGGGCTAAGGTTGGAGAGATTCTAGCCAAAGAAGCCTATAAGGGTGCTGGCATTGGAGCAGGTGAGGCCGTTGTCACCTCAATGATTGATGAGCAACGCCTTCCTACAAGTGAGGAGTTTCTTACCCGTGTTGGAGGTGGTGCGGTTGGTGGTGCTTTGGTAGGCGGCGCATTGAAGGGTGGTAGTGAGCTTATTGCCGCAGCCAAACCCTCAGAACTATTTCAAACAGTTAAGGATGTTGCATCCAAGATTGCGCCTACTCTTGTTCCGTCTAGGGTTCTTGGAACCGAGATTCAGGATGTAACGATTGGTGGAAAGAACGCTTTGCTTTCAGCCGTTGAGCTTGGAGGACGGGTGGCGCGGAAAGTAGATGATGTTGTTGCTAAACAAGCCGATCCCAATGCGGCTAGGGAATACCTGAATGACTATCTGAATGGTAAGGCTAGTGTCTTACCTAGCTATCTTGCTCCCCTTCAGGGGGACATTGATGTTTGGTCAACCAAGATGAAGGAGCTTCAGGGTAGGCTCCTAGCCAATATTGACGCCGGATACATCAACGCCAGTCCAGAACTTCGTAAGCAGATTGAAGATTCAATTGCTTCTGGAAACTATCTAACTAGAGAGTATCAGTGGTTTACCAATAGCAACTATCGCCCTACCGCTCAACAAAAGGCTGAAGCTATTGATGAGTTGGCGGCAGACTATCTGTCTCAGGCTGCGGCTGCTAATAAAACCCTGTCGATGCAGGATGCTAGGGACAGGGCTTTAAACTACCTCAATGATCTGGAGGGAAAGAAAGCATCTGTCATTAAGAACGGGGATTATTACCCAAGTGCGATTGATGGATTCTTGAAGGAACGTAAGGATATTGGAGAGAAGCTTCGTTCCTATCTTGGCGAAATTACTGATCCCGCTGAACGTATGCGGGGTACGATGGATAGGGTGGCGCGTGGAGTCTATCGCGATGAGATGGATGGCCGCATCGTTGACATCCTCTCCCGTCAGGGACTAGTCAGTAGTGTTGCAAGTGATATGCACAGTGCTGAACTCAAGCTGCGTCGTTTTCAGCCAGTGAACAAGCTTTACGTTGTTCCTGAGATTCAGACGGCCCTAAACAACATCTACCTTAGTAGGGGTGCGGATGATACGTCTAATGCTTTGTTTAAGGGAATCACTGACTTTTGGAATACAGCGGTTGGTGGAGCGAAGGCAACTAAAGTATTGCTCAATCCTCCGTCTTACTTGGTTCAGCTTTATTCTAACGCAGCCAATCTAGTTGGAATGGGGATCAATCCGTTTGCAAACTCAGGTCATGCAATGCGAATTGCTTTGTCTGAGTTTGGACCATTTGAGCAACTTCATAAGAACCCGTTAGCCCGTAAGGCTTTGCTTGCGGACATAGCAGAAGCCACCAAGTACGGAATTAAGGGGGCAAACATTCTTGATAGTGATATCCGAGATAATCTTGAGAGAGGCTTGTTTTCTGAAGCGCTACAAAAGAAGCTTGGGTTTTTCTCTAAGGCTTACACAGTGGCAGACAACGCTGGTCGTTATGTAGCTTGGAAGGCTAATCAAAAGGCCATTCAGAAGATGTTTCCTCAAGCTACTCCTGAGGCGGTTAAGGAGTTGGCAGCTAGATGGACAAACAATACTTATCAGAACTACGACCGGCTTTCACAGATTCCTAAGCTTGCAAGTAGAGTGGGAATCATGCCGCAGTTTGCGGCGTTCACGTTGGAGTTTGCCCGTAATCAATACAATCAGGGCAGAATCATAAAAGATTTGCTTCATCCTAAAATCCAAATGGTCAATGGCCAAGCCATGTTGGTGCCTGATGGAATCTTTGCTGGAGTTAAAAATCTTGGTCCAATTAATGTAAATACTGTCAACGCGATGCGCGCAGAAGGAATGCGCCGCTTGGCTGGTCTCACTGCTGTTTACGGTTCTACGTATGCCGCCATTTCGGCCATCAACTCCAACTATGGAGTGGATAGCGAAAAGGAACGTGCATTGAAAGAGACGGTGCTTGGAGACTGGGAGACCAATAACAAACTAGCCATCATTCCCAATGCGGATGGAACTGGTGGAAAGTATTTCAATCCCAGCTACATTGTCCCGCATAGTCTTGGCCTATCTGCATTTGAAGCTGGAATAAGCGGACAGCCCATTCAGTCGCTTGCTTCGTTTGCCGCAGATGAGTTGGTTGGAGAAGGATCGTTCTTAGGTAGGTCTGTTTACGCTGGATTGTTTAACATCAATCCCAAGACAGGTAAACCGATTAGTTACCAGACGGATAAGGCTCGTCAGATTTCTGATCGTATTGCGTTTGCCCTATCTGATGCGTTCCTGCCCGGTGCTGCTAGGGAAACGGAGAAGCTTGGTAAGGCAATGCGTGGAGAGGGCAAGCTCTCAGTCCCTGATGTGTTGCGCCGACAGGTTGGTGTTCGTTTTAACGAGTTTACCAATGAGGACGGGGCGAAGATGAATGTCCGCAAGTCCGTTGACAATCTCAAGCTGGCGGCTGGAGATTACAATGCGGCTAGGGATTACAAAGCTCTGACTCCTGTTCAGTTGGAGACGGTCTATCAGAATGCCAATACGGCTAGGATGGATGCGTTGAACAAGATTGTTCGCCATGCTTCCAACATGAAGACGTTGGGCATGGATGATGACAAAGTTGTTTCGGTCCTTAAGGATGTTGGCTTGTCGTCCAAAGACATTCTTGGGGTGATGACCGGAAGTATTGAGCCTCTGGCTAGGGAAAAGAAGATTACGGCTTCTGATGTCTATTCAGAGATTGCGGCTTTGCCTGAGAAGGATCAAATGCGGGCTATCACTAAGTATGCTGGCACCGATCCGACGATGTACAAGTCGTTGATGGAAAAGCGCAGAGAGGAACTCAACCTAAAGGCACGTGGTGTATCGACGATGGATAGGTTGGTTATGAGTCTTGGGATAGACGACGGCGAGCGGGCTAGGTACATCAACCGTACCAGCGAAAACATGAGCCCTGCCGAGAAAACCATCTATCTCAATAGTTTGAGACAGAAACGGATTTTGACGCCTAAGGTGGAGACGCAGCTAATTGTCTATCGCTAGACAACATCAGCCCACTCGTTAATCCGTTCGTACCATCCGGGTTCCAGCCAGAACTTCAGGCCGTCGTTTACGCCTGACCAAATCTCCCCCAGATAGGTGGGTTGGCCCCCGTCTGGATGGGGTGAAACCCCTAATAGGGTAAACCGCTGCCTATTGGCTTCTAATACGGTTAGTTCTCCAGCCCGCTCTGTTAGGACGCATTCCACTATGGGTTTGAACCTGTAGATGGGCGGGCCGTCGTCTGTGGTCATTCCTTTTGATTTAAGACAATATGTCCTGTTGCCGCTGTACTACACGGACAATCAATCAAATCGCCTATAAATTGATTCTAGCCACCTTTAAGGAGTATTTACGAAGTACCCCTTATGCGTAGTTCTATCATATCCTGCCCGTCTTTACGGACCCTTACAGGCGTAATTTCAAACTCTATCCAGCCTAAAGCGCAAGCAGACCTACCCGCATCTACGTTATAGGAGGCTCGTCCAGATTCATAAGCCTTTAGATAGGAACCAGTTCTGCCAAGCCACGGAGTGCGTTCGCGCACTTCCACTCCATTGTTGGTGCTAACCAGTTTAATTCTAGGACTGGATGGCAAGCATCCCTTGCCATGCGTGTGTCCCATTAAATAGATGTCGGCGTCTGCCGTGTTAGCCATCTTTTCAATGGACCCAAACTGACCCGCTGGGGTGGCCCCTCCCCCCTTCCCATGATGGGCAAAGATGTCTAGTGACACCCTTTTGGTGGTTCCTTTAATCGAGATTGACAGTCGGATAAATCCGCACACCCCCAGATATTTCCCGCCCAAAGCCGACGCAAGAACGTGATCGGTAGTTTGATCGCCAA
>Ga0315906_10010975_pt1 | contig 10589 bp, 5 predicted proteins | sample LakEriMetagenome_4_FD_203526 | JGI IMG/M metagenome (GOLD analysis project Ga0315906, IMG submission 203526) | Freshwater fungal communities from buoy surface, Lake Erie, Ohio, United States - Buoy 2 MA122 | ecosystem: Environmental > Aquatic > Freshwater > Lake > Lake biofilm | place: USA: Lake...
CCCACCCGAACCGAGATGCGGTTTACGATCAGGCTTCTTGGTGTCGAAGACCTGGTTGAGGTCCCAGATCTGCACCTGCGGGGTGCCGCGGAGGTAGATGCCCGAATCGGCCTTGGCGACCGTCTTGTATTCGAGGCGGAGCTCGATGTCGCCGAATTCCGCGTCGGTCGTCGCGTAGGGTCCCGTGCCGGCGTTGACCAGTTCGCCATTCTCCACGCGCCAGTGCGAGGGGAAATCCGCGCGTTGCTTGGCGAGGTCGGCCGCTTTCTTGTCGCCGGTCAGCTTCAGCCCTTGGTGCGGGTTGTGGCCGTGCCAGCCGGAGAGATCCTGGCCGTTGAACAGGGCGCGGAAGCCTTCGGGCGGCGCGTCGGCGAAGAGGGGGAGGGCCAGCAGGCAGGCAAGGAGCGGGCGCATCTTATTTCAGGGTTTCGATGAAGGTGAGCAGATCGGCCATGTCCTGGGTCGTGAGACCGCCCTCGAGTCCTTCCGGCATCAGGCTGCGTCCGTCGGAAGAACTTCCGGTCACTTCGGCGCGGAGGATCGTCTTCGAGACGCCGCCGGGCATCCGGAGCGTCAGCTGCGTGGCGGTGTCTTCCGCGATCACGCCGAGGTAGGATTCGCCGGCGCGCGTCTGTACCAGGAAGGACATGTATTGGGCGGCGATCTCCTTGTTCGGTTCGAGGATGGCCGTGAGCAGGGCGGGGCGGCCCTTGTTCTTCACCGTGAGCAGGTCAGGCCCGACTTCCATGCCTTGGCCGCCGGCCTGGTGGCAGATCACGCAGGCGCGTTGGTAGACCGCGAGACCGCGGGTGGCGTCGCCGGCGAGGTCCACGCTGGCGGCGAACTTCGCCGTGACGACCTCGCGGGAAGGCGGGATCACCTCTGCGAGCGCCGCGCGCGCCAGGGCGGCGACTTGGGCGTCCTTGTGTTTGAGCAAGGATTGCACCTGGCCGGCGTCGAAGGCCGAGGCGGGCAGCTGCTTGGCCGCGACGGCGTCCAGGAGCGGCTTCACGCGGTCGGGACGTTGGAGGAGCTGGGTCAACGCCTTTCCTCGGACCGAGGCGTCGAGGTCCTTCCATCGCGCGATGACCGAGGGGCTGAAGCCCGGGTCGCTCGTGGCGCCCCATTGAGCCAACGCGGCCGCCTGAAGGTCGGCCGGACGGTCGGCGGAGAGGCAGGCCATGAGGACGGGCCGGCTGAGCTTGAGGGGAGCGGCGGTCAGCAGCGCAAGACCCTCGATGCGGCGTGAGGACGGTTGCGTCGGATCGTCGACGATGGTCGCGGCCTCGGCGAACAAGCGTGCCAGCTTCCCGGACGCGTCGGCTTTCTCCAGGGAGGTCCCGGCGCGGGCGAGTCCCTTCGCGAGCGCGCTCAGGTGGGCCGGACGGGCGCCGAGACGGAGCACCAGCTCGAGTTGGGCGGGCCGGTCATCCGCCGGCTGGGAGATGGCGCGGACCAGGATGAGTTGGGACAGGAATGCTTCGGTCGGCGCGGCGAAGGTCTCTTCGGACAGCGCGGGCAGCAGACGGTTCGAAAGCACCGTGGGGTGGGCGCTGAGAATCGCTGGGGCGATCCACTCGTGCGCGTGGTCGCGACGGGCCAGCGTTACCAGGGCGGCCGAAAGATCGGACGCGTCGTCGGCCGGCGTCACCCGCGCGAGCGTCAGCGCCGTCTGGAAGCGGAGACGGGCGTCGTCTGAGCCGGCGTGTCGCGTCAGGGCCGCGACCGCGCCAGGGCTCAGCTGGCGTTCGCGGTAGAAGTCGCCGGCCAGGAAGACCGCGCGTTCGCGGACGGCGGCGTCGGCGTCGCCGAGGGCGGTGACCATGAGCGGTTCCGGAAGTTGCTGCGTCGCCGCCAGAAGGTTCAGGGCATGCAGCCGGCCGAGCGGGTTCGGGGCGGTCTGGAGCAGGCTCGTGAGCAGGGGCTGGGCGGCGTCGTCGCGGCGTTCGTTGAGGAGGCGGGAGGCCGTGTCGCGGTGCCAGCCGTTAGGGTGGGAGAGCGTTTCGACGAGCCGGGAAGTGGTCGCCTTGGCAAGGTCGACCGAAGGACGGCGGACCCAATCCTTGTCATCGGGGACGAGGCGGTAGATACGGCCGCGGTCGTTGCCGTTGTTGAGGTCGAGGTGCTGCTTGATCTCGTCGGGGATGGCCCACGGGTGCTCGATCACCTCGCGATACATATCGCAGACATGGAGGCAGCCGTCGGGGGCGTTGGCGAAATTGACCACGCGGACCCAGGTATCGCGGCTGGCGGCGAATTCGAAACCGCGTTCGTCGGAGGGGCGTTCGCCGGAGAGGCTGACGCCGTCGGCGGCGGGGGTGATCACCTTGCGGTGGATGAGCTGACCGCCCGCGTCGCCCGTGAAGCTGTTGTTCCTGAAGGCGGGGCCATAGGCGTCGCCGCGGTAGATCGTCGTGCCCGAAGCGCCGGTGAAGTAGCCGCTCACCCGGCCGCCGCCTTCGACGGCGCCAGGGACGGCGCCGGAGATTCGCCAGCGGGTGCGCACGATGCGCCAGGGCTCGTCAGGGCTAAGCCGGAAGACTTCGGCTGCGGGTCCGTCCTTGGCGATGCTCCGGCGCGGCGAGGGCAGGGGGAGGTGTGGGTTCGGCGAAGGCCCCGCCCGGTCGTGGACCCAATATTGCAGGTGGTCGGAGTTGGAGCAGCCGAACTTCCGGCCGAAGTCATCGAAGCTCATCCCATACTGGGCGCCGCCGGCTTCGAGTCCGAACGCATGGGTCAACGGGTCGAACCAGAAATCATTGCCGCCGAGTTCGAGCGCGGGAAGTTCGGGGCGGAGCAGGCAGGACACCTTGCCGCGGTTGCCGCCGCCGGCGAGCAGGTGGACGCGTTGGTCGGGTCCCCACTGCAGGCTGTTGGCCATCCCTTGGACGTTGATGATCTTCAGTCCCGTGCCGAAGCCCGTGAAGACTTTTTCGCGATGGTCGGCCACTCCTTTACCCGTCCGGTCTTCGAAGCGCCAGAGATCGGGCGTGGCCAGGACGTAAAGGCCGCCGTTGGCCCAGATGAGTCCCGTGGGCCAGGGAAGGTCGTCGGCGAAGACGCGGCTCGTCTCATAGTAACCATCGCCGTCTTTGTCCTCGAGGACCGAGACCCGGCCCAGGTGAGGGATCTCGTCGCGGCGCTCAGAGTAGTCGATCATCTCGCAGACGAACATCCGTCCGCGTTCGTCGAAGCAGATCGCGATCGGGTCACGGACCTGCGGTTCATGCGCCGCGAGTTGGAGCTTGAAGCCCGGTTTCACTTTCCAAGTCGTGAGGGCGTCCTTGGCTTCGACGGCGGGGTAGTGCGGCAGCTCCTTGGCCGCGTCGACTTTCGGAGCGCCTTTAGATTCGCCGTAGGCCTTCTCATAGGTCGTTCTGGACTTGATGCCGTCGGCGGCGCCGAGCAGCGCGCCGAGCATGGACAGAGTGATGGTCGCGAAGCTTCGTCGGAAACGCATGGGGCTCTGGATAACATGACCCTATGGCGAAAAGGATAAACCCTTAAGACTTGTCCGAATCTGCTTATCTGTGCGTTGAAATGATTGAAAACGCTTCATTGGGTCCGCAGTCTCGGCTGATGCGACTCGGCGTGCTGCTACTCTCAGGTTGTTGTCTGGCCGGCTGCGTCTCACGCCCGGAGCTAGGTCGGCTAGAGCCGGCGCGGACCTGGAAGGCGGCGGAAGCGAACCAAGGCGTCGCGGTCGATGCGGAGCATTTCTACGCCATCGACGACCGGGCCATCGGCAAATACGAGAAGACCACCGGCCGCAAGGTCGCGGAATGGCGGGCGCCGTCCGGTTCGCCGGTGAGGCATCTGAACTCCGGGATCGTCGTGGCAGGCCAGCTGCTGGTCGCGCACTCCAACTTCCCGGCCAAGCCGGACGAGAGTTCCGTGGAGTATTTCGACGTCGACACCTTGCGTCCGACCGGACGCAAGATCTTCGAGCAGCCGCCCGGTTCGTTGACCTGGTTGGTGCCTTCGGGCGAAGGTTGGCTCGCCTGCTTCGCGCACTACCGCCTCAACGGCGATCCGGCGCAGAGCCGGCTCGTGAAGTTCGACGGCCGTTGGAACGCGCTCGCCAGCTGGTCGTTCCCCTCGGAGCTGCTGGCACGTTTCGGAGCCTTCAGCTGTTCGGGCGGAGGCTACGCGCTCGACGGCCGCGTCTGGGTCAGCGGGCATGACGCCCGGGAACTTTACGTCCTCGACCTGCCTCCGGGCGGAGGGACCGCTCGGTGGCTGGGCACGGTGGGTTTCGTCTCGCGCGGCCAGGCTTTCGCCTGGGATCCCACGCGGCCGCAGGAGCTTTACTCCATCCAGCGGAAGACCCGGGAGGTCATCGTCTCCCGGCTCAGCCACGGCAGTCCCTAAGCGGGCTTGTTTTCCCCGGTGGTTCGGGTGAAGGTGAGGCACCCCCATGAGCCGCCTTCTGCTATTGTTTTGCGCCCTCGCGCTCGGTGCGGCCGAGCGCCAGCCCAACATCATCTATATCCTGGCCGACGACCTCGGCTACGGCGACCTCGGCGCCTACGGTCAGAAGCTGATCCGCACCCCCGAACTCGACCGCATGGCCCGCGAGGGCGTGCGCTTCACTCAATTCTACGCCGGCGCGACCGTCTGCGCGCCGTCCCGCAGCGTCCTGATGACCGGTCTGCATCAGGGCCACACCCGCGTACGGGGCAATTCCGGCATCAAGAATCCCGCCGCCCAGTCGCTGCGCGGCGAAGACCTGACCGTAGCCAAGTTCCTGCGGTCAGCCGGCTACCGCACCGCGCTGATCGGCAAGTGGGGCCTCGGAGACGTCGGAGTCGCCGAGGCCGGACTGCCGCGTAAGCAGGGCTTCGACGAATTCTACGGCTTCCTCAACCAGCACCACGCCCACAACCACTTTCCCGACTATCTCTGGCGGAACGAGACGCGCGAGCCTCTGCCCAACGTCGTGACCCCGGTGGGAGACCATGGCGGCGGCTATGCGACCAAGAAGGAGAAGTTCGCGGACGATCTGTTCGCCGAGGAGAGCCTCCGGTTCGTGGAGCGCAATCGTGACCGGCCGTTCTTCCTCTATTGGTCGATGGTCATTCCCCATGCGAACAACGAACGCACCGCCGTGCTCAAGGATGGGGCTGATGCCCCGGACTTCGGTCCGTATGCCGAGGCCTCGTGGCCCGATCCGGACAAAGGACAGGCCGCGCTGGTCACCCTGATGGACAGCTACGTCGGCCGGATGCTGAGAAAGCTTCGTGAACTTGGCATCGACAAGGACACCCTGGTGGTCTTCAGCAGCGACAATGGCCCCCATCGCGAGGCGGGGCAGGATCCTGAACGCTTTGATCCGAACGGTCCGTTGACCGGCTACAAGCGTGACCTGACCGACGGCGGCATCCGCGTCCCCTTCATCGCCTGGTGGCCGGGAAGAATCAGGCCTGGTCGCGAGTCCGGCCATGTCGCCTACGCCGGCGATTTCTTCGCCACGGCTGCGCAACTTGCCGGCCGGCCGGCTCCCGTAGGTCTCGATTCGCTGAGTTTCGTCCCGGCCTTGACCGAACAAGGAAACCAGCCTGCGCATGATTTCCTTTATTGGGAATTCCACGAGGGCGGCTTCCGCCAGGCCGCCTTGCTGGAGGGGCGCTGGAAGGGTATCCGGAGCGGCGGACCTGACCGAACCGTCCGGCTGCATGACCTGAAGAACGACGTCGCCGAGCAGAAGGACGTCGCCGCCGAGCATCCCGAGGTCGCCAAGCGGCTCGGCGAATATCTGAGCACCGCGCGCACCGAAGCCGCCGATTGGCAGCCCGTCTGGCAGGCCGGCAACGGCAAGAAGCAGTCTAAGAAGAAGTGATCATGCGTAGCCTATTCTGCCTCTTGCTCGCGACCGCCGGCCTGATCGCCGCCGAGCCCGGCTTGGTCCGTTCGGAGTTCATCTTCGAGACCAATCCCGTGCCGAGCTGTCATGCGACGACGATCGTCGAGGCGAAGGACGGGACGCTGGTGGCGGCTTGGTTCGCCGGAGAAGCCGAGGGCAAGCCCGACGTCTCGATCTGGACTGCCCGTTTCGTCGGAGGCAAGTGGTCGGCGCCGGTCAAGGTCGCCGAAGGCACGCAGCCGGACGGCAAGCGATTCCCTTGTTGGAACCCGGTGCTCTTTCAGCCCAAGGAAGGCCCGTTGCAGCTTTACTACAAAGTCGGACCCAATCCCGTCGAGTGGTGGGGCTTGTTGCGCCTCAGCGATGATAACGGCAAGACCTGGGGAGAGCCGCGCAGGCTGCCCGATGGCATCCTCGGACCCATCAAGAACAAGCCAGTTCAACTCAAAGACGGCACGATCCTGTCTGGAAGCAGCGCCGAAGGCTTGAAGGCCGGCCCAAGCTGGCAGATCCATTTCGAGCGCAGCCGCGACAACGGAGTCACGTGGGAGAAGATCGCGGTCGAACAAGGGCAGGGTGCTCCCGCGTCGATCCAACCTAGCATCCTGTTCCTGAAGGACGGCGGACTCATGTCGGTCGGCCGAACCCGTAACGCCAAGGTCTTCAGCACCGTTTCACAGGACCAAGGCTCCACGTGGTCGAAGGTCGAGTTGACCGAATTGCCTAATCCTAATTCCGGCACCGATGCCGTCACCCTCAAGGACGGCAGACAGCTCCTGATCTATAATCACACCGCCAAAGGGCGCAGCCCGTTGAACCTCGCGGTGAGCAAGGACGGCGTCAGCTGGGAGGCCGCGTTGGTGCTCGAGGACGAGCCGAAGGCCGAGTTCAGCTACCCGGCCATCATCCAGACGTCGGACGGCCTCGTGCACGTCACCTACACTTGGAAGCGCAAGCTCGCGAAGCACGTGGTCATCGATCCGACCAAGCTCGTCGCTCGGCCGATGGAAGGGTCAGCCTGGCCGAAGGCGGCCGCAGACTCAGCCGGCCAGGCCGGCCTCGAGCGGCTGAAGTATAATCACCCGGGACTCGTCGTGGATCTCGGCGTCGGCCTCTGGGCCTGGCCTTTGCCCATGGACGTCGACGGTGACGGCAAGTTCGAGCTCGTCGTCAACTGTCCCGACAAGCCTTCGAACGGCGTCTATGTCTTCCGCGCCGACGCGGATACGGCGCAGCGTCCCTTGCCCGTCTTCAAGCCGGGGGTCCGCATCAGCAAGGGCATGCAGAACGTCGAGCTCAGCCAGGGCGCCGACGGCAAGCCGCGGGTCCTGTCGCCGGCCGTCGAGTACCCTGATTTCGCGAAGACCGGGCTCGAGTCCGGCAGGAAGCTGCCGCTGCCGACGAACATCCATCCGCACAAAGTCCGCGCGAACATGTGGAAATATGCCGACTACGACGGCGACGGGAAGACCGACGTCATCGTCGGGGTCGGCGATTGGACCGACTACGGCTGGGACGATGCTTACAACGAGAAAGGCGAATGGATCAAAGGGCCCCTGCGCGGTTTCGTCTATGTCGTGCGCAATGAGGGCACCGATGCGAAGCCCAAGTATCAGGCACCCGTACGTGTGCGGGCGGGCGGCAAGGACCTCGAGGTCTTCGGCTGGCCCTCGCCTAATTTCGCGGACTTCGACGGCGACGGGGATCTGGATCTCCTGTGCGGCGAGTTCCTGGACGGTTTCACCTATTTCGAGAACATCGGGGCGCGGGCCGAGCCCAAGTATGCCGCCGGACGGAGGCTGACCTTGCCGGCGGGAGTGACCACGGGCGCGCGTCCGGCGGCTTGGAAGGCTACGCTCGAAGCCAAGTCATTGCCGGGGTCGCCGCGTCCGCTGACCATGGACCTCGAGATGATCACTCCCGTCGCGTTCGATTGGAACAAGGACGGCAAGCTCGACCTCATCGTCGGCGACGAGGACGGACGCGTCGCTTATATCGAGAACACCGGCAAGTTCACTGACGACCACACGCCGCTGTTCCTGCCGCCGAAGTATTTCAAGCAGCAGGCGGACGAGATCAAGTTCGGCGCGCTCGCCACCCCGGTCGGCTTCGATTGGGACGGCGACGGCGACATCGACATCATCTCCGGCAACACCGCGGGCTATGTGGCCTTCTTCGAGAACCTGAGCGGCAAAGGCGTGGCCGCGCCCAAGTTCGCCGCCCCCAAGCTCCTGCAGGCGGACGGAAAGACCTTGCGCATCATGGCCGGGCACAACGGCAGTATCCAAGGGCCGGCCGAGGCAAAGTGGGGTTATACCACGCAGACCGTCGCGGATTGGGATGGTGACGGACTACCGGACCTCCTCGTCAATTCCATCCTCGGCAAGGTCGTCTGGTATCGAAACGTCGGGACTCGTCAGTCACCTAAGCTCGCCGCCGCGCAGCCGATCGAGGTCGAGTGGGAGGGCCCTCAGCCCGCGCTGGCCTGGGGTTGGATGAAGCCGCAGGGCAAGGCCTTGCTGACCCAATGGCGCACCACGCCGGTCGGTGTCGATTGGAACAAAGACGGCCTCATGGACCTCGTCATGCTGGATCAGGAGGGCTACCTCGCGTGGTTCGAGCGGACCAAGGTCGACGGCAAGCTGGTCCTCAAATCTCCGCGCCGGGCGTTCTGCGACGAGAAGGGGCAGCCCCTGCAGCTGACCAAAGGCACGGCCGGACGGAGCGGACGTCGTAAGCTTTGCGTCACCGATTGGGACGGCGACGGACAGGTCGATTTCCTGCTCAACTCTTCCAGCGCCAACCTGCTGCGGCAGGTCGGGACGAAAGACGGCCTGTGGCTGTTCAAGGACGAAGGCCCCCTCGTGAAGCAGAACATCGAAGGTCATGACGTCAGTCCGACCACCGTCGACTTCGATGCGGACGGCGTGCCTGATTTCCTCGGCGGTGCCGAAGACGGCCGATTCTACTTTCTCAAGAACCCTCGCTCCACGGTTCAGCGCTAAGCTTATTCGCTCAGCGGGTGGTTCGATACGCCGCCAGTGCCGGGTGCCAGGCTGTTGCCTTGGAAACGGAGTCCGCGGGGTGTCTTCGGGCCGCCGGGCTGACCGGCGATGACGACCGCGTATTGGTAGCGGGGAGCGCCGATGCAGTGCAGAAGGTTGCCTTGGATGACCACGTCGGCGAGGGGCGGGTCGTCGGGCTGCTGGCCCGTATCGAACTTGAAGGGGGCGCGTTGGTCGCCCCAGATCCAGCGCGCGTCGCCGTGGCCGAAGTCGGAGATGATGTTGGCTGAGATCACCGATCCGCCGTCGGCGTTGGCCGTCTCCGGCTTGTCCGGCTGGCCCGCGTGGGCGGCGGCGCCGGGCATGAGTCCGATGGCCCAGAGCGAGTTCTTCACGAACTGGTTGCCCGTGATGAGCACATTGCGCGATCCATGCATCGCTTTCATCCCCATGAAACTGTTCGTGATGAGGTTGTGGGCGATGATCACATGGTCGGCATGCAGGTCGATGCCCTGCGCGGCGTTCTCGACGTGGTTGCCAAGGATCCGGGTCAGGTCGCTGGCCTCGGGGGCGGTCACGATGATGCCGGAGCCTTGCTGCCAATTGTCGGTATAGCCTGCGTCCCAGGTCGCTTGGCTGAGGAAGGTGCCCTTCGTCGGATTCTTCTTCGTCCAGACGCCGAGCTGATGCTTCTCCTTCATCTCCTTCGTCGGCCGGAACACCTCTTCGATGACCGTATTCCCTTCGATGAGCGTCCCCTGGCTGGCGGTGACCTGGATGCCCGTGCCGTCGGTGCAGTTGAAGGCGTAGCCCCATTCCGGGCTCCGGGTGCGGTCATCGACGGAGATCCGCATGTAATTACGGACCAGACAGCCCGTGATGCGGGCGAAGCGACATTCGCGAAGGGCCAGCGCGCCGGTAGCCGATTGGTTGTCGAGGATGCGGACCTGGTCGACGCGCAGGTAGGCGCAGCGGAGGGCCAGCAGACCGGACTTGCCGGCCACCGTCTTGCCCGGGGCTCGGGTGAGCGTCACGTCGCGCAGGAGCACGTCCTTCAATCCCTCGATCTCGACGATCGGTTCGTCGGGGTTGCTTTGGACGATGCGACCCGGGCCGCTGAGGCCGGCGCCATCGCCGCGGAGGACCAGCTTGCGTGAGATCGGGTAGTCGCCGGCGGGCAGGGTCAGTACCTTGCCCGGGTGGGCGTCGAGGGCGGCCTGCAGGTCGGGATAGTCGGCGACGTTGACGGCCCAGGCCGAGACGGCCGAGAGCAGGCAGGAGACGAGGGCTGAGAAGCGCATCGGGGTAGGCGTAGGACAACACCCGCCTTATCGGATTGCTAGATTATTGATAAACGACAGCAAAGAAGCACCCCATGAAACGTCGCGTCTTCCTTGTCGCTATGGTCCTGTCTCTCGCCTCCTTGGCGGCCCAGACGGCGGAGCTTCCGCTGACTGTCGGGGTCATCGGTCATACCGGCCAAGGCAACTACGGCCACGGGGAGGACACCGTCTGGCTGAAGATTCCGCAGACCAGGATCATCGCCGTCGCGGACGCCGACCCCAAGGGTCTGGCCGAGGCGGCGAAGCGGCTCGGCGGGGTGAAGGCCTACGCCGACTACCGGACCATGCTGGCGGAGGCCAAGCCGGATATCGCGGCGATCTGCCCGCGGCATATCCATGAGCACCGCGACATGATCGTCGCCGCGATCGAAGCGGGCG
>Ga0315906_10010976_pt1 | contig 10589 bp, 11 predicted proteins | sample LakEriMetagenome_4_FD_203526 | JGI IMG/M metagenome (GOLD analysis project Ga0315906, IMG submission 203526) | Freshwater fungal communities from buoy surface, Lake Erie, Ohio, United States - Buoy 2 MA122 | ecosystem: Environmental > Aquatic > Freshwater > Lake > Lake biofilm | place: USA...
CTGTGGTCACTGACTGGCACTGCGCGCCAGCTTTCCTCGCAGGCTGCGGAACTCGCTCGGCGAGGCATGCCGCGCCCCTTTTCCGCGACGGCCGCAGGACAACGCTGGCGCATCGCTCCGCACGATGGATCGCGCGTTCATGATCAGGGCCGCGCTCGTCCGGAGCGACCGAGCGGTTCCGAGTTGCGCGGCCTGCGGAGTCGCGAAGGCGGCACGCTGTGCGACCATCGGAGGCGGGTGCCAGCCCCGCCGAGCGACGCAGGAGGAGCGCGCGCGGAGCCGGGTGCAGCGCGCGCGTCCGCGCAGCCGGAACCCGAGGGAGCGGGAGGACGAGCGCACACAAGCGCGACGGATGGGCGTGGGTTCCGTCGCGCGTCTGCGCGGCAAAGACTTGAGGTCGCGGGCGTGGCCGCGAACCCGCGCACTTACTTCGACAGCAGCAGGTAGAGCAGCAAGCCGTTCACGAGCACGCTCGCGCCCAGGCCGATCGCGATGCCAAGCGTGACGGGATTGGCGAAGGCGCTCGGCGGTCCCGCGTGGCGCAACTCCGCGGTTGCGGGAGCCTCGTCGGCAACGGCGGCGAGCGACCCCACGTCGAGCGGCTTTCGTGCGTGGTGCGGGGCCTCGCCCTTCATGACGAGGTCGATGTCCTCGATCAGTTGCTTGGCGGATTGGTAGCGGTCGCGCGTCGACTTGGTCATCATCATCTCGACGATCTCCGCGCAGCCGTTGGAGATGGTGGGCACGAGATGGTCTGGCGGGACCAGCGGGTCCTTGAGATGCCGCTGCATCACCTCGTTGGGGTTCTTGCCCTCGAAGGGGACCTTGCCGGTGAGCATGTGGTAGAGGGTGGCACCGAGCCCGTAGATGTCGGCGGGCGGACCGATCTCGGCAAGCCCGCGGATCTGTTCGGGGCTGATGTAGTAGGGCGTGCCGAAGGCCTTGCCCGTCTCGGCTGCGGCGGCTTCCTGGTCGCCCATGGCGCGCGCAAGGCCGAGGTCAGCGAGCTTGACCACGCCGGTCGAGGTGATCATCAGGTTCTTCGGCTTGATGTCACGGTGCACGAAGCCGCGCTCATGGGCGTGCTCGAGTGCAAGCGCCACCTGACGGATGATCGCGAGGGCCTCCTTCTCGGGCAGGCGCTTCTTCGCCTGCATGCGATCGAAGACCGTGTCGCCATCCACGAACTCCATGATGAAGTAGTGCTGCTCGCCCGCCTGCCCCACGTCATACGCACCGACGATGTGCGGATGGTTGAGCTTGGCGGCGGCGCGACCTTCCTTGTAGAAGCGCTCCACGAAGATCGGGTCGGAGAGGTGCTTCTTGGCGATGAACTTGATCGCGACCATGCGATCGAGGCTCACCTGCCGCGCGAGGTAGACCACGGCCATCGCGCCGGCACCGAGCTTGCGCACGAGTTGGTAGCCGGGCACGCCTCGATTGGCGGCGGCGGCGCGCTCGCCCTCGGTATCAGCCTTGATGCGGCGCAGTTGGCTCATCGTCACGAGCTGCTTGGCCATCAGCACCTGAACGAGGGCCATCGGCTTGGCCGGATCGGCACGCGCCGCCTTCAGGCACTCTGCCACCTCCTCGCGCGTGGCGAGCCCGCGGTCGATCACGGCGCGCGCCCACATGGTGTCGGCGTTGCCGGCGGACGAGCCCGACGCGCCTCCAGCGGAGGCGTCGGCACTGGTCGAGGGGCGAGGTTGCTGTGGTCCCGGGTCGGTCATCGCAGGAAGTTGGGAAGGAGGGGACTATATTCGATCGTCGCGACGTCTCCGTCGCCTTGATCCATGCCACTTTGCCTCGCCAGTTCCTCGCCTCGGCGCCAGCGCATGCTGCGGGAGGCCGGCATCGACCATGTGATCGCGCCGCCGCCCATCGACGATGCGGTGCTGCCTGAACGGCTCGGTGATCCGGCGGGGTTCACCATGGCGATGGCGCTCTTCAAGGCCGCGCAGGTCCAGCCGGTCCGCCTCGATGGGTGGGTGCTCGCCGCCGACACCATGGCCCACGACGGCGATGCGCTGATCGGCAAGCCTCGCGACCGAGCCCACGCGCGCGACATGCTCTCGAGGTGGCGTGGCGGAGCCCACGATGTCTGGACCGGCGTGGCCTTGCTGCAGCCATCGACCGGGCGGAGGTGCATCTTCGCCGACCGTGCCCGCGTCACCTTGGGCGACCTCGCCGATGCGGCGCTCGACGCCTACCTCGACTCGGGCGCGTGGCAGGGCAAGGCCGGTGCCTACAACTACGCCGATCGTGTCGATGCCGGCTGGCCACTTGCCTGCGATGGGGATCCCTGCACGGTGATGGGACTGCCGATGCAGCGGCTTGCGCCGGTCCTTGCGCGGCTCGGTGCCGGAGGCGCGCCGCCGTGCTGAGCTTCGCAGCGATCCATGTCGCCCCGGCCGTCACCATCCCGGTGGCCGTGGTGCTCGCCGTGGCGATGATCGCGTACCTGCGGCGTCTTGCTGCAGCCGATGTCCCGCGCTGGCGTCGCGCGCTGCGCCAATCGACGATGGTGCTCGGCCTGCTCATGCTGCCGTTGCTCGTCGAGGGGTTTTCGCTGATCGACCCCGACGTCACGCCCCGTCCGTACGCGCTGGTCTGGCTGGCCAGTGGATTCCTGCTCTTCGTGATCGTCGTGCTCACCGCGATCGACGTGAGAATGAGCTGGTCGATGCACCAGCGCGAGCTCGCGCAGTTGCGGGCGGAGCGCGATGCGGCCCTGCGCGCCCTCTCGGGCCGAAGGACCAAGCCGTGAGTTCGAGCCGACCCGTTGCGGCGTGGGCCATGCCACTCGCCGTCCCTGCGAGCCTTGCGTATGGCGCTGTCGTTCGGACCCGCAACGGCCTGTGGTCAATGGGCCTTGGTGTGGCGCGTGCCCCAAAGCCCGTCGTCAGCATCGGCAACATCGTCGCGGGCGGTACGGGCAAGAGCCCCATGTCGCGCTTGGTCGCGCAGTGGATGCTCGATGCAGGCGCGCGACCACTCCTCGCCACGCGCGGCTACGGCGCCGTGCAGGGGATCGCCGACGAGGTCGAGGAGTTCAAGGCGCTGGTTCCCGGTGCGGCGGTGGTCGTCGATCCATCGCGACGCCGTGGTGTTGCGGCGGCCGCGGCGAGCGGCGAGCGATTTGACGCCGTGCTCCTTGATGATGGTTTCCAGCACCGCGCGCTGGCGCGTGATCTCGATGTGGTCCTCATCGATGCCCAGCGTCCGTGCCTCGATGACTGGCTGCTGCCTGCCGGCTGGCTCCGCGAGCCGGTGTCGGGGCTGCGTCGCGCCGGTGCCATCGTCGTGACGCAGGCCGATGACGTGGATCAGGCGTTGTCAGCCAGGATCGAGTCGATCGCAGGGCGCGCACCGGTCGCGTGGTGCCGGCTCGAACCGCGCACCTTGGAGATGCATCGGGGGACCTCCGTGACCGAGCAGCCGTTCGGCTGGCTCGAGGGTCGCAGCGTCGTCGTCTGGGCAGGGCTGGCCAACCCCGAGCGGGTGGTGAGTGCGGTGCGCGCGCAGGGGGCGAGCATCCGATCCGCGCCGAGGCTGCGCGATCATCAGCCCTACGACCAGGGTTTGCTCCGCCAGCTCCTCGACCGGGCAAAGGGGGTGGACGCCATCGTTGTCACCGGCAAGGACTGGCCGAAGCTTGCCGGTCGCATTCCGCCCTTCGCGCCACCGGTCGCGGTCCTGCGCGCTGGATGGCGGTTTGCGGCAGGGGAACGAGCCCTGCGTAGCACGATTCTTGGCGTTGTAAAGCCAAATCTCCAAGGAAGTTGAGTGCCCGTGGACAAGCGTTCGAGCCTTGACTCGGGACGCTCGGCGCCGCCATACTCGTCGCGTGGGGAGTCCCGCCGTGGAGCGGGGCCCGGGTGAGATCCAGAGACTGAACGAGGCACCTCCATGGCAACGACGACGAAGAAGGAGATCGTGGACCGCATCGCCGAGCGAACCGGCCTGAAGCGGAACGACGTGCGTGATGTGGTGCAGCTCTTCCTCGACTCCGTGATCGATGAACTCGGCCACGGCAACCGGCTCGAATTCCGTGACTTCGGCGTCTTCGAGGTGAAGGCGCGCGCAGCCCGCATGGCGCAGAACCCCAAGACGCTCGAGCAGGTCCAGGTTCCGGCCAAGCGATCCGTCCGCTTCAAGGTCGGTCGCGTGATGCGCGACCGAGTCGATGCGGAAGCCGCGGCGACCATGGCTGCCAACGCCTGATCGGCCGATCGTGATGCCCCAAGGAGCCAAGGAACGGCGTTCACGCGCCCCGCGCGAGCGGGTCGAGCTTGATCGTGGCGCGCTCGCGCGACTCGCCGATGCGCTGCCGCCCCAAGCCCCTGAGGTCGAGGCTGCGCTGCTCGGCGCGCTGCTCCACGACCCGCGCCTGACCGGCGACGTGCTGCAGGTCGTGCGCAGCGCCGAGGAATTCGTCCGCCCGGCGCACCGCACGATCTACTCGCACATGTGCGAGCTCTACGAGCGCTCCGCCGCGTTCGACATCGTGCAGCTGCAGCAGTTGTTGCGCGACCGTGGCGTGTTCGACGAGGTCGGCGGGCTCGACTACTTGGTGTCGCTGGCCGAGAGCGTGCCAAGCGCGACCAACGCGATGGAGTTCGCCCGCGAGATCCGGGACAAGGCCACGCTGCGCGAACTCATCGACGCCTCGGGCACCACGCTGCACGAGGCGCACACGAACGCCGAGGACGCGCAGGGCGTGCTCGAGCAGGCCGAGGCCCGCATCTTCGCGATCAGCCAGCGCCGCGAGTCGACGCACGCGAGCGACCTGGCCACGCTGCTCAACGAGGCCATCGAGCGCATCCAGTCGCACGATGGCAGCGCCACCACCGGCGTGCCCAGCGGCTACGACGACCTGGACCAGATGACCAGCGGTCTGCAGCGCGGCGAAATGGTCATCCTTGCCGCGCGCCCATCGATGGGCAAGACGGCCTTCGCGCTCAACGTGATGCAGAACGTGGCGCTCGCCGGGCAGCCGGTGGCGTTCTTCAGCCTCGAAATGAGCCGGCAGCAGCTGGTGCAGCGCATGCTGTGCGCCCAGGCGGGCATCGACAGCCAGCGCCTGCGGCGCGGCACGCTGCGGGCCGAGGACTATGACCGCGTGCTCGCTGCCTGCGATGAGCTGCGCGGCGCGCAGGTCTACATCGATGACTCGCCGGGCCTTTCGCTCATGGCCCTGCGCAGCAAGGCCCGCCGCATGGCCGAGCGCTTCGGCATCCAGGCGATCTTCGTCGACTATCTCCAGCTCATGAGTTCGGGCACGCGCGTGGAGAGCCGGCAGACCGAAGTGAGCGAGATCAGCCGCGGGCTCAAGGCCACCGCGCGCGAACTCAACGTGCCGGTCTTCTGCCTCTCGCAGCTCAATCGCGCGGCGGAGCAGCGCGAGGGCCACCGCCCGCGCATGAGTGATCTTCGTGAATCAGGCAGCATCGAGCAGGATGCGGACGTCATCATGATGCTGCACCGCGAGGAGTACTACCACCTGCAGGATCCCGACTGGGCGGCCTCCAATCCCGATCGAGTCGGCATCGCGGAATTGATCATTGCCAAGCAGCGCAACGGCCCGACCGGCACCGTCAACCTGGTGTGGGACGGCAAGTCGACGGCGTTCCGCCCGTGGAGCCCGGCTGCACCGCCCGGCGTTCCGGTGCGCGTGTTCGAACCGCGGCCGATCGACGATCTTCCGGTCTGATGGCGGCGTATCCTCCGCCGCGTGCAGGAGCTTCCAGCCGAACGCCTTGAGCACCTGGTCCGCCGTGCCGTGGCGGGCGATGCAGGGGCTTGGCGTGAACTCGTGGAGGCGTTCGCGCCGCGGGTCTACGCGCTGCTGCTCGCGCGTTGCCGCGACCCCGAGCTCGCCGAAGAGATCACCCAGGCGGTGTTCGTGACGGTCGCCGAGAAGCTCGCCGCGTATCGCGATCTTGGGCGCTTCCGGTCGTGGGTGTTCCAGATCGCCATGAATCGCCTCCGCGACGAGGTCCGCCGGCGGGGTCGGCATGCGAAGGCAGCGGGTGGCGCGGAAGACCTCGAACTGCTGGGCGGCACGGCACCCCTTGGTTATCAGGACGCTTCTCGTGAGGCCCTCATGGCCCTGAGCGCCGCTTTGGCCACCTTGAACGAGGCCGAGCGGCAGGTCGTGCACCTTCGTCACATGGGGGGCATGTCGTATCAAGCGATTGCCGACCTCCACGGCGAACCGGTCGGAACGCTGCTGGCGCGCCACCACCGGGCCATGGCCAAGTTGCGACAGGCGCTCGAAGAATCCGGAATCACGCTGGAGGACCTGCAATGACGAATCCGCGCGGCCGTTCCACCCAAGCCATGAACGAGCACCAACCGCACCGCGACGAGCCTTCGGTCGACCCTGCGATGGAATCCCTGCTCGATGCCTACGCGCGTCGCTTGACCCATCGTCCCGGGCTCGTCGATCGCGTGATCGCGGCCGCGCCGATGCCGGCACCTCGTGCGGCTCGCCCCCTCGCACCATGGAACGATCGGCGCATCGCGCGCTTGGCGCTGGCCGCCAGCGTCTGTGCCGCGATGGTGGTGGGCATGCTCTTCATGCGACCCGCGCCGAGCGCGGCGATCGCTGCCGCTCCGTCGATCGAAGCCGAGCCCGTACTGGTGTCGCTCCTCGCTGGCAGCGACGAAGCCATGCTCGATGATCATCCGTTCGGCAGCGAACTGCGCACCATGGACAGCGACTGGACCGGCCTCGCCGAGGAAGTCCGCGGCATCGTCGCCGTGGCGGGAGGCCAGCGTTGACGCGGCTCGGTCCCGTTGCGGCCGCGCTCGTTGCCGGCACCGTCGTCGGCGCGCTGCTGGCGCGCCCCTTGGCGGACCAAGCCTCGTTCGCTTCAAGTCCTGAGGCACGGCTGTCGCTAGGCGCCGTGCAGCAGGCCACGCAACCGCTCCAGCAGGGGCGCGTACTGTCGACCGAACAGATGGATCGGATCGTCGCGGTCGCCCGCGACCTGTCGCCTGAACTCGCTGGGCGTCTTGACGAGGCCCGTTCGCGCGATGCCGATGCCTTCCGGTCCGCACTCGGCACGCAGGCCAAGCGGCTTGGATCGTTGGCCGTGCTGCGCGAGCGGCGCCCGGAGCTCTATGCGATCCGCATCCAGGAACTCCGGCTCGAAGCGCAGGTCCTGGCGCTGGGCGAACAGCTCCACAGCGCCATCGATGCGGGCCGCACCGAGGATGCCGCGCGGTACGAAGCCACGCTGCGGCCGCTCGTGCTCTCCTTCGTCGACTCCAACCTGCGCTCGCGCGCCGTTGAGCTCGCCTCGCTGGATGCCATGATGCGTGAACTGCGCGTGGATCTCGAGCGCGATGCCCGCCAGCGCACCGACACCGTCGAGCAGTGGGTCAAGGCGCTGCGCGACGGCCGCGAGCCGGTCGCCCTGGGCGGCCGTCGCCCGTCGGAGTCGCAAGCCGGGCGCTGATCGCTCGCACTACGATCGCCGCGTGGCCTCATCGATCGCCGGCGACGTTCGCACCTCACAGCGTGCTCCCGCATCGCTCGCGGTCCGGATCGGCGCGGTGCTGCTGGTCGCCGTCACGCTCCTGTGCGTGCTCGGCGGCGCTTGGGGCCTGCTTCCTGCTGGCGATACCGGCGTCGCGCGCTACGAGGCGCAGGACCTCTCAGCCTCGTTGCTTACGCCGATGCAGCACGATGCGGCAGGCGCACTGCATCCCCTCGGTACCGATCGACTCGGACGTGATCTGCTGGCGCGCTGCTGCGTGGGTGGCTGCATCAGCCTGCTGGTTGGGCTGTGCGCCGCAGCAGTGAGCGTCGGCGTGGGCACGCTGTGGGGCGCGGCGAGCGCCGAGGCCGGCGGCCGCACCGACGGCTTCATGATGCGCATCGTCGATGTGCTCTATGGCCTGCCCACGATCCTGCTCGTGGTGCTCATCGCGGTTGCTGCGGATGGTGCGATCGAGCGCAGCGGACTCAAGCCTGGACCGGTCGCGCGGCAGGCGATCGATCTCGCGATCCTGGTCGTGGCCATCGGGGGGTTGAGTTGGCTCACGGTCGCTCGCGTGATCCGCGGGCAGGTGCTGAGCCTGAAGGCACGGTCGTTCATGGAGTCGTGCACGGCGATCGGCATGGGCCGTTCGCGTCGATTCTGGATGCACCTTGTTCCGAATCTCTCGGGCCCCATCGTCGTGTACGCGGCGTTGGCGGTGCCTTCGGCGATCCTCAGCGAGAGTTTCCTCTCCTTCCTTGGGCTGGGCGTTCGCGAGCCGTTGCCGAGCTGGGGGAACCTTGCCGCGGCGGGGCTCCCCGAACTCAATCCCGTCGTGAGTCGCTGGTGGCTGCTGGTCTTCCCGTGCCTGCTTATCGCTCTCACGCTGCTCTCGCTGAACCTCGTCGGCGACTGGGTGCGCGATCGGCTTGCCGGCCGCTGACGGGGCAGGCCCGCGTCGCTTCGCGTAGCCTGCGAAGCCCGAGGTCAATCGCATGCAGAACCGATTCGGATTGAAGGATGTGTTCGTCGTCGTGCTCCTCCTGGCCACGCTGGCCAGCGTCTGGCTGTCGATGGTCCAGAAGACCCGCATCGAGCTCGCCGTCGACGGGCTCCGCGTCAAGCTCGGTGAGATGGAGCGGCAGGCGGCCCTCTTCCAGCGCGAGGTCGAGAAGGGCTTCGCCGAGGGCGTGGTCGTGCAGCAGGGGAGCGGCGGCATCGCTGGGTCCAACGATGCCTGGGCCCGGCCGGGCGTGGCCATCCAGCGTTGGCCCAACCCCGGGCCCGCGACCAATCCCGAGGGCCAGCCGGGCTTCTCGGTCGGTGGCGAGTTCACCGAGATCTTCGAAGCGCAACCCGCCAAGCTCGTCCCCTACATCCAAGCCGATGTCTACGGCACCCGAGTGCTCGACCGCGTTTGCGAGGGGCTTGGATCGTTCGACCCGAAGACCCTGAAGATGGTCGGTGTCTTGGCCGATGCGTGGCAGATCGATCCGGATGGCCTCTGGATCCGCGCGCACATCAACCCCCGCGCGCGCTTCAGCGACGGCGCTCCCGTGACCGCCGAGGACGTGCGCTGGACCAACCTTGACTTCGTGGGCAATCCCCTCATCGAAGCCGAGCGCGCGCGCAGCACCCAGGACAACCTCAAGGACGTCAGGGTCATCGACGAGCGCACGGTCGAGTTCCTCTTCAAGGAGCCGTACTTCACCAACGTGCTCATCGCGTTCGGCAATCCCGTGCTGCCCAGCCACTGGTATTCCAAGTTCGAGCCCTCGCAGATCAACCAGGCCACGGGCCTGCTCATGGGTTCGGGCCAGTTCAAGCTTGAGCGCCTGCCCACCGGCCCAGAGGACCTTGGCGTGCAGTGGACCCCGGGCACTGACGTGGTGCTCGTGCGCAACGAACAGTACTGGGCCACGAAGCCACCGCTGGATCGTCTTCGATTCAAGGCCGTCAGCGATGAGCTGGCGCGACTGGTCGCGTTTCGCAACGGCGAGGGCGACCTGATCCTTCCCACGTCCCCGCAGTTCAACAAGGTCACTCGCGAGGAGCCCGGGTTCGAGGAGAAGGCCTTCGCCCTCAAGTGGGTCAACATGCGATGCGGCTACTCGTTCATCGCATGGCAGTGCGGCCCCAGAGCCGGCAAGGACCTGACGCCGTTCGCCGATGTCCGCGTGCGCCGTGCAATGACGCATCTGCTCGACCGCGAGCGCATGATCACCGACATCTGGGACGGCATCGGGATCGTGTCCAAGGGACCGATGAATCCCGAGAGCCCCGCGAGCGATCCGGCCACCAAGCCGTTGGCCTATGACCCCGACAAGGGCAAGGCCTTGCTGGCGGAGGCGGGCTGGCAGGATCGAAACGGCGACGGCATCCTCGAGGATGCCAGCGGCAAGAAGTTCACCTTCGAATACACCTATGCCAGCGGCGGCGAGATCGCGGAGCGCCTGGCCCGATTCGTCAAGGACAGTTACGCCAAGGCCGGCATCGACGTCGTCACGCGGCCGGTCGAGTGGAGCCGCTATCAGGAGATCCTGAAGCTGCGCGATTTCGATGCGATCACGCTCGCCTGGGGCGCCAACGCACCCGAGAGCGACCCACGCCAGATCTACCACTCCGAGAGCATGAAGGAAGGTGGCGACAACTTCGTGCAGTGGAAGAACGCCGATGCCGACGCGCTCATCGAGAAGGGCCGCCGCACGATGGATGAGGCCGAGCGCATGCTGGTCTGGCGGCAGCTCGAGCAGGTGATCGCGGCCGACCAGCCGTACACCTTCGTGCGCGTCTCGCCGTGGCTGCGCTTCGTCTCGCGGAAGTTCGGCAACGTCAACACGTACCGGACCGGCCTGCAGCCGGAGGAGTTCTACCGCGTGGCGTTGCCTGCCCCCGGCAGCGAGTGATCGCACGACCCGACCGGATCCGCCATGGCCACGTACCTCCTCCGACGCCTGCTGCTGATGATCCCCACGGTGCTGGGGATCACGCTCATGGTGTTCCTGCTCGTGGCGCTGGCGCCAGGCGGAATCGGCGCGGGGCTCGCCGTGCAGGGCGGGCAGATGAGCGACACGAGCAAGGTCGCGCAGATGCAGGCGT
>Ga0315906_10010977_pt1 | contig 10587 bp, 11 predicted proteins | sample LakEriMetagenome_4_FD_203526 | JGI IMG/M metagenome (GOLD analysis project Ga0315906, IMG submission 203526) | Freshwater fungal communities from buoy surface, Lake Erie, Ohio, United States - Buoy 2 MA122 | ecosystem: Environmental > Aquatic > Freshwater > Lake > Lake biofilm | place: USA...
GTCCAGTAGAGGGCCGCCGGACACGCAGCCCTGACGTGCGGCATGACCTCGATAGACCTCCCCACGTTCCAGCCGTAATTGCCTCTCCTACGGGCTTTCTCGACAAGCGCAGGATCCGGGTTGCGCGCGTACCTGTCCTCGTCATCTCGCAAGACGACCGGCTCGACCACATGGGGATCATCGGCCATCAGGCAGAGCGTGCAGACGATACGGGCCACGGCATGCAGGATCCACGTGGGATAGATGAGCCCGATGTCGGTGCTCATGTGCGGCGGAATATTCTCAAACGACCACTCGATTGAATGGCCTTCTTGGCAGACCAAGTGCTTGTACATGAGCCGGCGTATTGAGTTCGGGTTGTCCCCCGTGACTTGGCGGCCGTCCAAGTCTTCGCCGGCATCGATCCAGAAGGTCAGGCCCCGTACGGTGTTCGGCGGCGTTTGGCCCTCGCGGATCAAGAGACTTGCTGCTCCCGGCTTGGCGTCGCGTACGAGCTGCGAGTTTTCGCAGAGCACAGTCCGGACGGCCCACTTCTTTTCACCGTGCTCCCACTCCAAGGGGTTATCCGTCTTCGGGAACCTGAGGAGCAGCTGGCCGAGGGGCAGCTTGAAGAGCGCTGCATCGGCCTCCATCTTGAGTCGCGACAAGGCCGGCAGCAGGCTGGGCCAGAGGTTGTAGTAGGGCCGCCCGGCGCCGGTCCACTCGCGTTCGAGCGTCAGGAGGGCAGGCGTGAAAGGATCTATCTCTTCGAGCCTCCGCCCGGCTGAGGCGATGGCCCGGGCGTTCATCTGGGCGAAATACCACTCATAGAACGCCCCGACTTCCATGGTCTTCAGTTCCCGGCGCAGCTCGGGCTGGGCTTTCGCCCACTGAAAGTGTGTGAAGTAGTCCCAGAACTGCATCGGCAGCACCATCTCTGAAGTCAGCCGCGTTCCTGACGCCGGCACACCCCACGATGATAAGCGGGCCGCGGTGTATTTGGGTGGCCACTGCGATGAACGGCCGAACGGGATTACCGCCCCGCCCGAGGCTTTCATTTGGCAGCCGTGTCGCTCATGATTTGGCTTCTCCATCAGTTGAATCGCCCCGCCAAGCAGGCATATGACGCCATCACAAGCCCAGCAGAATGCGATCGAGGCCCTTGAGCAGCTCGGCGGTAAACCCGTCGTCCTGCAAGAGAACGCCTCGCTGTCGAATCAGGCCAAGATTCACATAGCGTCTGGGTCTGAGCCCGCGCACGTCCTGACCTACAACCCAGCAGCCACCCCCGAGCTTCCCTATCTGGTCTGCTTTCAGTGCAGTCTGGCGGAGCGAGCCCTGCGGTCCGCCCGCGACGAGCGATTCAACGTGGCCAGCACACCAGAGACCTACAGCCGGGTCCAGAAGCTCGTCAGGGCCAAGCAGACGATCCCCGAGGACATGGTGGCCACCTACAGCCAGATGATCACCGACGGCTTGGGCATCCAGCTCCGCTCCATGCCGATCGGTATTCGGGTAGACCGAGTGCTCTACAACGCGCACCCTGAACTGCGCGGCATGCAGCGGGTGATCGCCGAACGCCAACTCAAGGAGTCCGTCGGCTGCCTGAGCCCAGCGATCAAACAGATAGCGCCAGAGCTGATCTTCAACGCATCTGTGGGCATGAACGCGGCGCTGGCCTTGGCGTGGAGCCGACTCTGGAACGAAGACGGGCATGTCGTGCCCTACCGATTGGCCGGCTATGTAGGGCTCGGCGAGAAGCTGCTGTCAGCCTTGGACGCAATCCCGGACACGCCACACTACGATCGCGAACTGGTATCCTCGTGGGCGAAGATTCTGGGCGTTGACGGCCTGTACGCAATCGGCCCCGTAGGCTTGTAGGACACGATGGCTGGCGAAGACCTGAGCTTCACGCTTTCGTGGGCTGATATAGACCCGGCCATTCTGCCGCCCGATGCAGGCGAGCCCGGAACTGAGGCTTTTAGGCTGGCTGTAATCGAGTTTCTCAGGCAGCAGTACGAAGCGGTTGGCGGCAAGGTCCGGATTGTCTTCAACGACGCCGAGAAGGCCCTCGAAGTCCACTGGAAAGCCGCCGAGCCCTATACCCTCGAACAGCGGGCCCTCGATGCACTGAACCGCCGTGACTTCAATATTGCAGTGCCGCTTCTAAAAGCGGTGATTGCCAAGGTGCCGGATAACCCTACGCACCTCTACAACCTCGGCATGGTCTACAGCGACCAAGAGAGGCTGGCTGACGCGGTGCAGGTCCTGAGCCAAGCCCTCAAACACTCGCCGGCGCACATCAACAGTCTTGTAGCCCTTGGTGTCGTTCATGCTCGGGCCGGAGACCTTGATGCTGCGATAAAGACCCTGCGCAACGCCCTGAGGTTGGAGCCCGGGAACACCCTCGCCCATCAAGACATCGGAGCATGCCTGCTGAAACAAGGGCATGCAGACCAAGCCGCCGAGCAGTTCCGGGCCAGCCTGCGGAGTGACCCAGCCAACGTGCAGTCGCAGATCGGGTTGGCGCAGGCTCTTGAGACAGACGGCCTGCTGCATGACGCCGACGAGGTCTACCAGTCGATCCTCAAGAAAGCTGGCCACGGACAGGCAGCGGAACTGGCCAAAGAGGGTCGGACCCGAATCGCTCACACCCTGCTGCGCAGAACAGGTGACGAACGGCCCGATGTCGTGATGTATTGCCTCGGTGCTCTGGAACGATTTCAGACGATGACCGCGCACGAAGTCGAGGCGATCGGCAGGGAAATCGCGATCTTGGGCATGAAGGGGCTCGACATCAACGACCCGGCACAGAAGTACACACTGAAAAGCCTGCCGGGGAGTTTCAGCGGGCTGCATCTGCTGAGCCTCATGTACTGCGCGTTCAAGCAGGTGAAGCCCGAGGCACATGTGGGTGTGGACTTCTCGCAGGAATACGCCCGGGCGCTGGACCTTCACAGGGCTGAGCAAGGCTGACAGGCCAAGTCACTTTGTAGGACCCGCTGTGCAAGTACCTCGCCAACAAGACATGGCAAGTGACGTTAATGGTGGCTCTCCAACGCCCTCTGCACTCTGCGTACACATACCTGCGGACGCTCCCGGAGGTCATGCTCCCAGATCCGCACAACACTCCATCCGTTACGACGAAGTAGGCGTGACACTTTTCTATCTCGGCGTACGTTCCTCTCGAATTTGTGGCGCCAGAATTTGGAGTTCTGGACCGGAGCGCTGCAGTGTTTTGGACAACGGTGCCAAAAACAACCGTCGATAAATACGGCAAGTCGCTTCCGCCGAAACACGAAGTCCGGCCGAACTGCTGCTGTGCCTATTCGTTTTGCGTGAGCCCCTAGCGTAACTTTCCAGTGTCGCCGCCACCCGCTCACAGCGTTCAAGCGAAATAGTCTCCGCATCACAAGCTCCGTCGAGCAATTTCCAAACGCGGTAACGCGTGCCATCACCTTGGACCGCTGTAGCGGCGTGAGGAAATCAGCCATGGTCAGGTATGCAAAGATGTCAGCCCGAAAACAGAGAAGTGCCTACCGCGAAGCTATGGGGTGCGCCCTGCAGCAATTGCGAGCATTATGCGGCTGGCGTGTTCACCGAGGGTGTTCACATCAACGCCGTACACCGTGACATGTGCTCCCGTAACAGCATCGCCGTACTCGCTGACGTGAAAGCTGCTTGAGGGAAAGACGAGAAATGCGATCCCTGCCTCAAACGCAGCTGCGTGTACGAGCAACTGATAGATGTCGCTCGGCGTGGTGTTGCCAGCCCACTGCTTGTATTTCACGTCGCCTATTGCAGCAATGCGGGCACTTTTGTTGCGTACCACTAAATCCGGGTGTGCACGGAGGTAATCCGAATCGCCGAAGACCCGCCGGCGATCGGTTCCCGCGGAAGCAACGCGATGGCCGCATGTCTTTGCGGCCGCATCAAGGCAGTTTCGTACCGCTGCCTCGAAGAGATGTTCGAGGTTGAGGAACCATGCCTCCGGAGATCGCCCGATGGGAGCAGCACCGGGTTCAACGCTTTCATGCGATAGCAGAACCGCGGCCATGGCTAGTGCGTCAGCCAGCACTTCATCCGTTGTTGTCGCCGCTAGTTCTCTCGCCATTCGTGCACTGCGGTGCCGAGACGCGAGGAACGCCTCTGCCTGTCGGCAGTCCCCAAACAGCATTGCCATGCCACGAGATCGCACCAACGCATCAGGCGATATCACGGCAATAGTGGACAGCCGCTCTATCTCCCGCAAAGCTGCGAGCAGAAGCGTGTTTTCGGGCAAGGCGTGGGATGTCGCCTGCCTCTCGAAGGCCACCATGTGCCGAAGGCCACGCGCACGAAGACCAAGAGTTCGGGTTACATCGAGACGGCCGCCCACAAGCGAGCCGGTTGCTCGCTGCTTCTCATACCGAAATCGCCTTCCTCGCGTGACGTACCTACGCACAGTATCGACGAATCGCCCAGCTACAAGCTCGATCAGTGGCCCAAAGTCAGTAGACGGCCCTGTCAAAGGCTCGTGTCGGAAACTTCCTGCCGACGCATGGCGCACAAGAGCGACTAGCGACCCCTCAATCTTTTCATGTACCTCGATAATGTGTCGCTCATCAATCCTCGCCCGCCCCACATAGCAACTGCCTAAAAGACGCACCTGACCCGCACGGGTATGCTCTACACCGACAACACCTCGCTCAACAAGCTTCCAGAAATCCGTGCTGAGCGATATCTCTCGCCACTGAGATTCGGGCAACGCAACGGTGCCTCGCTCGGGGATGCGTATGACGCAGCACTCATTCATGGCGTGGTGTAGGCAGGGTCACGCCAAGGGAAAAGCGACTGAATCGTGTCGGTGTAGGGGTGCGGGTCAATCATCGGTCGCCTCAACATATGCTCAAGTCGTTCTTTCCAAAGCAAGTGCAGGTCGGGAGTTTCACCACGTATGTCCGCGAAGACGCCGTGCCCGAATGGCATCATGTATTCGTAGTCCGGAAATTGACCCTCACACTTTGCAAACAGCTTCTGCAGTTGTTCGATCACGCCGTTAGCGACACGATCGTCCAGCATTTCCTTGAGCTGCTTGACGCAGGGCTTAAACCGCACGATTCGCAGCCGTCGCAAGAGCGCGTTGTCCAGCTCGATCGCTGTGCGGTCCGTAGGGTTGTACGTGGCGATGACCGCAAGATTTTTCGCCACATAGATGGGCCGACGACTATAGACAGATACAAACGGACGGTTGCGATGCTCTATGTAAGTCAATAACTCGCCAAGCACGCTTGCAAGATTGGCGCGAGTGAATTCCTCAACGAGGAGCACATACTGCTGATTCGGATCGTCTAACGCTCTTTGATTCCAGTCGAGGAAAATGCCGGGCACAACGGAAACGCCGGCGCTGTCGTCAATCCGGAGTCCCTCAATAAATTCCTCGTAACTAAATGACTGATGGAATTGGACTTCACGGACACGTAATGGTTCTCCGGCAAATCGCTGCGCCGCGATGGAAGCCACAAATGACTTGCCTGTCCCCGGCACGCCAGCCAGCGCGATAATCGAACGAGCGCCGTGCCTCTCACAGGCAGTAACTACTGTGGCTATTGCCTCTTCGGTGGCTCGACCATAGTCATGAGTAGGCATTAACGAATGTCCTTTGGCAAGGCCGCGCAGTTGGAGATGTGCGTAATGTACTCGTGCACTGACGCGAACTCTTTGTGCCGGTGACGAATCATCGCCGCTTCGCGAACAACCGGCAACGTTGTCGAATCCAGCCGATACGCGTCCTGAGCCCCCTTGTCCGGAAATAATGTCCATCCGAAGGAGGCCATGGCGACCCACGAGATGATGCGGTCGTTTTTCTTCTCATCGGAGATCGTCTCCTCCCCAAGCAACGAGGAGTCATTGCGTGAGCGTGCCGAGCGAATAGCCGTCACGCAAGCTGCTAACTGGTCTTCGTTTTGCACCTTGAAGATGCCGCGGTTTAGCTCATCAGAGGTGATGCAGCCGTCGAGCGACAGCATGGCTCGCCATATAAAGGCAAATGGGAAAACGACCATCGAGTCCGCGTACTTTGTTCCAGCGCCAGTGGGGTTGCGTAGCTGACATGCGGCCAAAGCATACGCTGCGTGCCTTGCAAGAACGATGCGGTTGTGAGGCGTGACGATGTCCAGCCATCGATGGGTGGCAGCGCCCAGTTCCGTTACACGGACTACTCCCTCGTGCTCATACAGCAGCCCGACAGTCTGATAGATCTGCTTGCCATCGCGGTAGCGCTTGGGGTCCGGAAGTGGTTTCGGCGACTTGGATCTCGCGCGATCATAGGGAAGTCGTGCCAAAAGCTGTTCCGGAGTCAAACCATCTGCTTGCAGAAACGGGCGTAGGTTCGCGGACTGCGAAGCTTGAGGCAGCAGACGAAACGTCTGATGTAGTGAACCTCCCCACGCTAACAGAGCGGTCATGGCGAGCACGTCCTACACGAAGAGTGCCATTTGTTGGACCTGTGTGCCAGCGCCTCCAGAGCCCCGTGGTGTCAAAAGCGACTGAATGGCGGCCGTACCTATTGCTTGGGCGAGCGCCGGCGGCACTGCGTTGCCGATCTGAGCTGCTATATCTTCTTGGTTGCCGCAAAAGTGAAAGGTATCCGGAAAAGTCTGCAGGCGCGCTCCCTCGCGAAGGGTGATGTTGCGGTGGGCATGGGGGTGCGCAAAGCGGCCTCGCGTAAAGCTATCAAACCGAGCCGTGATGGTATTCGCAGGGCGATCCGGAGCCAATCTCCCGTAGACATAGCGATGCCCGATGGCGTCTGCCCCTTTTTTATGACATCTCACACGCATCGCGACGGGTAGATCCTGCATTCCACCACCGGGAGGAATGAGTAGCAGTCGCCGAAGGTTGAGATCAGAAAGCCTCGTTTCTCGATGGAGTACATCGCCAACTTTCTCGGCGTCCCGCGCAGCCGCCGCGGGGAGATCGCCAATTGCGTCCATTACGGTCTTGTGGCAGCCCTTCGCATGCGACACAGGCGGGAAGATAAATTGCGAGGTGTCTTTGCGGCGCCAACCCAGTACGAGTACGCGACGCCGGTGCTGCGGGACGCCGTAATTGACGGCATCGACCACATTGAAAGCTACGCCAAACCCTGCAGCGGTCATGATGTCCACAAATCTATTGAAGAGCGGCTTTCCTCGTGCGCCGATCAACCCCGGTACATTTTCGAGGACAAACAGACGCGGCAGAATCTCCTTCAGTAGACGTGCATATTCCAATACCAAGCTATTCCGCGAGTCGTGATCAGAGCCAATACGTTGAATGGAAAATCCCTGACAAGGTGGGCCACCGACAACGAGATCAACATCCCCCCGTCTCGCACCGCTAGCCTTCAAGAGCGTCCTGCCCTTCGAGCGAGCTAGATCCGCGCAAACCACGGTGTGCGTGAAGTTGTTGGCGTAGGTGTCGGTGGCAATACCCCAATTATCAACGCCAAGCGTGACGTTGAACCCGGCCTGTTCGAGCCCTAGCGAAAACCCGCCGGCCCCGCAAAACAGATCGATGGCTGTGGGCCGGGGCTGTCTGGCACCGGGGGTTCGTGCGTGAGTTTTACTTCGGGCCATACGTAGTTCGATGTCCGGACTTTAGTGACGGTATCAGCCGCGAGAAAGACGCCCCTACCGGTGAAGTAATTCCTCGGTCGAACTGCACACTACGTTCGGCCTGCGAGCTGCCTTGCAGTTGGTTGAAAATATGCGCTGCCAAAAATGCCGCGAATGCTGGAGGAACGGCGTTCCCTATTTGCCGGAACCGTTGATCGAGGGAGCCTGCAAAGTCATACCCCGATGGGAAACTCTGAAGCAGTGCCGCCTCTCGCACCGAAAGCCCGCGAGTCTGGTCTGGGTGTACGTACCGCCCGCTCGCCGGATTGCGAGCATGAGCCGTGATGGTAATTGCAGGCTTATCCCAAAACAGACGACCGTAGACGTCTTCATAGACCGCTCTACCGTTCCGCTCTTTGGCACGGCGCAGGCATTCCGGCCCGACGTGTGCAGGCCGGCTTCCGCCATCGAGCGGTACAGCCTCAATCGTTGCGAGAGTTGAGTCTTTGTGGCCAGCTGTAAAGTGCATTGGATCCGCTGGATGACGCTCACCAGCGCGAATCGCAGGTAAGTGACCTATCGCATCACGCACCGTTTTGAATCTACCGCGGGGCAAAAACCCCGCCGGAGCGATAAAGGGGTCTTGCATCGCGAGCAGGAGCGTGCGAAACCGCTCCTGCGGCACACCGTACTCTGCCATGTTGTGAACGCTAAGGTTCACGAAGTAGCCGCATTTTTCCAACAGCACTCTAGCCTGAGCGACGAATGGCCAATATTTGTCGGTGAGCAGTTCAGGTACATTCTCCATCACTATGACGCTGGGCCTTAGCTTTGCTGCAATGCGAGCGAAATCAGCGAATAAAGAGTTTCTGGGGTCAAGAGATTCGCTCTCCTTGCGATGGGAAGAAAAGCCTTGACACGGCGCACAGCCGATAAGGACCAGCGGGCTAGAGCCATTGGGGCACATAGTCTGGCGGGTCTTCGCGAGCAGAGACGGTGACCTCGCAAGCTTTCCGATATCCATGCACAGGGGCTTCACGCACAGATTAATCTGATACGACTGATTGGCAGGCTCATCCGTGTCGACGGCCCCGGCAATTCGAAAGGCTGGGCAGTAGGCATTGAGTGACGCAAATCCGGCAGACATTCCTCCGCATCCGCTGAACATATCAATGACGTCGATTCCACCAGACGGTCGACCCTGAGCTTTTTTCCAATTGCGGTGAAAGCTCAAGGCTGCGGAGCGAGGATCGATCGCTGTCGGCAACGACCGTAGACCGCCGACGCGCTTCGCGCGCCGTCGCACAGATAGGTTGTCTGGTGCAACTGCCGCTTTTGTCACAGATCGCCTCCTTGCAATCCCCTGCCGCGCAGACACTCTCGCGCGGCGGCTAGGAAAAGCCTCAACCCGCGGGTCGTTTCGGCTTCGGATTATAGAGATTCCGCCAGAGCGTCTAAAGCACGGGCGGAAACCGGGCATATTCGTTGAGCCCGAAATAGCTGCCCGCCTCGCTAGCCCTCGTAGCCGCTGACCTCTCCGGCGGCTGATTTCCCTCCCTCACCTGCGTTCCCCGTCCGCCTCGAAGGAATCTACCCACATGCAAATCCACGTCACGCTGATCCCGATTTCCAGCCCTGACCAGATTCCTCCCGCCCCTGATCCGCCCGAAAAAATCTTCCATTTCACGACAGCCCTGAGACTCAAGCAGATCATCAACTCGGGCCACATCCTCCCGACAAACGCCAAGATCGAGCCGCACGAGAAGCCAGTCGCGTGGTTCAGCACCCAAGACCAGTGGGAGCCGACCGCCACGAAGGCTCCGATTCCGGGCATGGCTGGCCAGATCGCGACGGCACAGGCACAGGGCGGTCTGGTCAGGATCGCAGTCCCGGGAACCTGCGCTCCGTTCGGCTTCCCGCAGCTCCCTCTCATCGCCGGCACCAAGCCCAGCGTGTGTATCGGGCTTCTTCTGGCCGGCCTCGAACTTGGCAGCGATCCGGACACGTGGCGATTCACGCCCACGCCCGTCCCGACTGCCTTGTTCCGCGAAGTCGAGTTCTACGACTTCGCCCATGACCGTTGGCTGGCCATAGACCTCGCGGAACTGGCCTGCCGCAACTGACCCACATCTTCCTGTCCTGCAAGGAGTCCCCAATGGCCCTCACAACTGGGCTCATCGTCTGCGCACTGCTGGCTACCGAGCTGGCCGGCGCACTGTATCTGGCCAATTACGTGCGCACCTGTCGAAAGCGTCGCTAGGCCAGTGGTCCCAATTCCCACTTTTTCCACCCTGCCTTCAAGGAGGCTCTCGTGAGCACCCTGTTCGTACTTCCGAGTTTCCTGCTGTCCGCCACGTTCTGGACGATCAAGGCCCTGTTTTTCAGCGGCTGGTTCTTGGCCCGCTGGATCACCTATCTCACATGGCCGCTGTGGGCCACGATCGTCGGCCTCGGGGCTCTGTGTGGCCTCATGTGAACGGCCGGCCCTCATCTCACCTTCACCCCAAGAAAGGAGGCTCCGGAACGTGAGCCACATCGTCGAGATAAAAACAGAAATACGGGACGAGGCGGCCGTGAAAGCCGCCTGCACTCGTCTGCAACTCGCTGCGCCCGAACACAAAACCGTCCGGCTCTTCAACGCGACCGCTACGGGGCTGTGCGTCCAGCTTCCGGGCTGGCAGTACCCGGTCGTCTGCAACCTCGGGACCGGCCAAGTGAGCTATGACAACTACAACGGTAGCTGGGGCGAGCAGAAGCACCTGAACTCGTTTCTGCAGGCGTACGCCGTCGAAAAGGCCCGCATCGAAGCCAGAAAGCGAGGCCATTCGGTCAGCGAAACCCGGCTCGAAGACGGCTCGATTCGTGTGACCGTGCGCGTGGGAGGTGCCGCCTGATGAGCACCAACGAGAAGAAGATCGAGATCACGGTCTCTCCCGAAGGCGCGACCAGCATCAAGACCTCTGGGTTCACCGGCGGATCGTGCAGGGACGCCACCCGGGACCTCGAAAGGGCCCTCGGGGTATCCGGCCGA
>Ga0315906_10010981_pt1 | contig 10586 bp, 6 predicted proteins | sample LakEriMetagenome_4_FD_203526 | JGI IMG/M metagenome (GOLD analysis project Ga0315906, IMG submission 203526) | Freshwater fungal communities from buoy surface, Lake Erie, Ohio, United States - Buoy 2 MA122 | ecosystem: Environmental > Aquatic > Freshwater > Lake > Lake biofilm | place: USA: Lake...
CGGCGAAGGTCGAGGCGTTGAACTCGTGCTCCGCGTAGAGCACGAGCGTGGTGCCGAAGATGGCCACATGCTCCGGCGGCGGCACGCGGCCGGTGAGCCGTTCGAGGAGCGCCGCGGCGAGCGGGCCGCGCGGCCACGGCGTCACGGGGCGGCCTGCCGAGAGGTCGAGCCATGCGGCGAGCAGGGCGGGCACCTCGCCGAGCAGCCGCTCGGCCTGGGCGAGCAGGGCCGTCCGATCGCCGGGCGTGTCGTCGCGCTCGATGAGCCCCAGGGCGCTGACGCCGGTGCGGAGCGCGTCCATCGGCGAGGCGTCGGGACTCACCGCGGCGAGCCGCGCGAGGGCGTCGATCGCGGCCTGCGGCACCGACCGGGCGGCCATCGCGACGCGGTCCGCGAAGGCGGCGTGCTGGGCCGGCGTCGGCAGTTCGCCGTGCAGCAGCAGGAAGGCGACCTCCTCGAAGTCGCCGGCCCGGGCCAGCGGCTCGATGTCGTAGCCGCGATAGCGGAGCGTGCCCTCGAGCGAGGCGATCGCGGTCGTGCCGGCGACGACTCCGGCAAGACCCTTGGCGAAGTCGGCCGTTCCGGAAGTCGGTGCCGGCGCGGTCATGGTGAGGTCTCCGGGGCGGGGGGCGGCGCGGCGCGGTGCCGCTCGGGATGCTGCGGATCGTAGCCGAGCAGGTCGTAGAGTTCCTGGCGGGTCTGCATGAGATCGAGCAGGTCTTCCTGCGTGCCATCGGCCGAGATCACGGCGAGGCCGGTCTCCATGGCCTTCATCGCCAGCCGCAGCAGCGTGACCGGGTAGAGCACGGCGGCGTAGCCGGCCGCCGCGAGGTCGGGGATGGAGAGCAGCGGGCTCCGGCCGAACTCGGTCATGTTCGCCAGCAGCGGCGCGGAGCCGGCGAACTCGCGGCCCACGTCCGCGAACTCGTCGCGGGAGGCCGGAGCCTCGGGAAACAGCCAGTCGGCGCCGGCCTCCCGGTAGAGGTGCAGGCGGCGGATGCAGTCGTCGAGCCCGTGGACGCCGCGGGCATCGCTGCGGCCGATGATCACGGTGCCCGGATCGCGGCGGCCCGCCACCGCGGCGGCCAGCTTGTCCTGCATCTCGGCGGCCTCGACGACCCGTTTGCCGGCGAGGTGCCCGCAGCGCTTGTCGGCGCCGAGCTGGTCCTCGAGCTGGATCGCGGCGGCGCCCGCGGCCTCGAGGAGCCGCACGGTCTCCTCCACCTCCCGTGGTCCGCCGAAGCCCGTGTCGGCATCGACGACCACGGGCAGTGCCGAGGCCCGGGCGAGGATGCGGGTCTGCTCGACGAGCTGGTCGCGGGTGAACAGGCCGATGTCGGGCACGCCGAGCGTGCCGGCGGAGAAGGCCGCTCCCGAGAGATAGACGGCGTCGAACCCGGCCCGCTCCACGAGCGCGGCCGCGAGTGCGAACGGGGCGCCGACGATGCCCAGCATCTCGCCTGCGGCGACCACGCGGCGGAGGGCGTGACCGCCGGCCGCGGTCGCGGGCCCGGCCGGGGCGGGACGGGAGGGATCCGGGAAGGTGCTCACGTGCTCAGGCTATCCTCAGTGACCGAAAGTCCGACGTTATAGGTGGCGGCCATGCCCGGCGAAAGCGACACGAACCGATCGGCGGCGGCACGCGGCTGGGTCGAGACGCTCGCGGCCGCCGTCGTGTTCGCGGCCGCCGGCGCGTGGCCGGCTCCCGACGTCAACGAGACGGCATATCTCACCAAGGCGCGGCACTTCGCGGATCCCGCGTGGGGACGGGGCGATTTCTTCCTGGAGACGCCCGACGCGCACGGCGTCTTCTACGTCCTCTTCGGGCCGCTCGCCGCGGCGGTGCCGCTGGACGCCGCCGCATGGATCGGCCGTAGCCTCGGCTGGCTGGCGGTGGCGGCGGCCTTTCGCCATGCGGTCGTGCCGCTCGTGACGACGTCGTGGGGCCGCATCCTGGCGGCGGCATTGTTCTCGCTCGCCCTGCGCTTCACGACCGCGGCGGGCGAGTGGGTGATCGGCGGCTGCGAGGCGAAGGTGTTCGCGTGGGCGCTCGTGCTCGCGGGGGTGGGCGAGGTCGTGCGCGGCCGGTTCGGATCGGCGTGGTGCCTGTGCGGTGGCGCCGCCGCGTTCCACCCGATCGTGGGCGGCTGGGCGCTGGTGACGGTGGCGGCGGCCTGGCTCGGCGACCGCCGCGCGGCGGTCCCTGGTCCGGCACGCGACTGGCGGACGACCGCCGCCTGGCTCGTCGTCGGGGCCGGACTGGCCGCCTGCGGCGTCCTGCCGGTGCTGCGGCTGTCGGCCGGCGTGGACGCGGCGACGCGGGCCGCCGCCGACGTGATCTACGTCGTGGAACGGCTGCCGCACCACCTGCTGCCCAGGATGTTCACCGCGAGCCTGGTGGCCCGCCACCTGCTCGCGATCACGGTCTGGTGGCTCCTGGGACGGCTGCTGCCGACGTCACCGGCGCGGCGCCGTCTGGCGACGCTCGTCGGCGCGGCGCTCGCGCTCTCGCTGGTGGGCTGGCTCGTGTCCCTGGCCGAGCCGGTCGCGCCGGCCGCCGTGCACGCCGTGCTGCGGTTCTACTGGTTCCGGCTGGCCGACGTGTTCGTGGCGCTCGCGCTCGCCACCGCGGTGGCCGCCGTCCTCGAGGATCCCGTCGTCTGCCGCGGGGTCATTCCCGTGGCGCCCCGGTTCGTCCGGGCGGTGACGGTGGCCCTCCTCGGCCTCGATCTCGCCGCCGAGTCGGCGCACTGGCCGCTGCCGGGCCTCGTCCTCCGCCCCCGGGCCGACGCGAAGGTGGTCGCCGCGGAGTGGGCCGACGTCTGCGCGTGGGTGCGCGACCACGCCCCGGCCGACGCCTGCTTCCTCACGCCGCGCAACGCCTCCTCGTTCACCTGGCGGACCGGCCGCCGCGAGGTCGTCTGCTGGAAGAACAGTCCCCAGGATCCTCGGTCGCTCGTCGAGTGGCGGCGGAGGTTCGGCGACTGTTTCTCGCGCGACGGCGGCATGGCCGACCTGGAGTCGTCGCCGGCGGCGATGGGCATCGAGCGACTCCGCGAGGTCGCCGGCCGCTACGGCGCGGACCACGCGATCGTGCCGCTCGACACCTGCGGCCTCGACACGCTGCCGTACCCGCGGCCGTACGCGAACGCCGCCTACGCGGTGCTCAGGCTCGAGCCGCTCACGGCAGCCGCACGCCCAGACGATCGGCCTTGATCCGCAGCGCCGCGGCGAACGCCGGGAACGGATACTTCCTGCCGCGGCGGATGGCCCAGGTGTAGGTGCCGTCGACGACGCGGGCCGGCAGCCGGCCGATCCGCACGAGCCGCGCCACCTCGTCGCAGAAGGCGACGTCGTCCGAGGCCTGGACCTTGAGGCCGGTCTTGAGCTGCTCGGCGAGCGTCTCGATCGCCTCGGTGGCCGCGCGGGCGGGCTGCGACGGGCCCGCCATGGGCAGGGCGAGGCCGAGCGAGATGGCGATCACGGTCGAACGCATGGCAGTGCTCCCGTGGACGCGGGGAGGGTCGCAGTGGCCCATCGCCGCGTCAAGGCCGACCGCTCACGCGAACCGGGCCAGCGCGTAGGACTTCTTGCCCGATCGGAGCACGACCGTGGAAGCTCCGGCGAGGTCACGGGCCGAGAGCCGATGGGCCGCGTCGGCGATGCGGCGGTTGTTGACGTAGGCGCCCCCCTGCTCGATCGTCCGCCGCGCGGCACTCGTGCTCGCCGCCAGCCCCGTGGCCTTGAGGGCCTCCACGAGGAGCAGGCCGTCCCCCTCGAGCGCGGCGCGGGGAAACTCGCGGCTCGGCACGTCGGCGAAGATCTCGGCGAGGGCCGCGTCGTCGAGGCTCGTGATCTCGGCGCCGAAGAAGATGGCGGTGGCCTGGCGGGCCGCGGCCAGTCCGGAGTCGCCGTGGACGAGCCGGGTGAGTTCCTCGGCGAGCCGCTTCTGCGAGTCGCGGGCGGCCGGTTCGGCGGCGCGGCGGGCGTCGAGCATCCGCACCTCGTCCAGCGGGAGTTCCGTCAGCCGCAGGAGGCAGCGGCCCGCGTCGTCGTCGTCGAGATTGATCCAATACTGGTAGAAGCGGTAGGGGCTCGTGCGGCGCGGGTCGAGCCAGATGGCGCCCGCCGCCGTCTTGCCCATCTTGGTGCCGTCGGCCTTGGTGAGCAGCGGGCAGGTGATGCCGTGGAGTTCGCGGCCCCGCAGCCGGCGGCCGAGCTCGATGCCGGCCGTGATGTTGCCCCACTGATCGCTGCCGCCGATCTGCACGCGGCAGTCGAGCGTGTCGGAGAGGTGGACGAAGTCCCAGGACTGGAGCAGCATGTAGCTGAACTCCGTGTAGGAGATGCCCCCTTCCCGGTCGAGGCGGCTCTTCACCGAGTCCTTGGCGAGCATCTGTCCGAGCGGCACGTGCTTGCCGACGTCGCGGAGGAACTCGAGGTAGCCCACGCCCCGCATCCAATCGGCGTTGTTGACGACGTGCACCCGATCTCCCGCCGAGGCGAGCACGCCGCGGATCTGCCGCTCGACACCGGCGATGTTGGCGGCGAGATCGGCGGCGGAGAGCAGGTTGCGTTCCTCGCTGCGGCCGCTCGGGTCGCCGATCATGCCCGTGGCGCCCCCGACCAGGGCCACGGGCTCGTGGCCCGCCGCGGCCACCCGCCGCAGCAGCACCAGCGCCACGAGGTGGCCCACATGGAGGCTGTCGGCCGTGGGATCGAAGCCGGCATAGACGCGGCGGCCGGGGGTGGCGAGCCAGTGCGTGAGCGCGGCGGTGTCGGTCGCCTGGTGCACCAGGCCGCGGGCGTCGAAGTCGGCGAGCAGGTCGTGGGCCATGGTCACCGCCAGACGTCGTCGCCGGCGAAGGGATGGGCGGGGCCGCCGAGCCGCGGCGTCGGCAGGGCCTTGAGGGCGTGTTCCGCGAGTTTCAGATCCTCGCGGGAGGTGATCTTGAGGTTGATCGCGGATCCCGGCACGACAGAAACGGCGTGGCCCAGGGCCTCCACCGCCTGGGCCTCGTCGGTGGGGCTGCCGGCGGGCATCGTGGCGAAGGCCCGGGCGAGCAGGTCGCGGGAAAACACCTGCGGCGTCTGGGCTTCCCAGAGGCCGGTGCGATCGACGGTCTCGGTGATGACGTCGCCGGGCCCGACCCGCTTGAGCGTGCCCGCCACGGGAATCGCCAGGATCGCCGCGCCGGTGCGGACGCCGACCTCGAACACGCGGTCGATCCAGGCCTGGGCGATGCAGGGCCGGGCGGCGTCGTGCACGGCCACCATGTCGATCGATGCATCGAGTTTCTCGAGGCCGCGACGCACCGACTCGGCGCGGTGTGCGCCGCCTTCGGCGAGCGTGATGCCCATGAAGGCCAGGTTCGCGCCGAACTTCTCCACGAAGCCCGCGCGGTCCTCCGGCGCCACGACGACGACGACCTGCTTCACGTCGGGACGGTCGATGAACTTCTCGGCCGAATGGAGCCAGACGGGCCGGCCGGCGAGCGGCGCGAACGGCTTCTTGTAGTTCGCGTCGTTGAAGCGACTGCTCTGGCCCGCGGCCGCGAGGATCACTCCGAAGGCAGGCATCGGGTCAGCGTCCCTCGGGCTGGGGTGTCCGGCCCTCGGTCACATGATCCATCCAGAGCCGCACTGCCGCCTTCGCGGCGGGCTTGTCGCGGAGCCAGCCGGCGACGGCCTCGCCGCGGGCGACGTAGGCATCGCGGAGCCACGACGGTGCCTCCGTGAGCAGCCAGCCACGGAACACGAGCCAGCGGGGGTCGTCGTCTCCATACACCGCGCGCGCGATCCAACAGACGCCGGGGCCGCCGCCGATACCACCGCCGACGCCGCCACCGACGCCGCCACCACCACCAACGCCACCAACGCCGCCACCACCACCAACGCCACCACCACCACCCACGCCGCCGCCAGCACCAGGCAAACCACCGGCGCCTTGAAACCCGCCGGCGCCGGCGGCCTGGTTGGTGATGTTTTGCGTCTGACCGGTCGACCAACTGAATGTGGTCACCTGGCCGACGCCGGAGAACAGCGGCGTGGCGGTGATCCGCACGTAGCGCCGATCCGCCGACACCACGGCCCGCCCGAACATGTTGATGCCCTCCGGCAGCGTGGTGACGATCGGCTGATAACCGACCGCCCCACCGCGGAAGAATGGCAGCCCGGGCGGCGTCGGGTCGGTCGCTTCACGACTGGCCGTGAGCTCAGCCTCGGCCTGGGGGTCGGCGAGCGATGCCAATTGCTGTGCGAGCACCGACTTGCCGATCTGACGCTGCACGACGACGTCCTGCGCCACCTGGGCGTCGAGCAGCGGCTCGCGCCGCCGGCCCGTGCCGAGATCGACGACGATCAGCGACTCGTCCCCACCCAGACGGATCTGCTTCGTCTGCCGCTGCTCGCGGTCGGTGCCGCGCTGGATGATCGTCACCGCGGTGACGGTGTCGGCCTCGACGGTGCCGCAGGTGCGACGGACGAGGGCCCGATACGTGCCCGGAAACGCCTGGGCGACGACATACCGCTCCCGGTGCACGCCGGCCTCGACTCCGGCCGGGGCCTCCGACTCCGACAACAGCACGCCCCCCGACGTCGAACGCGGCGACAGCGACGAACACACCGCGCCCGACGGCTCCTCCACGAGCAGGTCGATGTCGGCGTCACCGCTCCACGTGAGTTCGAGGACGAGGTCGCGCACGAGCGCCGCGTCGACCTCCGCCTGGAACGCCTTGGCCTCCGCGACCTGGCCTGCCTGTGCGAGGGCGTCGATCGCCCCCTTTGCGAGTCGTGCGGCCCGCGTCGCGATCGCCTGCTGGCCGGCCGGCCATTCGTAGGAGAGCACGCCGGCGCACGCCCAGCGGAGCGCGGCCTTGTCGCCGGACCGGTCCGCGAGCGTCATGGCGAGGGCGTAGGCCTCGCGGTTGGCCGGATCGAGCCGCACGACGCGACGGCAGATCCGCAGCGCCTGACGGTCGGAGCCGAAGCGGGCCAGATAGTTGGCCAACTGCAGCAGTTCCACCGGGCTGCTGGCGAAGTCGGCGCTCGACAGAAGCGCCCGCTCCACCTCCTCGCGGGGCCGCCCGGCGGCTTCGAGCGCCAGCGCCAGCGACTCATACATCCAGGGCTCGGCGTGGCCGCAGGAGATGGCGGCCGAGATCAGTTCCGCGGCCCGGTCGAACCTTCCCGCCTTCCCGAGGTCGCCGGCGGCCACCCGCAGCTGGGCCATCCGCAGGGCCGTGGCCCGGGCGTCGGAGCCGGCGGTCACCGAACCGTCGGGATTCGTGCGGCCTGGCGCGGCGAGATAGGCGGCGACCGCGGCACGCAGATCCGCCGCCTCGATCACTTCCGCCGGCAGACCGATGCGGTCGTCGTCGGGCGACGCCGCGGCGGCGGTCGGCGCGGCCGTCACCGCATTGCGCGCGAGCCGCGCCTTGGCGTCGGCGACCTGGAAGTGGCCGCCTGTCGCCGCGGCCGCATCCGCGATGCGGGCATCGACGACGACGTCCATGAGCCGCCGCACCGCGGCCTTCATGGCAGGCCGGCCACGGAGCCAGTCGGCCACGACCGGGCCGTGGGCCGCGTAGAGTTTGCGGAGCCATGCGGGCGCGTCACTGGTCATCCAGCCGCGAAACACGAGCCAGCGCGGGTCGTGCGGCCCATACACCTCGCGGGCGACCCAGCAGAGCCCGCCGCCCCCCATGCCGCCGCCCCCCATGCCGCCCAGGTTCATGCCGCTGTTGACGCTGTTCTGGCCGCCCAGGCCGCCGCCCGTCTGGAACGGATTGAGGCCCGAACTCGGATTCACCGGGAGCACGAGGTCGGCGACCGGATAGACCTTCACGACGAGGTTTTCCTGGGCCTTCTCCTTCGTGGTGATGAGCAGCACCTCGTCCTTGATGAGGTAGGTGAGGCCCGGCTCGCGGAGCAGCAGCCGGAGCGCCGACCGCAACGAGATGCCCTGCAGATTCTGCGTGACCGTGGTGGCGTCGAGGTCCATGCCCGCGTCGGTGAGGGCCTGCATGTCGGGCACGATCGGGATGTTGAATGCGTCCTGCAGCTGGTTGAACACCGCCCGCAACGGCGTCTCCTGGAAACTCAACGGCTGGCTCACTTCCTTCTCCAGCGACTCGTAGATCCGCTTCTCGTTCGACGTGGGGTTGGCGAGATCCACTGACTTGTATTTCTCCCGCAGCCGCCCGATTTCCCGCCACCGCTCGGCCGTCGGATAGATGATCGGCGGCTCGTCGGGGAAGGGGATCCCCGCCACGTCGACGAGGTGGAGCGCGTCCATGAAGCCGCGCTCCTGGTCGCGTCGCGTCCGCCAGTTCTCGGTGTCGTAGTCGAGAATCCGGGCCACGAGCGGCGCCGTGCGGCCGATCACGCGGGCCGTCATCGGGATCGGATGATTCGCCCAGAGATTCGGGGCCTCCTTGGCGATCTCCTCGCCCACCACGCGCTCCGCCTCCACGAGCGCCTTCGTGGGATTCTCGAAACCGATCACCGCCTCGCCGTTGATCACGGCGGGATAGTTCTCGGGCTGGGCGTAGCCGTCGCGGATGCCTTCCTCGACGAGCGCGTTGTAGCGTTCGGTGAGCTGCTTGATGCGGTCTTCGCGACGCCGCAGTTCGTCGTCGAGCCGCATCTTCTCCCGGCCGATCGCGCTCCGCCGCTCCGCCGCGAGGTCGCGGTCGACCTTCTCCCGGGAGCGGACGATCGACTCGCGGATCCGCATCTCAAGCTGCCCGAGCAGACGCGTGCGATCGGCGGCATCAAGATCGTCGGACTTGGCGACCAGCACCTGCGTCTCCTTGAGGAGATCGCGGGCCCGGTCGGGGTCGGTGGCGAGCAGGTCGCGGGCCTCGCGGATCCGCACCGCCGACTCTCGTTCGAGCTGCTGGCCGCGAACTTTCCGCATCGCCCGCAGCTCCTCGAGGTCGGCGGCGGCGACGTCCGGTTCACCCGCGGGCAGGAGTTCGGCGGCCGGCGGCTCCCCGGCCGGGGTGGGCGCTTGCCGCGACACGGCGCGGACGAGCGACGCCTCGGGGTTGTCGGGGTCCCTGCGCAGCGACGCTTCCGCGAGCCGGCGGGCGGACTCGGTGGCACCGACGGCCTCGGCCTGCCGTGACATCCGCGCCAGGGTGGCCGCTTCGCCGCGGATCAGGTCGCGGGCGAGATCGAGGCCGTCCCGGCCGAGCAGCGGCAGGAAGATGCCGTCGGAGTCGTGGGCGTTCCGGGCCAATTCGGCCACGAAGGCGTTGGCCTCGCGCGGCCGGGCCGCGGGGATGGCGATCCGCGTTGCGGGGGCGTCGCCCGCGGCGGTGTGCAGGGCGGCTTCGATCCGCGCGCCCGTCAGCGGGCCCTCGAGCAACACGATCGAGTCGCGATCGGCCCGCAGCGGCGGCAGACGGCTGGGCAGCATGCGGATCGGGGCGTCGGCCGCGTCGGCGGCGAGTGCCACCTGCTCGGGCCAGGCCACGGGCTGCGTGGCCAGAGCGCCGATGCGGCTGCCCGCGGCCTTGGCCGCGTCGTCCGCGCCGGGAACGACGAGCGCGCCGCCGGTGGCGCTCGCGAGGGCGGCCAGGCAGGGCCAGTTCACCTGGGGACCGATGCCGAGGCTCGACACCGCGATCCGCCGCGAGCGCAGCAAATCGATGACGCGGGCAAAATCGCCGGCGTCCACGCCGCCCATCGCCGGCCCGTCGCCGACGTAGACGATCGCCTTGGGGCCGCCGCGATCGCCGAACAGCGACGCCGCCGATTCGAGGGCCTCGACGAGGTCTGTCGATCCGAGCGGCGTCTTGGCGTCGAGGCCGCGGGCGGCGGCGCGGAGCGCGTCGGAGTCGGCCGCGTGAAACCCGTCGATCACGGGCGTGCAGACCACGTCCACGGTCGCCACCGTCAACAGGTCTTCGGGCCGTGCAGACTCGATCAGGCCGGCGACGCCGGCGAGCGACCGCTCGCGGTGGATGCCGGTCTGGCTTGCGGACGAGTCGACGAGCACCACGACGTGCACGGGCCCGGCGCTCTGCAGGCCATCCGCCCGCAAGCCGACCGCCGCCACGGGCACGCTGCCCGGCGTCGCTCCCGCGGGGCAGGCCTCGACGAACGTGACGCGGGCCGACGCATCACCAGCCCGCGCGTCGGCGGATCCGACGCCCAGGCCGACCGCGAACGCGACGACGAACAACAGCGGACGGTAGGGAGACATGCAAGGCACTCCAGAACCGCGAGATGAACGACCGCTTTCCTCGCGCTGCCTCCAGCATATTTCCGCAGGCGGCAACCCGCCAACGCCGGATTGTGCGGAAAGCAGGGGGTTGCCGGGGGTTGGGCGGATGCGACTGTGGGCGCGGAAGCCGGGTTGGATCCCGGAAGTCGAAACCTGATACTCCCGGTCGCAGTCCCACCCGTCCCCTCGTTTTCGACCGGCAGCCCGATGAAATTCCTGCATTCCTCGATCGCGGCGCTGGTGGTCCTCGCCAGCCACGGCGTCGCCGCGGCTCAGCCCGGCGTGGCGCCGGTTCGTGAGTTCACGCCCGAAGAACGAACCAACATCGCGGTGTACGAGGCCGTGAACCGGA
>Ga0315906_10010992_pt1 | contig 10584 bp, 6 predicted proteins | sample LakEriMetagenome_4_FD_203526 | JGI IMG/M metagenome (GOLD analysis project Ga0315906, IMG submission 203526) | Freshwater fungal communities from buoy surface, Lake Erie, Ohio, United States - Buoy 2 MA122 | ecosystem: Environmental > Aquatic > Freshwater > Lake > Lake biofilm | place: USA: Lake...
TTCATTATGTGATTACCGGAAAAGGACATACGGTTGTGTTGTTACATGGTTTCGGTGAAGATGGAACTATCTGGGAAAACCAGTTAGACTATTTCAAAGACAACTATCAAATTATCATTCCTGATTTGAGAGGAAGTGGTCAATCAGAACTTTTACCAAATGAAGATCTTTCCATTGAATCAATGGCAAAGGATTTTAAACTCATTCTTGATGCAGAAGAAATCAAGAGTTGTATAATGTTTGGTCATTCAATGGGTGGTTATATCACACTTGCCTTTGCTGAGATGTTTCCCGAAAGGATTATCGGTCTTGGACTCATTCATTCCACTTCATTTGCAGATTCAGAAGAAAAAAAGATTGCGAGAAAAAAGGGAATCGAGTTTATTGAACAAAATGGCAGCAGTGCATTTTTAAGAGCAACCATCCCGAATTTATACGGAGAGAAATTCAAAACTGCTTCACAGGAAATATTCAATCATCTTCTCGAAAAAAGTTTAGCAATAAAAAAAGAGACCTTGATTGCCTATTACGAGGCAATGATGATGAGAAAAGACAGGACAGATATTTTGAAAGAAACTAAAACCCCGGTGCTCATTTTTATAGGTGAAGAAGACAAAGCTGTTTCTCCCGAAGATGCATTGTATCAAAGTTCTCTTCCTGCAAAGTGTCAGGTCAAATTGGTGCAAGGCATTGCACATACCGGTATGTGGGAATCGCCGGAGGTACTAAATAAAGAAATACACATATTCCTTAACACAATTATTTAGTAAGTATACGAGTAAAAGAAAAGGGTCTTCCATCAGAGAAGACCCTTTTTATATGTGGTTGGTTTTCTTTTTAACTGCAACCCATGCTGTTTCCGCAGTTGAGACATTTGTAACATGTACCACTGCGAATGGTGATGTGACCGCAAACATTACAAGCAGGAGCGTCACTTTGCATGCTGCGTGCTGCCTGGTTTACCGCATCAAGACTGGAAGATGATTCAGCTTTCACTACTAAACCCTGACGTGAACTTTTAGCAGGAGTAGGAGTACTGCTACTAACTACACGTACATCACTCAGCTCCACGCTTTTTTTTTCATATTCTAGTCCAGTAGGAATATCATCCCAATCATCTGTTCCGGTATTCCCGATTTCAGGTTTATCTAGTACATGAACGAGGTCAGTACGTCCGAGGTATTCGTAAGCAAGACAACGGAAGACGAAATCTACAATAGAAGTTGTGCTCTTGATATTCGGATGATCAACCATTCCGCTTGGTTCAAATTTGGTGAAGATAAATTTCTCCACATACTCTTCAAGTGGAACACCATATTGCAGACCTACAGAAACAGCAATCGCAAAACTGTTCATAAGACTACGCAATGTGCTTCCCTCTTTAGCGAGATCCACAAAGATTTCTCCCAATGTACCGTCTCCGTATTCACCGGTGCGGAGGAAGATTGCCTGTCCGTTTATTTTTGCCTTCTGAGTGAAACCGCGGCGCTTAGTAGGAAGCTTTCTCCTTTCAACGATTCTTGCAAGCTGACGCTTCAGTTTTGTATCGGGAGAAGACTGAACACGCTTATTTAATTCATCAAGCAGCTCTTCCAGTGTTAATTTACCCATGTCAACTATCACACTGTCGGAAGATGCTTCTTCTGCAACAGCAGTCTCAGTAGGAGTAGTTGTTTTTTTCTTCTTGTCTCCCTTGGTGCTGAGTGGCTGACTGAGTTTGGATCCATCACGATACAGTGCACATGCCTTCAAACCTAACTGCCAGCTTTGCAAATATGCTTCCGCAATCTCGTCTACAGTTGCTTCATTCGGCAGGTTGATGGTTTTTGAAATCGCACCGCTGATAAATGGTTGTACTGCAGCCATCATACGGATATGTCCGCTGTGATGAATATAGCGCTCTCCTTTCTTACCGCATTTGTTTGCGCAATCAAATACCGGATAATGTTCCTCTTTCAGATAAGGAGCGCCTTCGATGGTCATTGTGCCACAGATATAATCGTTGGCTTCCGCGATTTGCTCTTCTGTAAATCCAAGTGCTTCGAGCAGACTCCATTCAAAATCATTGTATTCATCTGCACTGAAACCAAGGCGTTGCAAGCATTCTTCACCAAGTGTGTATTTGTTGAATACAAAGCCGATTTCAAAAGCGCTTGCCATCGCCGAATCAAGCTTTTTGATTTCTTCAGCAATGAATCCTTTTTCACTGAGTGATTGCGGATTGATATGTGGTGCTCCGTTAAGAGAAGCTGCACCAACGGCATATTTAACAATGGCGTCAATCTCCGGTGCGGCATATCCAAGTTTAAGAAGTGCCGCAGGAACTGACTGGTTAATGATTTTGAAGTAACCACCACCACTCAGCTTTTTAAATTTAACCAGAGCAAAATCAGGCTCAACACCGGTTGTGTCACAATCCATCACAAGACCAATTGTACCTGTAGGAGCGATCACCGTTGTTTGAGCATTGCGGTAACCATACTTCTCACCAAGCCCTACTGCTTCATCCCAAGATTTGCAGGCACTTGAAAGCAAATAATCAGGGCAATAATTTGCTTTGATGCCAAGTGGTTTGATACTTAAACCTGTGTATGCATCTTCTGCATCATAGGCTGCTGCACGGTGATTGCGCATCACGCGAAGCATATCTTCGGCATTTTCCTCATAGCGAGGGAATGCACCAAGGAAGGAAGCCATTTCAGCAGATGTTTTATAAGATATTCCGGTCATGATTGCAGAGAGGGCGCCGGCAATACCGCGTGCTTCTTCGCTATCGTAAGGAATACCCATTACCATCAGCATTGATCCAAGATTGGCATAACCCAAACCAAGCGTACGATAATCGTATGAAAGTTGAGCGACTTCTTTGGAAGGGAACTGCGCCATCAACACAGATACTTCAAGAACGACTGTCCACAAACGAATCAAGTATTCATATCCTTCTACATCGAACACCTGTGTTTTTTCATCAAACAAACGACGCAGGTTGATAGAAGCAAGGTTACATGCAGTGTTATCAAGGAACATGTATTCACTGCAAGGATTGGAAGCGTTAATTCGGCCACCTTTAGGTGAAGTGTGCCATTCGTTGATGGTTGTATCATATTGTGTACCGGGATCAGCGCATCTCCAAGCAGCATACGCAATTTGGTTCCAAACTTCCTGAGCAGGAATTTTTTTCATCACGCGACCATCAGTGCGCGCTTTGAGTTCCCAATCTTCACCTTTTTCCAGTTTCTCAAAAAATTCATTGGGAATGCGAACAGAGTTGTTAGAGTTTTGTCCGCTTACAGTACGATATGCCTCTCCTTCATAATCGTGAGAATATCCGGCATTGATGAGTGCACCAACTTTCTTCTCTTCTTCCACTTTCCAGCTGATGAAATCCATGATCTCCGGATGATCGAGGTCTAGGCAAACCATTTTCGCAGCACGACGAGTGGTGCCACCACTTTTGATTGCGCCTGCAGCACGATCGCCGATTTTAAGGAAACTCATCAGTCCTGAAGAAGAGCCACCACCGCTAAGCTTTTCACCTTCTCCGCGAATATGGGAGAAATTGGTTCCTACTCCTGAACCATATTTGAATATTCTCGCTTCACGAACCCAGAGATCCATGATACCACCCTCATTCACCAGATCATCACTCACACTAAGAATGAAGCAGGCATGAGGTTGAGGACGCTCGTAAGCTGAAGTGGATTTTTTCAATTGGTTGTCTGCCGGATCAACATAATAGTGTCCTTGCGGCTTTCCTTTGATGCCATAAGATTCATACAAACCGGTATTAAACCACTGTGGTGAGTTAGGCACGCACATTTGGTTCAGAATGCTGTAAGCAAGCTCTTCATAAAAAATCTGAGCATCCTGTTCAGTTTGAAAATAACCGTAACGTTCACCCCATACGCGCCAGCAATGAGCCATGCGGTGAGCTACTTGTTTAGATGATGTTTCACGACCTAGTGTGCCATCAGGTTGAGGCACACCGGCTTTACGAAAATATTTCTGAGCTAGAATATCTGTGGCAATCTGACTCCAGTGAGAAGGCACTTCCACATTATTCATTTCAAACACAACCTCCCCCGACGGGTTGCGAATAACTGATGTACGGTAATCGTATTCGAACATGTCGAACGGAGAAACACCTTCTTTTGTAAAGCGACGGGTGAACTGAAGCCGCTGTTGCTTTTTTCTGGCTGCCATAGTATCTAAAAATCCTTTTGGTTAGTAAGTTAGTTTCGAAAAAGGAAGACAACGAAAATATTTTCTGTTTGGTAAAAACCAAAGTCTGAAATATCAACAGTTTGTGGAAAAATGTTGAAAAGCACTACAGGCTTGCATTTCAAAAAAAGAAAAGATTTTTTTTGGATAGGAAATATGATTTTACTAAAAAACAAACACTATGTTTCTATTTCACTGAAACCCTTTCCAGTAAAGGGTTTCAAAGCGTGAATAAACGAAGTTAAATATAACGGTAATCAACAAACGAATTATATGCTTTTGGTCATGAGATCAACTGACATTTTTTGAAAATAACGGTTCCGGCCGGTCTGTTAGAGGTTTTATTGGCAGAGAGATGGATTTTTTCCATTTTTGCATTAATTGATCAAAATGAAAGGCAGCGTTTACCAGGAAATTTCAGACCGCAAAGCAGAAGGTAAAAAATCTTTTGCGGTATTACTCGACCCCGATAAAGTGAAAGCTGAGGAGTTGCCTGAACTTGCTGAAAAAGCAAGCAATGCCGGCGTTGATTTTTGGCTGGTAGGCGGTAGCTTAATGATTACCAATCATTTAGATCAGATGCTGCGCAAACTGAAAGAAGTTTCTTCCATTCCCGTTATTTTATTTCCGGGTAGCCCGTCGCAGGTTAACCCAAGAGCGGATGCGCTGCTATATCTTTCATTGATATCAGGAAGGAACCCTGAATTACTAATTGGACATCATGTTGTTTCTGCTCCGATGGTAAAAGAAAGCGGACTGGAAATCATCCCAACAGGTTACATGGTAATTGACGGAGGATCTCCTACTACGGTATCTTACATAAGCAATGCTTTGCCCCTTCCTTCAGATAAAACAGAAATCGCTTTATGTACTGCACTTGCCGGAGAATTATTGGGGATGAAACTGATTTATATGGATGCAGGTAGCGGAGCAAGAATCCCCATTTCCGAAGAAATGATCAGCGCAGTAGCATCGGAAATTTCCATTCCACTTATTGTGGGGGGCGGGATCCGTGAACCGGAGAAAGCTTATCTCAATTGCAAAGCAGGTGCAGATCTTATTGTAGTTGGAAATTTGCTTGAAAAATCGCCGTCATTAATGGGTGAAATGGCAGCTGCGATTCACAGTGCCGCAGTGATATTGTAAAATATTTTTGGTTTACTTTTTTAAAGACTCATCATTTCCTTAAACTTAACAGCCTGTCTGCGACTAACTTCAATTTTTTCTCCTCCTTGTAAGTCAAGCAGAAGTCCGCCATTAAAATAAGGTTCCACCTTTTCAATCATACGCATATTTACAATATGCTTTCGATTGGCTCTGAAAAACACTTTCTCATCGAGACGTTCTTCAAGTGCATTAAGTGATTTAAGAATCAATGGTTTGTTTGATGCAAAAAAGACCTTCACATAATTACCTACACTTTCAAATAATCTGATTTCACCAAGTCTGACAAACCAGCAACGATCTCCGTCTTTTACAAAAACCTGATCATTCTCACTGAGCAATGTTCTGCTTTGCATCACTTCCGAAACAGATGAAACAGACTCATCAAAGTCTTCCAGCTTGTGAATAGCCTCGGCAAGTCTTTTAGGTTCTATCGGCTTAAGCAGATAATCCAGTGCATTTACATCGAATGCCCGCAAGGCATATTCATCATAAGCAGTCGTAAAAATAATATCAGGTGTATGTTCTAGCTCATGTAAAAGATCAAAACCTGTTTTTCCCGGCATCTGTATATCGAGAAATATTAAATCGGGTGTATGCTCTTTTATTTTTTTAACGGCTTCATCCACGTTTGCCGCCTCATCAACAATTTCAATTTCGGGATAGTCCTGTAATAATTTTCTGAGTTCATTGCGAGCAAGACGCTCATCATCTATCAATATTGCTTTCTTATGCATGGGCAAATGTATTTTCCCTCTTATTTATTGCTTGCAGTATAGGCATACAGATTCGTGCTTCAACATAACCTGATGCTGTTTCATTCAATTCAAAAGAAGCCTTGCCGCCAAACTGAAGATGCAAGCGCTCTTTTGTACTTGAAACGCCAAAACCTTCTGCATTGTAATACTCACTTAAACGGCCGCTGTTTAGGATAATCAGTTCATGATCTTGCTGGTGAATTTTAGAAGAGACGTATACTTCTCCTCCGGCCAGATGTTTGCTAACGCCATGCTTGATTGCATTTTCTACCAGTGTTTGCAACATCATTGGCGGCACCTGCAGATTCAATGTTTCAGGATCGATTTCAAAATGAAAATGCAGGCGCTCTTCAAATCGAAGTTTTTCCAGCTCCAGATAATCCTTTACAATATTCAATTCTTTTTCAAAACTGACTGTTTCTGCTTTCTCTGCCTGCATACTGCTTCGAAGTATATTGCTTAATTCCGTAATCGCTCTTCTTGCCCGCACAGGATTCTCATCAATTAGCGCACGGATACTATTAAGAGAATTGAAAATAAAATGAGGGTTGATGTGGGATTTAATTGTCTGCAACTGAAGATCGCGGATAAGTGTTTCAGATTTAAGCGCTTCAATTTGTTGGTTACGTACTCTTTCTACATAATGGAAAATGAAATAAACCAGATTCCAGATGAGAATAAATATAACAGAGTTCACTACATAATTCAGTAATAATCTTTGCGGTTTCCCACTCTGTAAATCGTTAATCTCAGCGAGAGAAAAGGCATTTACTGAGACATGCAGTAACAAACCAAGAATGAATCCAAAAACAAGTGTCATTGAGAGAAACAAAAGAACCTGCTTATCGAATTCTCTTTCCAACACCTTTAACCTGATGAGTATTGCACGCATCAGATGTGTAAGCAGCAATCCTCCTACTACCCAAATCAGAATTCGGGTAAATGCCTGCCAGCTTACTTCACTTCTGAAAACCCATACAAAAAACACATTGAGCAATAAACTTCCACCCCAGCCAAAAAGCTGACACCATACATATGCATTTTTTCTACTTATCAGTCGCATCGTACAAAGCTATCTTGTTTACCTCCCTACACCTGTATAAATTTACAAAGGGTTGATTAATTTTATAAGCGGAAAAACGAAGAGAAATTATTTCAACTATTTGCCGTCCTGTTTGTTTAACTTTGATCCGGCTTTATGAAACAATTGATTAACTGCCAAAAAAACGAGTATGCAGCTTCAACCTGGTGAGCTTTTATCAAAAGTAGATTCTCCTGCAGATCTGAAAAAACTGACGATTGAACAGTTGCCACAGTTGTGCGATGAACTAAGGCAATACATAATAGATGTTGTAAGTGTTCACGGTGGGCATTTCGGTGCTAGCCTCGGCGTGGTTGAACTTACAACTGCTCTACACTATGTTTATAATACACCTTATGATCAACTGGTTTGGGATGTTGGTCATCAGGCTTATGGTCATAAAATTCTGACAGGCAGAAGAGATGATTTTCACACCAACCGAAAATATGGCGGCCTTAGTGGTTTTCCTAAAAGAAGTGAAAGCGAATATGATACGTTTGGTGTTGGGCACTCTTCAACATCAATCTCCGCTGCGCTTGGTATGGCAATGGCAGCTAAAATGAAGGGAGAAAAAAGAAAATCAATTGCGGTTATAGGTGACGGAGCGATGACAGCCGGACTTGCTTTTGAAGCCATGAATCATGCCGGTGTTGCAGATAGTGATGTACTGATTATTCTGAACGACAACTGCATGAGCATCGACCCGAATGTGGGTGCCTTGAAAGAATATCTTACTGATATTTCTACTTCTCCTACTTACAATAAAATCAAAGATGAAGTTTGGAAAGCGCTTGGTAAACTTCCTGTGGGCAAGCATTTCACCAGAGATATGGCCAGTAAGCTGGAGCACAGCATCAAAGGATTTGTCAATAAAAGCAGCAATCTTTTTGAAGCACTTAAACTGAGATACTTTGGCCCAATAGATGGTCACAACATTCTTAAACTTGTAGATACACTAAAAGACCTGAAACAAATTCCCGGACCTAAAATTCTGCATGTTGTAACAGTGAAAGGGAAAGGTTATGCGCTTGCTGAACAAGACCAAACTAAATGGCATGCACCCGGACTTTTTGATAAAGTAACCGGAGAAATCCAGAAGAAAAAATTTGATACGCCTCAGCCTCCAAAATACCAGGATGTTTTCGGTCATACAATGATTGAACTTGCAGAGAAGAATGAAAAAATAGTTGGCATCACCCCTGCCATGCCAAGCGGATCTTCACTAAAGTTCATGATGGAAAAAATGCCGGATCGCGCATTTGATGTCGGCATTTGTGAGCAGCACGCTGTTACAGTAAGTGCAGGCCTTGCAACACAGGGAATGAAAGTTTTCTGCAATATCTATTCTTCCTTTATGCAACGCGCCTATGATATGGTGGTGCATGACGTGGCACTTCAAAAACTTCCCGTTATTTTCTGTTTAGATCGTGCCGGTCTTGTAGGAGAAGACGGTCCTACTCATCATGGCTGCTATGATATCGCTTACATGCGCTGCATCCCGAATATGGTTGTTGCCGCTCCAATGAATGAAGCCGAACTGAGAAGTATGATGTATACTGCTCAGCTAGAATCTCAAAAACTACCATTCTCCATACGCTATCCCAGAGGTGAAGGTGTGATGACTGAATGGCGAACAGAGATGAAAGAAATTACTATCGGCAAAGGCAGAAAACTGAAAGACGGTGAGGAGATTGCAATTCTTAGTTTTGGCCACCCAGGAAATTTTGCAACAGCCGCCATCAGAGAACTAAAATCAGAAGGAATCAATCCTGCTCATTTTGACATGAGGTTTGTTAAGCCACTAGATGAAGAGCTTTTACACGAAATATTCAAGAAATTCAGAAAGGTTGTGACAATCGAAGACGGTACGATTACTGGGGGCTTCGGTAGTGCCGTTCTTGAATTTATGGCAGCAAACAAATATCAAGCCGAAGTTGTAATCATGGGTATACCCGACAGACTAGTTGAGCATGGTACACCAAAACAGCTTTATGCTGAGATTGGACTTGATGCTAGTGGCATTGCTGATACTGTAAGGTCAATGATGAATGTAAATGTGTTGGTAAAATAAGGATAGAGATACCCCTTTCGTTTTACATGTTACCTTAAACGCTTGATTACACAGACGCAACTTCAGTTTCAGCTGACTCCCGATCCTCGTTCCATTCAATAATGAAGTTATTCTTGCCTTCTCCTACGAGTATAGACATGAATCTTTGTTGAGCCAGTTCAAGTAATGATAGGAATAAAAAGATTGCATGAATTCTGTTTTCACAGAAATCAAATAATTTTTCAAAGGCCATCGTTTTCTCCTTCTGCACCATATCAATCATCTGCTCCCTGCTTCCTTCCATGGTATAATTATACTGAACAACTGTATGAACAGGTTTATTCAATCGTTCATGCTGACGTTTCATCACCCTTTCAAACGTTTTCATTAATTTGAAAAGCGTAATCGTCTGAATTTCTGTTCCTTCTCCTGCCTCTTCCCCTATCTGGGCGAGTTCTTTTGAAATATTTCCACGCTTAAACATCAGCAAACGCTGTGCTTCCATTTCAGCCATCTCAACAGAAGCCTCCTTAAACCTTTTGTATTCAAGAATTTTATCAATCAACTCCTGGCGGGGATCAATTTCATTTCCTTTTTCATCAAGTTCCTTGCGAGGCAATAGCATCTTCGCCTTAATCCGCATTAATGTTGAAATAAATAAAATAAACTCGCTGCTTAATTCAATATTCAGTTTTTCAGTCTGATGAATATATTCCAAAAAATCGGACGTAATCTTACTGATGGGAATATTATAAATATCGAGTTCGTCTCTTTCAATAAAAAACAACAGAAGATCGAAGGGCCCTTCAAACTGCGGTAGTTTTATTTGATAATTGATGGTTTGCACTTGCCTGAAGTTTAATATAAATGCCGTTAAGGAATCAGCAAAGGTAAGGAAGTCCTAAAAGGCAGCGGAAAATCCTACACCAAGCAGAGATTTTAATTGTGTACCCAATACTCCCTGGTTGTTCACCGCTTTGATATCATGGTCATAAATCAGATCAAAATTATATGTGACACTGATGTACTTATTGACCTTCATATTGATGACATTGGTCCAGAAGATATCTATGTTTTCCGGATTATTTCTGTAATTGCTGAAGAGATCCATCCTGCTGCTCAGCTTAATATTCTTAGCTATTTCTTTTTTCAGGTTTATCGTGGCGAAAGCACCAATTTCACTGACAGACATTTTATTAGAATCAATTCTAAACAGTGGACGCAACCCAGCATTTGCATTGTTAACAATCACCCATCTTGATGTAACAGGTGAAAGAAATACATCAAATTCTGCATTGGGCTTATAGGCA
>Ga0315906_10010994_pt1 | contig 10582 bp, 8 predicted proteins | sample LakEriMetagenome_4_FD_203526 | JGI IMG/M metagenome (GOLD analysis project Ga0315906, IMG submission 203526) | Freshwater fungal communities from buoy surface, Lake Erie, Ohio, United States - Buoy 2 MA122 | ecosystem: Environmental > Aquatic > Freshwater > Lake > Lake biofilm | place: USA: Lake...
CCAAAGGGTCATCGGTTCCCTCAACCCGGGCTGAGGCATTACGAGGCCAAACAAAATACCCGCTTTTATCGGGATACGAAATTTGGCTTGGAATGGGAATCAGACTCTGTGCACTCAAAAACAGGGGCTGCAGTAAAAGCAACAATAGTATTCTCATGGCATGGATGATATGCCACAAATTTAGGGAAAGGAATCCTACTGAGTAATTACGGGATCCGTTGGCGATTTTCGTCGTAAAGGCCTACCAGAATGCTTTTCCCCGTAGGGTCAATACGGTATCCGGCGTAGTGGGCACTGTCGTACAATGCCGCTTTTCCTTCTTGAAAATAATAGGTCGATGATCCGATCTCAATTCCCCAACGGTTTGCATTATAACGGATGGCTTTTTCATTATCGTCCTTTGGCAGAAGTGTTGCTTGAAACCTCACGGGTTTGTAAACGCGTTCACCCTGTTGCTGAAGGATACAGAAGCCCTTTTTCGGGATGGAATCAACGGATACCCCCTGCAGTCCTTTGAAGTCTATGTCAATGTAATCACCTTGAAACGGAGCCCTGGGATCTACTGGAGTCATTTCCAATAAGACCAGTTCTCCATTTGCCAAAATGGATTCCTTGGATTGTATTGCGATATTGAATAACACAATCGTCACCACCAGTCCGGCTGCAACCATTAGCTTATTGAACCGATCCGTTCGCTTGTTTGGATTCATGGCTTTTATAAATGAAATATGCAGTTAGGAACAGGGCTCCAGTCACCATCATCATGATTGATTTGTCAAGCAAAGTGAACTTCAAATCATAATAGAATTGAATCGTGAATTGAATGAATGACAGGACTCCAAGAACCCAAAGCGTTTTTTTGCTGTATCCGAATCCAATCAATGTTATGGCTAATCCTCCCACAATGGCAGGGGCCAGTATCGATGGTGCGGCTAAAATCAGTGCAGCAACAATGGTGGTCCATTTACTTTGGGATAGCTTGTGAATCACCAATAGGCAAACCGCCAATGCGGTCAGCGAGGATGTCCAAATGAAGCGTTCTTCCATTTTCATGAAATGGGAAAGACTGATGAAATGGAAAATCATCAGTCCGGCAATAGCGGTTGCCGATCCGATGGCTGAACCGGTTTCGGAAAAACGGTTTCTGGCATGTAGCAGCTGCGACTCCTTTGCCATCAACAAGAATGATATTGCTAAGCATAGGTTGACTATTGCATGGATGCCATTTTCCCATCGATTTTCAGACGTAAAGGCGATTAAACTGGCTATGAAAAAAACCGCTGCAGTGAATGCAATCAGTTTGTTTTTGGTGGTTATGATGCTGATTACAGCTATTCCTGAAACTATTGAAATGATCAGATTCGTATCCAATTTTAATTGTACCCCTCCCATCATGGATAGGAAGCAACCGATGATGTACAAGAATATGCTGATGGTATCGGGAAGCGAATTCTTCAATAACCTGCTATTTAGAAGCGAGATTGCAGTGAATAGGGCACCCAAACCTAGAACCAGGTATGGGTAGTCATAAATATTCAGCACAAACATTAAGGCCAGAAATGCCAAGGACCCCAGGAATCCACCTGCGATTTGAAGAAAGGTGACGGAGGTTGGAGTGACTTTAGATTCATGTGCCAATAGGGCGGGCTCATCTACTACAAAACCCTCTCCTGCCAACGACCGGGTCACTGATAATGCTTCCATGATATTGTCATTATGCTTGCTCATCCCACTTTTTCTTTAATTGGGTCAGTGCCCGGGCCGAGAACACAGCAGTCGACAAAATAAAAACCGTTATGAATATCAATCCTGGCTCATCATTGTTGATCTCCAACATCACGATTATGGATATGGCTATTATCGTTGTCAATGCCGCAATAACCAAGGATGCGATGTCCTTTTTTGCAAATCCGCTTCGCGCCATATAAAACAGGAAAGCAGCCGTCAGCACCGAATGAAGGAAGAACAGCGGATGGCCCTTGTCCTCCAACATGAACACTATTCCAACGAGTATGAAATAAGCGGCAATGACCGATACCACCCCTGTGAACCATTTCGGTGCAGTTGGAGAGCCCATCCATTGGGCAACAGGCTTAGCCAATACCAGTGCCGCAATGTTGATGGCGGAAAGTGTGAACAGCGCGTACAGGTCCTCGTATTGATGCAATACCTGCTCATAGTAAAGCATAGCGGTTGCTTGGAACAATATCAGCCATAGTAGCGTCAAAGGGGCGAAGCGAGCGGCAACCACCCAAAGGGTCACAGCCATTGTCCAACTAAGCATCAGATCAAATGCCATGGCTTCTGTTTGATAGATCTGTCCGAACACCGCAAGCATGCCACCCACCAGGATTGCTGAGCCGGTGAGGGAAATGTTCTTTATGAGTACATCAATTCGTGGAATGAAATAAGGTAGGCATGTGACTGCGACCAACGATTGTGTGATGATCAGTTTCGCTTGATTTGGCAATGTGTCCCAGTTATAGGCAAAAAAGAAGACGATTCCAGAAACTAAAAACCCCACTCCTAAAGTGAGCAGTGCAATCTTCAAAAACCTACGCCACGAAGCATGCTTTGGGTAAATGTATGTGTCCAGTATTTTGGAAATCTGAACCCTGTCCAGGTTGCTAAACCTGATAATCGCCGAAAGTTGCTCCCGAGTCATGGGGCTGAAATTAGAAGATAATGCTAATGGGCTTCATGACTTTTGTCGTGCGTGAAGCTTTTGCACTCATTATCAAATTGTTAAATATTCTTATTCGACCGTTTGGTGGAAACCTGAGTCATTATTTGAGGCAATTGTTGCCTAATTTCGTAGCAGTCGAAACAAAAAATAGTTGGCACAACATTTGTCAAACCTGACCCAAAATCATTAAAAATGAAAAAACCATTCTTATTTACGTTGTGCCTGTTGTTGTCAGGCGCATTTTCGGTCTTCGCCGGAGGGCCATCATGGACCAAGGACATGAAGTCAGCCATCACTTGGCAAAAAGTCACATCACTCGGGCAAATCATTGCTTCCACACCCCGTGGAATGGTAGGCATCAACCCCAAAACCGGTGACGAGACATGGGTGGCAGCTGATGTAATGAACGCACCCGAATCCTCCTACGAAGCCATCAGTAACTCGCCGTTCATCGCAGTGGCATCCGACAATGGCACCAACTTCTGCATCATGAATCCTGATAATGGTGCAGTGGTGTTCAATGCCAAATCGGTTGGCCTGGAAAAAGTAACTGATAAGTTTTTCCTGTATCAGAGTGCAAAGATCTTGGTGATCGGCACCTCTGGCGGAGGTAAAAACACCGAGATGGTAATGGTGGAGATGGCATCTGGCAAGAAGCTTTGGAGCAAGTCCGGGGCATTCACGTTTGTAACTGCCGTAAAAGACCTGGGCAAGGATGAATTCATAGCACTATCTGCTTTTTTCGCAGCCAAGCTTAATGCCTCAACAGGAGCGGAAATATGGAAGACACCAATCGATCCCGCCATGGCCAAGATGGCCAATTTCATGTCCATGCTGGAAGGGTTCGTTGCACAGAATGTGACACGGGAGGAGCTGATGACGCAACTGATCACCACTCCAAGTTTCCCCGGCTCCTTCATTATGGCCGGTCAATCCAAAAAGGCCAACATCAAAACCGATTCCAACGGTAACAAAACCACCACTTACACTTACAGCTCCATCTTCATGGCTTTTGATATTGCCACCGGTTCACACAAGTGGGCCAACGTGGTTAAAATCGAACAGCCATTAGGCATCAGTTATCCTTGTGCCGACGGCTTGATTATTTCCTCGGCCAGCAACGGAAACATCAATATGCTTGCCTATGCCGATGGCACTGGTAAACTTGGCAAGAAAGGGAATGGAGTGAGCTTGAAAGGTCCCGCCGCTGGTGTGGTTCAATTGAAAGACGGTCGATTGCTTATCGCCAGCAACAATGGCGACAACAGCACCTTGGCGGCGTTGGATACGAAAACGGGATTGCTGACTTTCGATAAGGCAGCTAAGATCGGTGGAATGGTAAGCTATACAGAGCTGCTTCCAAACGGCGTTTTGGTTGGAACAAATGAAGAGGTGAACTACCTGAACACCACAACAGGTGAGTGGTATTTCGAAGATGCCATTCCCGGAGGTGCAGGTTGTATTGCCGGCGACGACAAAACCGTTTATGTATTCAATGCCAAGTCCGGTATTTTGATGAAGATGGATGTGAGTGGTACCTCGCTCACTCTGATGAATACTGCGGCCGTTGAGTTCAAAGGTAAGGAGCGCGCAAACGGACTAGAGCTTTTGAAGGAAGGTGTGGTGGTTAAGTCTGATCAAAACCTCGCATTGATCGGATACGACGGCACGGTCAAGTTCAACAAGTATTTTGAAGCTCCGGGTGTATCGGGATTGAAAAAAGCATTGCTGATCGCATCCGCCGTGCGTGCCGCATATTACAGCGCCGCGTTTGCCACATATAGTGCTGCCTTCGGTCAAGCCGCGCAGCAAATTGAGGTGAAAGACCCTTCATCAAAAGCCACCAAGGATTTCGCTGCTGGATTGTCGCAGGGATTTGGCGATGTTTCCGCAACTGCGGCAGGTTACGCCGCCGACTTTGTCAAGCGGGCCGGTGAGCGCTTCAAGGCCACCACCGAAACCCCAACCTATAATCTCATCATGACCGCTGGCGAGAAGGGCACTGCCAACCTCTTGCAGGTTAGCAAAATCACTGGCGAGGTGATGTCCACCATTCCGCTTGGTAAAGACAAAAATCCAGTCTACGATGTGGACATGGTCGACGGCCGTTTATACTACATGAAGGATGCCGACACCATGGAGTGTCATGTGTTCTGATCGGACATCAATCTAAACGAAGGGTCGGCTTGCCGGCCCTTTTTTTATGGTTTCCGCTCAACGAGGTATGCCGCTATGAATGCTATGGCGATGAACCCGAACAGCGCATTGTAAGTGGCGCCATCACCCGAATAAATCAACAAGGGAGTTGCAACAAGTGCAAGGGAGGCCAACAGCATTGAAATCCATTCGAATCGTTTCCTGCGCCACATCAAAACAATTGCAGGGATGACCAACCATCCTGCAAAAGGAATGGGTAAGGTTTGGTTCATGATGGCCAACACCCGCTTTAATAAAATGCTCACATACCACCACGGGTCATTTTTAATGTCATGTATGACCTTGTCTCGCACCACCCATTCGTATTCTTCGATCTCGTCAAACTTCAAATAGTACATGGAATCGGCATCGTAATAGTTCTCCGTATGGAAGCCGCCCTCATACCGGATGTTCAACTTGTATTTTTCGTTGAGGATCGGAACGGCATATTTATAAGCGGTTTCATCATCCCAGCGGTAACCATAAGTTTGGTCAAAATCACCTAGCCCACAAAAAACCGGATGCCAAAAGCGATGCCCTTCAATCCGCGGACCATTGTAAACATGTCCTCCGTGGCGTGCAACAATTTGCTTGGCCTCATCAAATTCACCATCGAACCAACTTTTGATAGCGTTGCGTGTGGTGGTTACCGTAAAAAAGGCAATCATCATCATTCCGACCTTGAGTAGCCACCGCTGTTTTTTTGCAAACAGTACCACACAACACAGACTCGCCAGCAAAATGATGGTCTCATTCCGGATCTCCGCAAGGAACCCCACTGCAATAGAAGCAATCAGTGTGGCCAATATCCATCCGGTTTTGGATGAACCGATGAAAATCGTTTTCGCATGCAGGCCAAGTATCAGGAAAAATCCTGCGCCAAGCAATCCAAAAACATTTTGCCTTCCGAAAATCTCATATATGAAATAGGGAGTCGCAGCGTACATCAGGGTCAATATGGTTCCTGCAAATGGTTGTTGTGCTGAATGGAAGCCGAGGTATAACACGAGCAATGATGACAAGAACACCAGGGTGTTGAAAAGGCGTACGCTTGGTTTTTTAGGTGAGCCGCGTAACCACGCGTTCGGCATATAAGCCCAGATGCGTGCATGTTCACCCAGTCTTGACCAATGCTCGACCTCCATGACCAGACTATCGCCGTTTGTCTCCAGTTCCTTCAGGGCAGCAGCTTTCGATAGTCCTGGGTTCTCACTCAACGTAGCCACAGGAAACAATCCCAGGTAGTATTGGAAATAGACAAACTCTTCTGCAAGGTGATGAGCAAGCCCGGTTGTTTTCTGCCGCGATTGAAAATCGGGGATTTGTAACCAGTTGCCCAGGAAATAAAAGACAATACAGTAGCAGATGATGCCAATGACCATCTTGCGTTTGGTCTTTGGATGTTCACTCCATGCAGCAAACCGCCTGAAGGCGTCAGTCATTTCGCTTTCTTTTCTTGATGATGTAAACCGGCCTGCTTCTGGTTTCCTGGATCATCTTCTCGAAGTAAGCCGATAGTATGGCCAAGGTGAAGAACAGCAGGGAGAAGGAGAAGGAAAGGAACAATACAATGGTGGTGTAACCCGATGGCGGGGTGGTCCCAAACCAATACATGTATAAGGAATAGCCCCCCAGTAGAGTGGTCAGTGCAATGAAAGCAACGGAAAAGAAAATGCTGATGCGAAGCGGAACGGACGAGAAGGTGAAGATGGCGTTGACCGCAAGCTTCACCAATTTGATAAATGAGTAGTTCGATGCACCATACTGTCGTGCCGGCGCCTCGAATGGAATCTTTGTGGAATTGAAACCTACTGATTGGATGAATCCACGAATGAATCTGTTACGTTCCCTGTAGTTGCTACGAAGCACTTCGGCAACTTCCGATGATATTAAAAAGAAGTCGGTGGCATTATTCTCGAAGCGGATTGCTGAGAGCAGGTTGATACAACGGTAAAAGGCCGATGACATCATGTTTTTGATCAAGCCATTGTCTTCTCGACTGACCCGTTCCATCAATACGATGTCACTGCCATCCTGAAAAGCACGAACCATGTGCTGTATGTGCAAGGGAGGATGCTGTCCGTCGGAGTCCATGCAGATCACCGCATCTCCAGTCGAATGGTCGATGCCGGCAATGATAGCGGCCTCGTGACCGAAATTTCTCGAGAATTCAATCGGCTGGTGTGAAAGGTGCGGTGGACAATCCTCGGAAATGATCCTCTCAATGACTCGCTGAGTGTTGTCGGTGCTGCCATCGTTGACCCAAATGATTTCAAACTGGAAATCGGTCAGCGGGCTGAGCGCACTCCGAAGGTCGGTCCAGAAATTATACGCCCCTGCCTCCTCGTTATAAAGGGAGATGACCAGGGAGACAGAAGGCGGATTCATTCAGGGCGTTTTCGAAAGCAGCCCCTAAAGTATTAATATTTTAACGAACCCGAATCACTTCTTCTTACTTCCGGTTTTCAGCATTGAAAACACCACGCTGGTAATCAAAACGGAAACGATGAAAATCAAGGAGTGATGGATTTCCACCTTGTAGATGTCAACGGCCACCATTTTCAGGCCGACAAAAATCAGGATGACGGATAGCCCAACCGCCAGATACTTGAACCGGTCAATGATGTGCGCAAGTGCGAAATAAAGCGAACGCAATCCTAAGATCGCAAACACGTTACTTGTATACACAATGAAATGGTCTTGCGTGACCGCCAGAATGGCGGGTATGCTGTCAACGGCAAAAACCAGGTCGGTTACCTCGACAATGATCAGTACCAAAAATAATAGGGTAGCGGTTCGTTTACCGTTTTCACGGATGAAGAACTTGTCGCCATGAAGCTTATCGGTAAAGGGCATGAACTTTTTGAAAAGCTTCACAACCGGATTTTTTTCCGGCTCAAGCTTCTTGTCGGTATCTTTCAGCATCCGGATGCCGGTGAAAATCAAAATGCCGCCGAATATGTAAATGGTCCAATGGAATTTCTCCAGCAAGGCAACGCCGGCGAAAATAAAAATCACCCGCATGACCAGGGCTCCTAGGATTCCCCAAAACAACACCTTGTGCTGGTATTTTGCAGGTATTTGAAAGTAGGTGAATATCAAAACAAAGACGAAGATGTTGTCTACGCTCAACGCTTTTTCGATGATGTAGCCGGTGAAAAACTCCAAGGCCTTGGTTTCGCCAAACCATTTGTAGATGAAAAAATTGAATATCATCGCCAATCCGATCCAAACACCGGACCAAATCAGCGCTTCTTTCGCCTTGACTTCGTGTGACTTACGGTGAAAAACCCCTAGGTCGAGGGCGAGCATTGCAAGAACAAACAGGTTAAAATAAACCCAAAATTGTGGTCCGAACTCCATCTAAATGCGTTATGTAGTCACGCATTAACATTTAACTAGATCATGAGTTTTCATGATCCGGCAAAAAATCAGTTGGTTGATAAATGGTAACTTTCCAAAATGAAAATCATGGTCGCTTCAACCATCAGCATCAAGGCAGCATTGTTGCCCTGTTTTCTGTTTTGGTTATGGCCTCATCAAGGCAATAGCCAAGTTGTTCGGGTTGCCGCTCCGAACCAATCGTATGCATTGACCTTTTCGGTTCAGTCGGGTTTATTGCATTATGAGGTGCATGCCAATGGACAACGTGTGGTTCGGTCGGCTGAAAGTCTTGGTTTCGATTTTGTAGATGCTCCCGCTTTCCGCGAAGGGTTGAAGTTGCGCCTTACCGATCAATCCACTCACCAATCCCATTGGTCGAGCCCTACGCTCTCCAACGGCATTATTCAAAACCACTACAACGAGGCGAAAATCGAAATCCGTGAAAAGGGTTCACAAGGCAGAAAAATCATGTTGATCGCACGTGCCTATGACGATGGTGTGGCGTTCAAATACCTGTTCCCAGAAGGGTTCGCATCCGATAGCATCTTCATCACCAACGAACACACCTATTTCAGTTTCTCCGAAAACGATACCGCTTGGTGGGCCCATTACAACGATTTCGCATACGAGTCATTGTACCGCAAGTCGGCAATCCATCAGGTCGGCGAAGCCGCCACACCCATCACCATCAAAACAGCTTCTGGAACCTGGGTGTCTGTTCACGAGGCAGCCCTCATCGATTATTCTGAGATGTACTTGAAGCCAATGGAAGATATGCCAGGTTCGTTTGCGGCGACCCTGCACCCATGGCCCGACGGTGTGGCGTGTAGGGCATTCGGCTCGTATGAAACACCATGGCGCTGCATTCTAATGGAATCGGATGCCGCAGGGTTGTTGACTTCTAACCTTGTAAGGAACCTCAACGCTCCACCGTTATTGAAGGATTTCTCATGGGTGAAGCCGATTCGTTTCATAGGCATCTGGTGGAGCATGCACTTGGGAAAACTCACTTGGTTCGAGGGGGAACGACATGGTGCCACCACGGAGCGCACCAAGCAATACATCGATTTTGCAGCTGCCAACGGAATCGAAGGTGTATTGGTGGAGGGGTGGAACAAGGGATGGGAGACATGGGCAAACAACCAAACCCCAATACAGGACTTCACTACTCCAACATCTGATTTCGATTTGATGATGCTGACGCATTACGCGAAAATGAAAGGCGTGAGGTTTATCGGTCATCACGAGACCGGAGGTAACATCCCCGAGTACGAACGACAAATGGAAACGGCATTTGAGATGTACAAGTCACTCGGCATCCGTTATGTGAAGACCGGCTATGCGGGACCTATCCTACCACAAGGCATGCACCATCATGGTCAATACATGGTGCGTCATTACCAAAGGGTGGTTGAGCTTGCCGCTAGACATGAGATCTGTTTGGATGTGCACGAAAGCATCAAGCCAACAGGCCTCGATCGTACTTGGCCCAACCTGCTCACGCAGGAAGCTGTACGCGGAAACGAATGGAATGCCACCTACCGTTTCAGTCCACCGTCACACTCTGTGGTATTGCCTTTTACGAGGGGAGTGGCGGGTCCGTTTGATTTCACTCCAGGCATTTTCCATGTCAACCATTCTCCGGAAAATAACAAACGCATCAATACCCTAATGACTCACCAGCTGGCGCAATGTGTGGTGTTCGAAAGCCCGATGCTTATGTTTGCTGATGAGCTGGAGCGATACGCAAACCATCCGCTGCTGGAAGTCATCAGAAACATCCAAGCCGCATGGGACTCCACCTTGGTGCTTTCCGCCAACCCCGATAGCCATGTGATGCTTGCTCGCAAAACCGGAGACTCATGGATGGTGGCGGGCCTTGCAGGCGATAGCGCTGCATACACCGAGTGCTCGCTCGGGTTTCTGGAGCCGGAGAAAACCTACAGCGCACGCATCATACACGACATCCCTGAAGGGGATATCCTCAACGCACCAAACGCCTATGGTGATGCAACGTTTGTTGTTAGATCCACTGACAATCTACCATGCAACATGTTACCTGGTGGAGGGTTCCTGATGTGGCTGACGCCAATCGACTCGTTAAGATCAGGCGATGCTCCCATCCAAAAATATTTGGCATCAACCATTTCATATCGCGACAATTTTGCAAAACAAAAACGGTTTGGAACCATGCGCATCGCTCACGAGGGTGTTGCCAAACAGGTCACCTATAACATTCCTTACAATCAACAGTATGATGGGGGAGGATCGGATGGACTGAATAACGGAATGCGGGGCGGGCTGGACTACACCTCC
>Ga0315906_10010995_pt1 | contig 10582 bp, 5 predicted proteins | sample LakEriMetagenome_4_FD_203526 | JGI IMG/M metagenome (GOLD analysis project Ga0315906, IMG submission 203526) | Freshwater fungal communities from buoy surface, Lake Erie, Ohio, United States - Buoy 2 MA122 | ecosystem: Environmental > Aquatic > Freshwater > Lake > Lake biofilm | place: USA: Lake...
GGCGAAGGTCTTTTCGATGAAGGTCATCAATTGCACCGCGAAGAGCGAATTCACGATGCCGCTCTCGAAAAGATTGTCGTCGTCCGCGAGGTCGGGGACATGGATGGAGGCGAGGATGAACGCGCGGATTTTTTCGCGGATGGCATTTTCGTCGGTGGTGTTCATGCGAGTTATGTTGAAAGGCTAGGCCTCTGGGTAGGTGTGAAATCCGCGCCCGGTCTTGCGGCCGAGGTGGCCCTCGGCGACGAGCGATCGCAGGAGCGGGCACACGCGGAATTTTGGGTCCTTGAATTCGTCGAAAAGCACGTCGAGTGAGTTCGCGACGGTGTCGAGGCCGATGAGGTCGGCGGTTTCGAGCGGCCCCATCTTGTGGCCGAAGCATTGCTTGAAAATCCTGTCGATGCTCTCCGCCGTGGAAACGCCGTCCTGCAGGACGGCTGCGGCCTCGTTCATGAAAAGGTGCGAAATCCGGTTCGAGACGAAGCCCGGCGAATCGTTCACGAGGATCGCCTGCTTGCCGAGTTGCGCAAAGAGCGCCCGGAGCTTCGCCACCGTGTCGTCGGAGGTCTGCGGGCCGCGGATGACCTCCACGGTCGGCATGAGATGCACCGGGTTCATCGCGTGCAGGCCGATGACCTGCGCGGGCCTGCGCGTGAGTGCCGCGAAGCGCGCGATCGGGATGCACGAGGTGTTTGCGCCGAAACACACGCCGGCGGGCATGATGGCGTCGAGTTGCTCGTAGATCGGGCGTTTGATTTCCCACTTCTCGGGGACGTTCTCGATGACCATTTCGCAGCCGGCCAGATCCTTGAGAGTGCGGGTGAACGTCATCCGCTTGGCGGCATCGTCCGGCGTCATGCGTGGCAGCGTCTTGGAGAACATCGGGGCGAAACGGATGTTTTTGAGGACTTCGGCTTTCGCCTTTTGCTGGGCGGCGTCCGAGATCTCCGCGACGACTGCGTTGAGTCCGTGGAGGACGAGATCTGTGATTACGCCGATGCCGATGGTTCCCGCGCCGACGACTCCGATGGTTGAGAATTTCATGTCAGGCGACCCTCCGTTTCATGAGTTTGTTGCGCCTCTGCCGGCCACGCGATTCCGCGTCGCTTGCCGCTGCGGACACGTCGTCCGTGGCGCTCGCCGGGCCATCCAGTTTTGCGGCCAGCAGCTTGATGGTCGGACACTCGAAGAGGCTGATGATGGAGACGTTGATTTTCAATTCTTTGCGGATCATCGCGACGACGACCACGGCCTTTAGCGAGGTACCGCCGGCTTCGAAAAAGTTTTCGCTGAATCCAATGCGCGTGCGGCCGAGCGCTTTTTTCCAAATCGCCGCGAGCGACTGTTCGAGTGCGCTTGCACCTTCCATCGTTTCCAGGCCGATTTGTGCGGGCGTCGTTTGGACGTTCAGCCGCGAGAACTCGATCGCTGCGACGATGGCCTCGACCGAGTGGAGTTCGTCGCCGAGTCGCTGCAACGCTGTTGAGAGTTTCGTCCGCCCGAATCCGTTCCGGCCACCGGATGCATCGCCTTTCCCTGTGGCGGTTGCTTCGCCGGTCGCCTCCGCGGTCTGATGGTCCGGCTCATAACGCAGCGCAGCGATGGCTGCGACAGGGAGTTCGAGCATGCAGTCGGAAACGGGCGGGACCGGTCCGAGCCGCGCGATGAATTCCCGCGCCGGCTCATTCCGATCCGTCCGGCGGTACGGCAGTGCGATGATTGATTTTCCATCCCGGAGCGCGCGGCCTGCCAGCTCCGCCACCATGCGGTGCTCCACGCCCTTGCCGAGCGCGCGACAGCTCAGTAGCAGCGTATCCACGGTGCAGCGGTCTGCCGTGTCTGTGTAGAGGATGACACCGACGAGGCCGTAGTCGCCGAAGCGATCACTCACCGATGTCACGAGGCACTTCGCGCCGGATTTCAGCAGGTCGCGGATTTCTCCTTCTGATCGCCGGAGGGACGTGAAGTTGAACTGGTTCGTCCGCATTGTGAGCTGAGCCACGCGTGCGAGTTGATCGTCTGTCGCCTCGGCCACTTCGATGCGCAATTGCAGGCCATTCAGAAAGTCGCGCAGGGTGGGCGCGGCAGCCCGCAACTCATCACGTTCCGAATTGCTCTGATACCACTGGCTTCGCTCGCGATCTTCCCGCGTCGCAGTGGCGCGATCGAAGATCCACAGGCTTTCGAGAAAGGCGGGGATGCGGTCGTGTTCGGACGGGAGTTGCAGGGCGATCACTTCGGGACAGCCGGCGCGCACCGCGGCACATTCGACCGGATTATCGTCGAGGAACACAAAGCTATCGAGGCCCAGGTCCAGTTGCGCGGCGAGTGCGCGCAGGTTGTCGGGCTTGGATTCCCAGTTGATGCGCCATCCGGCAAGATGTTCGCGGCGGAGAAGCATCTCGTCGTGTTGCTCGAAGACCGCGATCACGTCGGCTTCGTGATTTTTGCTGCACAGCGCGAGGAGGATGCCTGCGTGCATTTGCCCGATCATGAACTCCTGCAACCGGCGAAACGCCGGTGTTACGATGACACCCGCGGGGCCGTCCTCGGCGCAGAGTCCCTGCCAGAGCGTGTTGTCGCAATCGAGCACGATGACTTTCACCGGCGGAGTGCTGACGTTGAAAATGGCGCGGAACAGCGCGGTGCCGATGGCCGCGTAGCCCTCTTGCGTGAAAGGCATGTGACCGAGCTGGTGGCTGTGCGGGTCGTGCAGTTCGCGCACGGGATGGCGGGCGAGGATCTCTTTCGAGCCAACGGCGCTGATTTGCGGATGGCGCGCTGCGCGTGAGAGCACCTGTTGCTCAGTCGCGTCGAGAGCGGAGTCTGCGACGCCGGGAGAACGCGGGGCGATGGCGAGGATCAGCGGATTGGGAGCGGCGGCGGCGAATGTATCGAGCGCGGTGCAGAACTCGCCGACCTTCCGCTGTAATCCGTCCTGCGCCGTGTTCGCGGCGATCGCGACCGGCGCGCGGCGTGTCGCGTACACATTGAAGAGGCCGGAGTGTTCCAGAAGTTTTTCCTCCACGACGGCGCAGCGATAGCCGCGGCGGGTCAGTTGTTCCTCGATGGCCTGCACGGCGGCGCGCGAGCGGTCGTGGACTTCGATCACGAGCTGGTCGATCAACGGCCAGTGCGCCTCCTCGATGCCGCGCAGAATCCCGGCTTCGCTTTTTTCCGCGTCGATCTTTAGCAGGTGGATCCGTTCGATGCCGTTCTCGCGGATGATGTCGGAGACGGATGTGAGCGGGCATTCGATGGCCTCCGCGCGCATGCGGTCGGCTGTGAGGTCCGCGATGTCCGCTTCATGCACAGCGCCGGGCATCGCGTGTTGCAGGACGTTGCGCGCCACGGCCTCCACGGCGGCGCGGTCCTCGTGTTCGTCCGGGTGAAAGCTGGAGAACACCGACGAGTGCTCGTAAAAAGTAAATCGTGCGCTGCCCTTCTTTTCGGCAACGCCGCAGTTGAAGGCGCGGATCCGCGAAGGATCACCGTACGCCGCGCAGTTCGCGCGGAGGAGATCGCACACGCGGGGCGACGGCTCGTAGGCGAAGATTGTCGGGTTCTTGCACCGGCTCAGCACGAAGAGCGTGAAAAGCCCGATGTTTGCCCCGATATCCACGACCGTGTCGCCGTCTGCGAGCTGGATGTCGTGGCGCAGGTAGGACTGGTCTGCGAAGATTTCCTGATAGACGTAATCCGTCTCGTAGCGGTTGAGGTGGACGATTTCGAGGCCGTTTGGGAGCACGTGCCGCTGCCTTGCTCCGAAGCACGCGGAGGCGCGCGCCGGGTCGGGCCGGAGCGTGCGCTGGTCCTCGTGCAGCCAGTCTTCAAGGCCGAGGACGATCAGATTGATGCCATCGCGATTGCGGCGAAAGGCGCTCACCGGGTCGAGCAACTGTTGGAAGACCTGATTGTACGGTGCGAAGTCAACGCGAACGTCGCGTCCAAACTGCCCGCCCCAAAAACGCAGCGATTCCTCCAGCGGTTCCGCGGTGAAGGTCGAGGCGACACAGAGCCGGGTTTCCTGCGAGGAAGCCGGCTCCGCGGACGCCGGGCGGGCGATGAAGGCGAGCGTGACGCCGGAGAGATCCCACAGGCGGGTTCCGTCGTCGTCAACGATCTGGACGGAGCCGACGAGTACATCGTCCTCGGAATCCGTCGCAGTGCCGTGAGCCCAACGGGGCCGCGATCCGCCCGGCGAGCCGATCACGAGGCGAGCGATGGATTTCAGGATGAAGGTTCTCCCACGATCGAGGGTGAACGCTGACAGGAGTTGCGAGGCGGCATCAAGCAGCGGAGGGGGAAGCGAGCCATCGCCACCGAATAAGGGCATGGACGACTCCGCGAATCGCCCCGCGACCTGCGCGCCCGATCGCCAGATGCCTGCGAGCGTTTGAAAATGCGGGCCGTAATGATTCCCGTTGATGCGCAGTTGGCTGTAGAAGTCGTCGGCGCTCGCGATCGGTAGCGCACTTCCGGGAAATTCTTCCGCGTTGAAGTTGACCGGAGGATTTCCGTTGGAGGTTGTCGCCGGATCAAATTCCACGTGAAGCCGCGCGCAAGGCTGCGTGGCAGACGAATGCCCGACGACCTCGCTGGTCGCCTCGAACAATTCGTAGGAAACCCAACCGTCCTTCGGCTTCCCGATCCGGACGGTGATCGCGATCTCGTCGTCCGCCAGAATGACGGCGTTTGCGAATTCGATGTCGCGCAGACTGACGGCGTCCCGGCCAAAAAGCTCCCGGTGAATCCGCCGGACGAGTTCGATGTGAAAGGCACCCGGCAGGACGGCCAGATCGTGAAAACCGTGATCCGCAAGGTAGGGGAACGATCGCAGCCCGACGCGATATTCCGCCAGCCAGCATGAAGGCGCAGCCCCGGGAAACTCGGGCGCGGCGGCGGCGGCGGGCATCAACGGCGCGGCTGGCAGCCAGGGCGAAAATGGGTCTCCGTCTTGCAAGATCATGTCAGGCGATCCGTAAGCCGCGGGCATGCCACCTTTCCGCCGGTGCGCGGATTTCCCCAGAATTCCACGACATCGCGCGCACCGGGGAAGCGTCCTGCCATTCCCACGATCGCGATGCTGTGAGGCGTCGGTTCAGTCCGTGTCATTCGGCTGAGATTAGCGACCCTTGTGCCAGATGGTTGCAAAGTTTTCGCGCCGGGTGCCGCGCGTGCGGCATCCGGCATTCCGAATCACCATTTGGGCTGGCTGGTTTCAGAAGCATCAAATTCGTTTGCCTCAGGCGGAGTGGGGCGCGAATCCTGCGATACACCGCCGAGATGGAGCCTGAGAGCGAACATATGATTTTTGCCAAAACACTATCCGTCCTGCAATCAGCAATGCCGATGCCATGCAGTTGAAAGGTTACACCATCGGCGATTTTGACCGCGGTGCGCCGCGCTGGAAGGAGGCGCTGTGGGTGCTCGTGAAGTGCGCGTTTTTCCTGAACGCGTTTCCGTGGCCGTCGGCGTTGCGCGTGGCGCTGCTGCGGATGTTTGGCGCGCGCATCGGGAGCGGCGTGGTGGTGCGCGCGAATGTAAACGTGAGCTACCCGTGGCGGCTCACGCTGGGCGACGACGTGTGGCTCGGCGAGGAAGTGATGATCCTGAGCCTCGCGCCGGTGGTGATCGAATCGAGCGTGTGCATCTCGCAGCGGGCATTCCTCTGCACGGGGTCGCACGATTTTCGCTCGGAAAAATTTTCGCTGGTGACGAAGCCGATCACCGTGCGCGGCGGATCGTGGATCGCGGCGCAGGCGTTCATTTCGCCGGGCGTGGAAATCGGCGAGGGGAGCATGGTGTGTGCGGGGAGCGTGGTGGTGGAAAATGTGCCGCCGAAGTGCATCGTCCGCGGGAACCCCGCGCAGGTGGTGAAGCATCTCGCGTGAAGCGGCAACGGTGATGCGCGTCCTTTTCCTCAATCAATATTTTCCACCCGATCCCGCGCCGACGGGGCTGCTGTTCCGCGAGATTGCGGATGAGCTTGTGCGATGCGGGCACGAGGTGGATTTTGTGGATGCGGCGCAGGATTACCGTGGCGCGCAGGGCGGAAGCGGGCGCATGAAGCGCGAACTCGCCGCGCTGTGGCGGATGCTGCGCACGGGCCGCGCGCGCCAAAGGCCGGATGTCGTCGTGTCCGGCACTTCGCCGCCGTGCCTCGGTGTGATCGCGGATCGCGTGGCGCGGAAGCATGGCGCGGCGCACATCCACTGGGCGATGGACATGTATCCCGAACTCGCGATCGCGCTGGGCGAGATCGGGCGCTCGTCGCTCGTGGCGAAAGTCACGGGCTGGCTGATGCACGGCGTTTACCGGCGTGCAAAAAAGGTCGTCGCGCTCGATGAAGACATGGCAGCACGATTCCGCGCGATGGGCGTGGAGCCGGTGTGCATCCGGCCCTGGGTGATGCAGCGAGACGATGGCGCGGCGGATTTTTCCGCGGAACCTCAGGTGCCGTGGACGTGGGTTTATTCCGGCAATCTTGGCCGCGCGCACGAGTGGGAGACGCTGCTCGCTGCGCAGGTGCTGCTCGAACAGCGCGGCGTGGATGCGCGGCTGCTTTTCCAAGGCGGCGGGCCTTCTCGCAAACCGGCGCAGGCGCGTGCGGAGGCGCTCGGGCTTCGCCGGTGCGAATGGCAGGACTACGCGGCGGCGGAGAATCTCACGGCGTCGCTGCTGCGGTGCGCGGTGCTTGTGGCGTCGCAGCTTCCCGCAGTGCGAGGGCTGCTTTGGCCGAGCAAACTGGCGCTGATGCTCACTTTTCCGAGACCAATTCTTTTTGTCGGCCCGCCGGATGGCGCGATCGCGAATGAGCTGCGCGCGATCCCGCACGCGGGAGTTTTCGCGCCGGGCAATGCGGAGGGCGTCGCGCAATGGATCGCGGAGCGCCGTGGGGCCGCGGTGAATGTTCCGCCCGGCACTTTGCGGAGTGCGGAGGAGCAGCGGCGGGCGGCGCTCGATGCGTGGAGGGCGCTGCTGGAGCGGGTGTCGGGATGAGCGGGAGATTTTTTTTCCGCCTGTGCCCGGTTTCTGCATATGCTTGTGCGTCACAGCGCGAAGCATGGCGGGACGACTGCCGTGATTTAGCGAGAGCCATGGAAAATATGATGCGAATTTTTGAACCAAACGCCGGAGACGCGGCGCAGGCTGCGCAATGTGCCGCGCCCTGTGAGCCGACGCACAAGGGCGGGCTGGAGGTCTTGCGATGACGCACATCCTTTTCTTCCTCGCATTTGGGTTTCTCGTGTCGGTGATCCTCACGCCGTGGATGATCCGCCTTGCCCATGCCGGCGTCGGGCTGGATGCGCCGGACGAGGGGCGCAAGCGGCAGGCGTCGCCCATCCCGCGCATTGGCGGAGTGCCGCTGATGTTCAGCCTCGTGCTCGGCGTGATGGTGATCCTGTGGATGCAGCCGGGGCGTTCGTTCGAGTGGTTCCCGATCATGATCGGCATCTCGATGATGTTCGCGCTCGGGCTGTGGGACGACGTCAAGCCCCTCGGTGCGAAGAAAAAGCTGCTCGGCCAGATCGTGATCGCGAGTATCGTCGCGTCCCTCGGGCTGGAGATTCAGACATTTTCGCTTCCGAGATACGGCACGATCGATCTGGGCGGCTGGAGCGGTCTCGTCACGGTAATGTGGCTGATCACGATCCCAAACATCGTGAACCTCATTGACGGCTTCGACGGCCTCGCGGGAGGGCTGGGGCTTTTCATGTCGGTCACGCTCGGGCTGGTCGGGTTTTATTCCGGGCATTCCGGCCTCGCGTGGTTCGCGTTCACGCTCGCAGGCGCCCTCATGGGTTTTCTGATTTTCAATTTTCCGCCGGCGCGAATTTACCTCGGCGACGGAGGCGCGTACCTTATTGGCTTCGCGATCGCCGTGCTTTCCGTGTCGAGTTCACACAAGGGCTCGGTCGCCGCGGCCCTGCTGGTCACCGTCGTCGGGCTCGGACTGCCGATTCTGGACACTTCGTTCGCGCTGGTGCGGCGGGCGCTGCGCGGGTTCCCGATTTTCCACGCCGATGACGAGCACGTCCACCACCGTCTTGAGAGGATGGGCATTTCCAAAAGGCGGATCCTTTTCGGCCTCTGCGGCATCTGCGTGATCCTGTCGCTGATCGGGCTCACGATTTTCTGGAACAAGGGCGGCACGCTGCCGATCGCGATCGGGCTGGGGATGTTTTTTCTCATGGTGCTCGGCGTCGTGCGGCACTTCCTGCGCGTGCGGAGCTGGCGTGATGCGTATCACCAGATCAAGCGCGTGCTCAGCCGCCGGCAGGCGGTGCAATACACGGTGCTCCAGGCAAAGCTGCTCGTGATCGAGGTGGACCGCTGCGACACGGGGAAGGAGTTCTGGCGCATCTTCGATTCGACGCTCCGGCGCGTCGGATTCATCGAGGAAAATGAGACGGAAAACCCGGTCCCGATCCAGTTGCGGCAGAACGGCGCGAAGCCGCTCGTGCTCCACGCGTCGCTCGCAGAAGGGACGATTCCCGAGTTGCAGCGCATCGCGGAATGCTTCCGCCCCGCCCTCACGAAGGCGCTCGCCAAATGGGGGCCGAGATGACGAGATAGGCCGATGCCCGAAAGCCCTCCGAACGCCCGGCGCATTCCGCCGCCACGGTGGAAACCGCGCAGGATCGCCGCACTCATCGCATTTGGGATCATCACCGTGCTCGGGCCGCTGGCCTTTGGCGCGGTGGATCGCGCGGTGCAGGTAGTGCTCGTGTTCGTGCTTGCTGCGGGCATTTTTCTCGATCCGCCCGCGCTGCTGCCGCTCGGGAGGCGGGGGAACATCGTGGCCATCGTGCTGATCGGCGTGCTCATGCTGAAGGAATTCCTGCCGTACCAGTGGTTCGGAAGCTCGATCTGGCGCGGCCAGGCGCAGGCGATGCAGGGCCTGGAAATTTCCGGCATGCACCATCCCGAGCCTGCGCTCGCGCTTGATGCGATGCTCGTCGCGCTGATCGCGCTCGTCTGGTTCCAGTGGGTTCGCACGATGGCGGCGCGGCGCGAAATGCGCGTGGCGCTTGTGTGGATTCTTTTCGCCGCGGGCGTCGCACTCGCGGTGGTGTGCATCCTGATGAGCCCGAAAAGCGCGCAGTCCGGCGCGATCTACGGGCTGCGCCCGACGCCGGGCTGGACGGGATTCGGGCCGTTTCCCAACCGCAACCACACCGCCTCGCTGCTCTCGATGTCCGCGCTGGCCGGTCTCGGCTGCGTGGTGCGCGCGGGCGTGCGACGGAACTACCGCCTCACAATCCTCGCGACGGGCGCGGTGTTCGTGATCATCATCGCTCTGCTGCTGAGCAAGTCGCGCGGCGGACTTCTTTCGCTCGGGGCGGGCCTCGCGATCTTCTGTGCGATGATGCTGCTGCGGCACCGGAGCAAGCGGACGCTGGCGGTGGTCGCGGGCGGCGTCGCGCTCGTGGCGGCGGTCGTGGTGCTCTTCGGCGGGCAGTTGACGGGGCGCTTCTTTTCCGCGGATGGAAAACTCGACGCGCATGAGCTTCGCAGGGACATCTGGGCGAACACGATCACGATGTGGGGCGATGCGCCGATGCTCGGGCACGGCATGGATTCGTTCACCGCGCTGTTCCCGTTTTACCAGCGCATCACGCTCGACGATGTGGTGATCCTGCATCCCGAGAGCAGTTGGCTCCAGTGGCTGTGCGAACTCGGCGTGATTCCCGTGGTGCTCCTCGCGGGCCTCGTGCTCGTGCTCGTCGCGCGGCGCATCCGTCCGCTTTTCAAAAGGCGCGGCAGTTTCTATCTCTCCGCCGGCGCACTTGCGGGGCTCGCGGGAATCGCGGTGCATTCGGCGATTGATGTTCCCGGCCATCGCTGGATGACGGCCGGGTATGCGCTGGCATTGCTCGCGATCGTGTGCCCGATCTCGCGCGAGGCGCAGATCGTCGGAACGGACTCGCCGCGCACCGCGCTCGTGCCGCTGGTGATCGGGGTATACTGGGTGCTGCCGGTTTTCGGACTGCCGCTCGCGTGGCAGCCGGTGACCGTGGATCAGCTCCGCGCACGCGAGAATTTCGGGAGGCCGCCGCGCCCGAGCGCGAAGGAATGGAAAAGGGCGCTGCGATTTTTCCCGCTCGAAGCCGAACTGCATCACTTCGCGGCGATGCGCGAACTGGAGACGGGAGCTCCGAAGACATCCGAATGGCAGCGGCACTTCGAGATCTGCCACCGGCTCGTGCCGGGGAGCTGGAGTTCCCCGATGAATCATGCGCGCGCGGTGCGGCGGCTCTTCCCCGGCCTCGCCATCCAGTACTGGCAGGAGGCCATCGAGCGCTCCGGCAGGCGCGCATCCGAGAGGCTCGTGCAGGCGCTGGAGGAGACCGCCGGCACGCCGGCGACGAATGCGATATGGGAGGAATACATCCGCGAACATCCCGCGCTTGTGCTGACCTACGCGCGCACCCTCCCGGACGCCGAGACGCGCGGATTTTTCGACCTGTGGTGGGAGGCGCGCAAGAGCGCGACGGCGGTTACCGAGGATGAAATCCGCGAGTTCTACAAGCTCGCGCGCCGATGGGCCACGAAGGAGCAGGTGGAAGAATGGATT
>Ga0315906_10010996_pt1 | contig 10580 bp, 3 predicted proteins | sample LakEriMetagenome_4_FD_203526 | JGI IMG/M metagenome (GOLD analysis project Ga0315906, IMG submission 203526) | Freshwater fungal communities from buoy surface, Lake Erie, Ohio, United States - Buoy 2 MA122 | ecosystem: Environmental > Aquatic > Freshwater > Lake > Lake biofilm | place: USA: Lake...
CGAAAAACTGATCCGCAAGGACGGCCTGTTCGTCCCGCCTGCGCTGCACGCGCTGAATCCGAAGCATCTGCTCGGAAAGTAGCACGAGCGATGTCGCTGCCCGCAGGAGACCGCGCCGCCGATAGGGTATTTTAACTCCGCACGCGCTTGCGCCCGACAATCGCCGACACCGCAGCTCGTACTTGGCGGGCTGTTTGACGCCCAAAACCGACGCTTGAAACTCCGTTGGCCATTTCGCCTCCGCGCCGGCGATTTCGTCCTTTTCAACAACCGAATCTGTCCCGTCGTTTGCGTGAATGACTGCGCTGCCGTCATCGCCGTTGCCCAGCGGTCCCGCGAATTCACGACCATTTTCGGAAAGACTGTCTCCCTCCGCCCTAAACCACGGTTTGTTCGCATCTCTCCCAATTCCGAGATTCCGAGCCTCAGCCGGCGAAAGCGCTGACAGACTCAAAAGAGACGCTCGTGCGCCTCTTTTTGGCTCGCTTCTCGGTCGCCCCGCTCGCAATGAGTTCAAGCAACTACCGGCATGCCGCGCATCTTCGACAACATCGCCCTCGACCTCCTGCCAGCCCTGCGGGAGACGCTGGAAATCTCTCAGCGCTCCGACTTCTGCGTGGGCTACTTCAATCTTCGCGGCTGGAAATCCATCGACGCGCTGGTTGAAAAATGGGCGGGCGGACCGGAGCAGCAGTGCCGCCTCCTCGTCGGCATGCAACGGCTGCCGCAAGACGAGTTGCGCGAAGCCTACAGCCTCCTGCCGCAAGAGGACCAAATCAGCAATCAGACTGTCATCCGTCTGAAGCGCCGGTTGGCCGAGGAGTTCCGCGCACAGCTCACGATTGGCGCTCCGACCGACGACGACGAAGCGGGTTTGCGCCGACTCTCTGCGCAACTCAAGGCGGGCAAGGTCGTCGTGAAGCTTCATCTCCGGCACACGCTCCACGCGAAGCTCTACCTCTGCTTCCGACCCGACCCGAACAACCCCATCACCGGTTTTCTCGGTTCCAGCAATCTCACGCTCTCCGGTCTTTCCAAGCAGGGCGAACTCAACGTGGATGTGCTCGACCACGACGCCACCGAGAAGCTCGCGAAGTGGTTCAACGACCGCTGGGCGGACAAGTGGTGCATCGACATCACCAAGGAACTCATCCAGGTGATCGACGAGAGCTGGGCGCGCCCTGAGTGCCCGCCGCCCTATCAGATTTACGTCAAGATGGCCTACCACCTTGCAGAGGAAGCGCGAGCGGGCCTTTCAGAGTTCACCATCCCGGCAGATATGCGCGGCGTCCTGCTTGAGTTCCAGTCAGCGGCAGTTCGCATCGCCGCGAGGCACTTGGAAAAGCGCGGCGGCGTCATCCTCGGCGATGTCGTCGGACTTGGAAAAACGCTGATGGCCACGGCGCTCGCCCGTGTGTTTCAAGACCCGCCGCGGTCTCTCGAAACACTCATCCTTTGCCCGAAGAATCTCGTCGGCATGTGGGAGGACTACGGTCACCGCTACCGTCTTTTCCCAAAAGTCGTCTCCGTCACGCAGGCCCACACTATTCTTCCCGACCTCCGCCGCTTCCGCGTCGTCATCATCGACGAAAGCCACAACCTGCGAAACCGCGAAGGTCGCCGCTGGATCGTCGTGCGCGACTACATCGCTCGCAACGCCAGCAAGTGCATCCTTCTTTCCGCCACGCCCTACAACAAGGCTTACCTCGACCTCGCCAATCAGCTCCGGCTTTTCCTTGAACCCGAGGATGTCGTTGGCATCCGGCCCGAGGAATACTTGCGTCGCGATTGTGATGGCCGCCCGGACGAGTTCACACGCAAGCACCAGTGCCCGCTGAATTGCCTTTCGGCCTTTGAGAAGAGCGAACACCCCGACGACTGGCGGGAGATGATGCGCCTATTCATGGTCCGCCGCACCCGCAGCTTCGTGGAGCGCAACTACGCTTTCATCGAGTGCCCGGCTTGCCAGACCATTGTCACCGCCACCCAAGAAGCCTGCTCCAATTGTTCCCGCGTCAAGGCGAAGACCGACCGCCGCTTCCTCGTCCTGGAAGGCGGGGCGCGCTTCCACTTTCCAAAGCGCCAGCCGAAGAAGCTCGAATTTCGCATCCGCGACAAACATCCCGACGATCAATACGCCCGGCTCTACTCGGATGTCGTCGTGGACACCATCAAGCTGCTTCACCTCCCGCGTTACGGTCTGGCCAACTACCTCGTGGCCACGCTCGACGTGCCGCCGACTGCTTCCGAAGCCGAGCTCATGAAGAACCTCTCGCGCGCCGGGAAGCGGCTCATCGGGTTCTGCCGCACGAATCTTTTCAAACGCCTCGAAAGCAGCGGCCACTCGTTCCTTCTTTCCGTCCGCCGCCACATCCTGCGCAACTTCATTTTCCTCCACGCGCTCGACAACGGCCTGCCTGTGCCCGTGGGAACCCAGGACTCCTCGCTCTTCGACACCCGCAGCGATGACCACGACAGCGACAGCAATCTCTTTGGCGACGAGGAAAAGAAAGCCAAGGAACCGACGGAAATCACCGCTCAATCTCTGGCCGACTTCGCGAGGGCGGGCGCTGGCGGCTACGCCATCCTGAAAGCCGAACACGGCAGCAACTTTGAATGGCTGCGTCCAGACCTCTTTGTCGAAGACCTTGCAAAGCATCTGACCCAGGACGCCGAGCGGCTTTTCTCAATCCTCAAACTATCCGGTGAGTGGGATCCAGTGAAGGACGAGAAGCTCGCAGAACTCGAAAAGCTCCTGACCAAGAAACATCCCAAGGAAAAGGTGCTCCTGTTCTCGCAGTTCGCCGACACCGTCAGCTACCTCAACGAGCAACTGCGCGCCCGCGGCCTCAAGAAATTCGCCGCCGTCACCGGCGACACCGAAGACCCTTCCGACTTCGCCCGCCGCTTCAGCCCCGACTCCAACAAGGCTCGTGAGAAGGTGACCGCTTCCGATGAACTCCGCGTCCTTGTCGCCACCGATGTCCTCAGCGAAGGCCAGAACCTTCAGGACGCCGCCATCGTCGTAAACTACGACCTGCCGTGGGCCATCATTCGCCTCATTCAGCGTGCAGGCCGCGTGGATCGCATCGGGCAGAAGTCCGAGGAAATCCTGTGCTACTCATTTCTACCCGCTGAAGGTGTCAACCGCATCATTCGGCTACGAGAACGTGTCCGCCAGCGTCTCCATGAGAACGCTGAAGTCGTCGGCACCGACGAGATGTTTTTCGAGGACGAGAAGCACGACGGCCTCATCCGCGACCTTTTCACCGAAAAATCCGGCATCCTCGACGACCCCGAGGACAGCGAAGTGGATCTTGCCTCGCTCGCTTACCAAATCTGGAAGAACGCCTGCGACATCGACCCGTCGCTCAAGAAAACCATCCCCGACATGGCCAGCGTCGTCTTCTCCACCAAGGCCCTCTCCACCGTGCCCCCCAAGCCCGCCGGTGCTGGCGGAGCCACGCCGGACTCAGGCGTCATGGTCTATGTCCGCACCGCCGACGGCAACGACGCCCTCGCATGGGTGGATGAACAGGGCCGCACCGTCACCGAGAGCCAGCATGAAATCCTCCGCGCCGCCGCGTGCGAACCCGCCACGCCCGCGCTCGCGCGTCTGGCCAGCCATCACACGCTCGTGCAGCAAGCCGTCACCGGGATTCAGAAGGAGCACGCCACCACCGGCGGCCAGCTTGGCAAACCCGCCAGCGCCCGCCGCCGTGTTTACGAACAGCTCAAGGACTACGCCACGCAGGTGAAGGACACCCTCTTCGACATCAAGCCACTCCACCAATCCATTGATGCCATCTACGCAGCACCGCTGACCGAGGCCGCTCGCGACCTCCTAAACCGCGAGATGAAGTCCGGCATTGATACGGAAAAGCTCGTCGAACTCGTCCTCTCACTGCACGAGGAAGACCGCTTGTGCGTGCCTCAGGACGATGTCGAAGCCCGCGAGCCCAAAATCATCTGCTCCCTCGGAATCCGCAAAGACTGACCTATGGCACTCGACTTCCCCCGCGCTCGCGCACTCCTGCAAAGCTGCGATCTGCCCAAGCTCTTCAGGGAAGAACTCGGCTGGGAACCGGCCCGCCAGAAGCTCACCCTCCGCGCCGGGGAATCCGACTACGTATTCACCGCGCTCGCCGAGAAACGAGGCTTCACCGCTTGGCTCTGCGAATCGCCCACCGGCGGACTTCCCGACCACGCCACCCGGCTGAAGCTCGACCGCAAACTCTCCGAGACCAGCTTCGAGCATCTCATCGTCTTCGTCACCGGCGACCGTTCCGGCCAGTCATGGATGTGGGTCCGCCGCGAGCAGGGCAAACCGCTCGCCGCCCGCACCCACGAGTATCACCGCGGCCAGCCCGGCGACTCGCTGCTCCAAAAGCTCCAAATCCTCTACGTTTCACTCGAAGAAGAGGAAGCCGGTCTTTCCACCGTGGCGGTCGCCGGACGCGCCCGCGCCGCGTTCGACTTCGAGAAGGTCACCAAGGCGTTCTACCGCGACTTCGATACTCACCGGAAAGCCTTCCTCAAGTTCATTGATGGCATCGGCGAGGTGGCCGACTGCGAGTGGTATGCGTCCGTCATGCTCAACCGCCTGATGTTCGTCTATTTCATCCAGCGCAAAGGCTTCCTCGACGGCGACCATGACTACCTCCGCCATCGTCTCGACCGATGCAAAAAGGAACAGGGCACGGACAAGTTCTACACCTTCTACCGCTACTTCCTGCTCCGGCTCTTCCACGAAGGCTTTGGCAAACGCCGCAAAGACCGCGCGCCCGATCTTGAAAAACTCATCGGCAACATCCCGTATCTCAACGGCGGCCTCTTCGACGTGCATGAACTCGAAAAGCCCGAGCGCTACGGCAAGGACATCGCGATTCCTGACAAAGCCTTCGAGCGCATCTTCGATTACTTCGACCAATACCAGTGGCATCTCGACGAACGCCCGTTGCGCAAAGACGACGAGATCAATCCCGATGTCCTCGGCTTCATCTTCGAGAAGTACATCAACCAGAAACAAATGGGGGCGTATTACACGAAGGAGGACATCACTGAATACCTCAGCAAGAACACGATCATCCCGTTCCTCTTCGACGCCGCTCGCGCCAAGTGCAAGGTCGCCTTTGAAAACCACGACGGCCCGACCGTTTGGGATTTGCTCCGCGAAAATCCGGATCGCTACATCTACCCCGCCGTCCGTCACGGCACAGACAAGGCGCTCCCACCGGAAATCGCCGCCGGCCTCGACACCGCCAAGCCGGGCCTGATCGAACGCCGCAAACCGTGGAACAAATCCGCGCCCGGTGACTACGCCCTGCCCACCGAAATCTGGCGCGAAGTCGTCGCCCGTCGGCAGCGTTACGAGGAAGTCCGCAAGAAACTCGCCGCTGGCGAAGTCCGTGAGGTCAACGACTTCATCACCCTGAATCTCGACCTCCGCCAGTTCGCGCAGGATGTCATCCAGAATTGCGAAGGCCCGGACCTGCTCATGGCCCTGTGGCAGGCCATCACCACCATCACCGTCCTCGACCCCACCGGCGGTTCGGGCGCGTTCATCTTTGCCGCGCTCAACATCCTTGAGCCGCTCTACGAAGCCTGCCTCGACCGGATGGAAGCGTTCCTTGCCGAGTGGGGCGAGCACGGCAAAAAGGCCCATCCCAACTACCACAAGAAATTCACCGAAGTCCTCGCCCGCGTGGACGCGCACCCCAACCGGCGCTACTTCGTCCTGAAATCCATCATCCTCAATAACCTCTACGCCGTGGACATCATGGAAGAGGCCGTGGAAATCTGCAAACTGCGCCTCTTCCTCAAGCTCGCAGCCCAGGTCGAGCCCGACGCTGCCCGCGACAACCTCGGCATCGAGCCCCTGCCCGACATTGATTTCAACATCCGCGCCGGCAACACCCTCGTCGGCTACGCCACCTACGACGAAGTCAAACGCGCCATCACCAGCGGATTGGACTTCGACAACGCGATGGAAAAAATCGACAAGAAGGCCGCCGAGCTTCAGCAGTATTTTGATGGGTTTCGCCGCTGCCAGACCGCAGGCGACGGCTCAGCGCCCGCTGCCGACAAACTGGAACTGCAAAAACGGCTCAAGGCGCTGGAAGACGAACTCAACCGCCACCTCGCCGGCGAATACGGCGTGAAGGTGAGCGACAAAGCCGCCTACGCCAAATGGGTGAAGTCCCACCAGCCGTTCCACTGGTTCATCCAGTTCTACGGCATCCTCAACAGCGGCGGCTTCGATGTCATCATCGGCAACCCTCCGTATGTCGAATACAAGGATGTTTGCAAATTCTACCAAATTAGGAACGTAATCACGAAGGATTGCAGCAATCTCTTCGCGTTTGTCCTTGAGAGGTGCACAACATTAAGTCGTTCAGGGTCTGCGGTTGGAATGATCATCCCCTTGAGTGCATTTAGCACCGATCGAATGATTCCGCTTATAACCCATCTAAAAACGCATTCCAGCCAGTTGCAGATTGCGAATTTCAGTTGGAGGCCCGGCAAATTGTTCGACGGTGTTCATCTCCAGCTTTCAATCGTCCTGCAAAGGGCCGGTAGTGAGCTTGGAAAGATTGAGACAACTCGCTACTTGATGTGGGACTCGGAAGCGCGCCCGGAACTGTTCTCGAAAGTTGAATACGCAACCACTGAGGACACCCGCCTTCCAGGGAGCATACCTAAACTTGGCTCACAAGTAGCAGCGTCAATTCTCACGAAATTGCGTCGGCACAAGAAGGAGATCGGGGCATGCTTCACGCGTTCATCTCGCAATCGCGTCTTATACAGGCGCGGCGGCCTCTATTGGAAGGTGTTCGTGGACTTTGAAACTGGCTCAAGCGAAGAGAAGATTATTCACGTTCTACCGGAAGTTGATAAATACGGGATCATCGCCGTTTTAAGTAGCGGCCTGTGGTGGTGGTATTTCACTATCACTTCTGATTGTCGTCATCTAGGGAACCGAGACATTTCGACCTTTCCATTCGACCCGCGCGAGATGAGTGCGGATGCGCTGAAATTACTTTGCACTTTGGGCAGAGATTATGTGAAGGACTTAAAGCTCAACGCCGAAAAAGCGGTTCGCGTTTACAAGGGCACGAAGGCAGTTGAATGCCTGTCGTTCAGAGTCAATCAGTCCAAGCCCATCCTCGACGAAATCGACACGGTGCTGGCGGGGCACTACGGGTTCACGGCGGAGGAGTTGGATTTCATCCTGAACTACGACATCAAATACCGCCTAGGCCGTGGCGCCGGAGAGGAGGAGGAGTGATCGCGCCGCAATTCGACCTGATAATTCAGTGCATCGACGTAGCGAAGGAATTGCCGACCGATTCTTGGGAGGCGCTGTCTCGTCCCGCCAGACGATCTGCTGGCTTAGTCGGACGATGGGCCATAGAGAAAGCCCTTGAAGCCGCCATTATTGCCAGCGGGGCACAGCTTCCAAAAGATCGCAGCCTCGTCAACCTGCACGAGGTATCTGGTGTAAGTTTGACGGAAGAAACGCTCTCGGCTCTGAAAACTGTCGATCAGAAGGTGACATCTCAAGAGTTGGAGGGAACGGATGAAATGTGGGCATATCTTGATTGCTGCTCGCTCGCGCGCGGTATTGTGCAAACCGTCCATCTACATTTGACTGTGACCGACGTTTGGACGCGGACGCATGCAGGGAAAAAGGCATGATCTCCCGATCATACAATTTAGACGAGCGAGCCACCGAAGAAGCGCTGTGAGTATTTACGATACAGATAATCCCCTGATTTTCGAAGTGTCTTACGAGGACATCGAGTCCGGCGACATCACGACAGTGCTTACGGCGCTTCGGGGCTTCCTCGAAAGCCGAAACACAGTCGTGGGCGGGAAACGCAGAGTCACCGTGTTGTTTGAGGGCTACGACGATGACCCCAGGGATGTTTATGACATCCCAGAAATCAGGCGCTACGCCAAAGCCTTAGATGACGCATTTCCATACTGGTTCTATTTTGCGAGTTTGCATGATGGAAGCACGCTTCAGGTTTTTGCGCTTTGTTTATGCCGCGTGATCAAGGCCGGTGGCGGATCGAAGCCGCATACCGACGACTACAAGACGTTTCTATTTTTGCATATTGCCGCGCTCAACGAACTTTGCGAGCGATTCAAACTAGGGGACACGGTCAAGCTTCAAGTCACGGACGAGGTGTTGGCGCACCTCGCTCCCACGGGGAACAGTCCTGATACGCGCCAAGAATCAGAGGAGGCTTCATTGCGCGAACGAAAGGACAACAAATGGCGGCATGGCGCGACGCGCTTTGAGATTCCCGCGCTGGATGACTACCTGGGCATGCGCGACGGATTCCTGCCGCTGCCCGTGGTGCTCGACGCCGCCACGGGGGAGGAAGTCGCCTTGTTCGTGCGCGACCAGACGCCGTTCATGGCCGAACTGCGGCAAGTCCACCCCTTCCGCCTGATGATGAAACAGGGCTGCGCGCGCAACGAATTTGGCCCGCTCGTCTTCTTCCTTTTCTGGGTGCAAACCCCCGCGAACCCCGCCGAGCCCTTCGCCGCGTGGGACTGCTACCTCGACCCGAAAAACCCCGTGCAAATGCGCCTCTGGCGGACGCTCGCCGCGCAGACGCACTGGCACCTCTTCCTCGTCGGCCCCCGCAACGAGCAGGAGAATTTCTTCGAGTTTGAAAACAACTACGGCCTCGCCGAGTCGCTGGAAGCCACCGAGCAGGCCTGCCGTGACATCGCAACGATTGATTTCAACCGGGCCAAGGACCGGTTCATGCAGGAACACTCCCTGGACGACCTGTTCGGGATGCAGTGAACGGGCAGAAAATGCGCCAATGATACATTGATGAATCCAGATGAACTCGCTGAAACAGATATGAAAGAGCCGACTATTAGCCTCCTCGAAAAACTACGCTCCGCTGCCATCGCCAAACCGGGTGCTCGTGTCATTGGCATTGATCTGGGCACCACGAACTCGACGGTCGCTCAGGTGCGGCTGCCACTGCCTGACAATTCAACGGCGGAGTCCGCGTGCGAATGCGTGCCGCTGGAGCAAGCAACCCAAATGGGGCCGTTCACCGGGGCCCTCGTTCCATCGGTTGTTGCCATCGACAAGGCTGGCACGGTCTGGATGGGTGAAGGTGCCAAGCGGATGCGGGCGGAGCCGCAGAAACATGGCCTGAGTCTGGAAAAAAGCCTGTTCTACGAAACCAAGAACGACATGGGCCTGCAAAAACGCTACTACCGGGCCGCTGAGGATTACGACCACTCCCGCAAGATCGCCGGGCATCTTCTCAAGTTTCTCATGGATGGAGCGCGCAAGGCGGGCGGTTCTCCCGCTGCGCGCACCGTGGTCACTGTGCCTGCCTCCTTCCAGATCAACCAACGAGCTGACACCCTGGCCGCCGCAAAGCTGGGAGGAATCGTTCTGTCAGACTTCGACCTTCTCGATGAACCCGTCGCGGCTCTGACGGATTATCTTTTCACCTACGCAGGCGAAGAAGTTTGGGACAAACCGCAGAATGTCGTCGTGTTCGATTTCGGAGGCGGCACCTGCGATGTGTTCGTGGCGCGCCTTTCGCCAGCCGAAACTGGCTCGGCCTTCGCCATCGAAACCCGCTCCGTCTCCCGCTATCATCGGCTCGGGGGTGGCGATTTCGACACGGCCATCATCCACGAGGTCCTCATCCCGCAATTGCTCAAGGAAAACAGTCTCGGCGCGCGTCACTTTGAGTGGGGCGAGCGGAAGAAAGTCATCGAACCCGCACTCCGCGGCTGCGCCGAGGCACTGAAGGAAGGTCTTTGCCGGGAAATCTCGCAACTGCACCTGCACGGTCGTTACGAGGGTGCCGACAAGTCTCAGATTGTCGCCCGGCAGGCACCTACCAAGGTGACGGTCGGCCGCAAGGACTACCTCCTGGCGCTTCCCGAACTCAGTGCCGCCCGCTGGGAGGAAATTTTGAAGCCGTTTCTGGATCTCGAAATGATGCACGCGCGGGAAACGGACTACGCGCTAGCTCTTTCGGTCTTCGCGCCGCTGACCGACGCGCTCGACCGGGCGAAACTACGACCGAAAGACGTAGATCTGGTGCTGCTGGCAGGTGGAAGCTCCCTCGTGCCGCAAGTCCAGTGGGCCCTCGAGAAGTTCTTCGCCCAGAGTCGCGTGGTTCATTTTCCGGACGGGACGGCCGCGCAAACCGCCATCGCTCGCGGGGCGGCGTGGACGGCAGCATGGCTGGAGGTGTTCCAGCAACCGTTGGTTCTCCCGGTGATTTCCCAGACCATCGCGCTGCGGGTTCAGGGTCGCGAGCCGATCACGCTGGTTCAGGCGGGCGCACCCATTCCGTTTCCCGCCGATGGCGACTGGGAAATGGTCACGGGTTTGGCACTGCCCAAGAAGTTCACCGGCACGCTGAGGATCGAAGTGGTGACTCTGCCCGAAGAACATGTGGTCTTGAGCCTGCCTGTGGAGTTTGACCGGAGTGAAGGTGGGCAACCGCTGAATCTGGAGTTTCGGTTTAGCGCCGACCGCTCCTTTGATTGTGCGGTCGCTCTGCGCAAACGTCCTGACG
>Ga0315906_10011001_pt1 | contig 10578 bp, 11 predicted proteins | sample LakEriMetagenome_4_FD_203526 | JGI IMG/M metagenome (GOLD analysis project Ga0315906, IMG submission 203526) | Freshwater fungal communities from buoy surface, Lake Erie, Ohio, United States - Buoy 2 MA122 | ecosystem: Environmental > Aquatic > Freshwater > Lake > Lake biofilm | place: USA...
CCCTGCCGGAATGGCCCCGCCGCTCTGGCGGCGGAATGTCAGACGGCCTCTCGGTCTGCACATAACCTGGCACCGTGAAGCGCTCGATCTTGCGACCCAGCAGCCGCTCGATGGCCGCGAGTTGCGAGAACTCATCCGCGCTCACCAGTGCATGCGCTTCGCCCTCGGCCCCGGCTCTGCCGGTACGACCGATGCGGTGTACGTAATCCTCGGCCACCTGCGGCAGCTCATAATTGACCACATGCGGCAGCTCATCGATGTCGATGCCGCGGGCCGCGATATCGGTCGCCACCAGCACCTGCAAAGTGCCCGCCTTGAATTCGGCAAGCGCACGCGTGCGCGCGTTCTGGCTCTTGTTGCCATGGATGGCCAGCGACGGGATCCCTGATTTGCTGAGCTGCTCTGCCAGGCGGTTGGCGCCATGCTTGGTGCGCACGAACACGAGGACCTGGAACCAGCCGTTGTCCTTGATGAGCTCGGTGAGCAGATCCTTCTTCTGGCCCTTGTTGACCAGGCAGACGCGCTGGCTGATTTGGGTTGGGCTCGCACCACTGCGGGCCACCTCCACTCGCGCCGGATCATGCAGCAACTGCTGTGCGAGGGTGACAATCTCGCTCGGGAAGGTGGCGGAAAACAGCAGATTCTGCCGCTTCGCAGGCAGCAGCTGGAGCACCCGCCGGATGTCACGGATGAAGCCCATGTCCAACATGCGGTCGGCTTCGTCGAGCACGAAAGTCTCGACGCCCGAGAGATCGACCGCTCTCTGCCCGGCGAGATCGAGCAAGCGGCCGGGGGTGGCCACCAGCACGTCCACGCCACGCTTCAGCTGGGCAATCTGCGGATTGATGCTGACACCCCCGAACACCACCAGAGCCGAGAGCCTGGTGTAACGGGCGTAGTCGCGGAAAGAAGCTTCGATTTGCGCAGCGAGTTCCCGCGTGGGTGTGAGGATGAGGGTGCGCACCGCCTGCGCACGGGGCCGTGGGGTGGAAGACAGCCGGGCCAGGATCGGGAGCAGGAACGCCGCCGTCTTGCCGGTGCCGGTCTGTGCTGCGGCGAGAACATCGCGACCCTCGAGGACTACCGGGATGGCCTGCTGCTGGATTGGAGTCGGGGTGGTGTAACCGCAGTCATGGACAGCGCGGACCAGGATCTCGGGGAGACCCAGTGAAGGAAAATTGGACATAGCGCTCCTTGGAGCTGGAATCGGCCTGTCGCCCTCGAGGGGGCGTCAGTCAAAAGGCAGACGGGATAATCGGAACGACCGTGGTCGGCGAGGCAAGTGAAGACTGATCACATAAAACGCAGGTGCAACATAACACGCTGGACAGGCCTTGTCGCCTGTCCAGCATGCCGGTAGCAAGGTTCAGAGATACTTTTTGGCAAACGCAGCCTGGGCGTCCTGCACCTGGCGGCCTTCGGGAATGAACTTGCCCATCAGCGCGAAGCCGTGGAACACGCCGTCATAACGCTCGTACTGCACCGGCACCCCGGCCGCCTCGAGCTTCTTGGCATACGCCTCGCCTTCATCGCGCAGCGGATCGAATTCCGCGGTGCAGATGTAGGCGGGCGGCAGGCCGGCGAGGTTGGCCGCGAACAGCGGCGACACCGCCGGGTTCTTCACGTCCACGCCGGAGCCGTCGAGATACTGGCCCCAGAACCACTTCATCTCGGCCTCGCCGAGCAATGGCGCAGTGGCGTTTTCCTTGATGGAAGCAGCGCTCATGGTGGCATCCACCGCCGGGTAGGTCAGGATCTGGCAGCGCAGCTGCGGGCCATTGTGATCACGCGCCATCTGCGCCACCACCGCCGCGAGATTACCGCCGGCACTGTCACCCATCACGGCCACGCGCGCGGGGTCGACTCCCAGCGAGGCTGCGTTAGCGACCACCCACTTCAGTGCGGCAAAGCAATCCTGCGCGGGCACCGGGGCCTTGAATTCGGGCGCCTTGCGGTATTCCACGCTGACGATGGCGAAGCCGGTCTTGTTGCAGAGGCTGCGGCATCCGCCGTCATGGGTCTCGATGTTCATGATCACCCAGCCGCCACCGTGGAAGTGCACGATCACCGGCAGGGGCTGGGTGCTGGTCGGGGCGTAGAGTCGGGCGCGAATCGTGCCGCCCTCGACCGGAATCACCTTGTCTTCCACCCGCGCAACGGGTTCTTGATCTGCCGGCTGCGTTGCGAACGCGGCATTGAACAGCGCGCGGCCTTCGGCGGGCGGAAGCCCGTGAAGCGGAGGCATGTTCTGGGCAATCAGCGCCTGGACGACGGCCATGGATTCAGCGGACAAGGGCATCGGAAACTCTCCAAGTATTGGCATGTGAAGTGGGCCGGACCGTACTGGATGGCAGGGCGCTCTGCAACGTCCTCCCCCCGGGTTCGGGATGTGCGGGTGCAGCATCCAGAAGACCGCCACAACTGCAGTGGATTCGGCGTTGGAAGTGATACGCTCTGGCGCAAATGGCCTGCAGGTGTGCCGCCAGAGGTGAGCCCACGCTCACCGGCAGCAGGACATTTAGCCACACGCAAAGAAGCAGAGGAGGGGAGAACATGACAGGCGCGCTCTCGAGAGAGGATCTCCTGGAAGCCTACCGACGGATGAAGACCATCCGTGAATTCGAGGAGAGGGTTCATGTGGAATTCGCCAAGGGCGGGATCCCGGGTTTCGTGCATCTCTATGCCGGTGAGGAGGCCTCTGCGGCAGGCGTATGCATGAATCTCACCGACGAAGACAAGATTGCGAGCACCCATCGTGGACACGGCCACTGCATCGCCAAGGGCGTGGAGGTCAAAGGCATGATGGCCGAAATCTTCGGCAAGCGTACCGGGACCTGTCATGGCAAGGGCGGTTCGATGCATATCGCCGATCTGGACACCGGCATGCTGGGTGCCAACGGCATCGTGGGTGGCGGACCGCCGCTGGTCTGTGGTGCCGCGCTGGCAGCCAAGATGAAGCGCAATGGCGGGGTTGCCGTGGCTTTCTTCGGTGATGGCGCCTCCAACCAGGGCACGACTTTCGAAAGCATGAACCTCGCTGCGGCCTGGAAGCTGCCGGCAATCTTCGTCGCCGAGAACAATGGCTACGCCGAAGCAACCAGTGCGAAATTCTCGGTGGCCTGCGGTGATGTCTCCACGCGTGCGGCCGGCTTCGGCATGCCGGGCGTGACAGTCGACGGCCATGACTTCTTTGCGGTCCACTCGGCCATGCAGGAAGCCGTGGACCGCGCGCGGCGCGGTGAGGGCCCCTCGCTGGTGGAGGTCAAGCTCGATCGCTTCTATGGTCACTTCGAAGGCGACAACCAGAACTATCGGCCGCAGGACGAGGTGAAGAACATCCGTGCCACCAAGGATTGCCTGAACCGGTTCCGCGATCGTGTCACGCGCGAGCATGACATCTCCCTTACAGAACTCGATGCAGTCGACGCCGAGGTCGCCAAGCTCATCGATGAGGCTGTGGATGAAGCGCGTGCTGCGCCCGACCCGCAGCCTGCCGATCTTCTGACCGACGTCTACATCAAGTACTGATGGCCAACCGCGAGGACTGACACCATGGCAAGAAAGATTCTTTTTCAACAGGCCATCAACGAAGCGCTGGATCAGGAGATGGCGCGGGATCCCGCCGTCATCGTGATGGGCGAGGATGTGGTGGGCGGCACGGGGGCGGATGGCGAAATGGACGCCTGGGGCGGCGTGCTCGGCGTCACCAAGGGACTCTACGGCAAATACGGGAACCGCATCATGGATACCCCGATTTCCGAATCCGCTTTCGTGGGTGCCGCAATCGGTGCGGCCACCTGCGGCATGCGCCCGGTGTGCGAGCTGATGTTCATTGATTTCCTGGGCGTGTGCTTCGATCAGATCTATAACCAGGCCGCCAAGTTCCGTTACATGTTCGGCGGCAAGGCGCGCACACCGGTCGTCATCCGCACGATGATCGGCGCCGGCTTCCGCGCCGCTGCACAGCATTCGCAGTCGCTCTATCCCATCTTCACCCACATTCCGGGGCTCAAGGTGGTGATCCCCTCGTCGCCCTACGATGCCAAGGGCCTGCTGATCCAGGCTATACGCGACGACGACCCGGTCATCTTCTGCGAACACAAGGCATTGTATGCGATGGAAGGCGAGGTTCCCGAGGAGTCCTACACCATTCCCTTTGGTGAGGCGAACATCGTGCGGGAAGGCAAGGACGTGACCATCGTCGCGCTTGCGCGCATGGTCTCCTTCGCGCAGAAGGCGGCCGAGGCATTGGCGAAGGAGGGCATCAGTTGCGAGATCATCGATCCGCGCACCACCTCTCCACTGGACGAAGACACGATTCTCGAGAGCGTCGAGAACACCGGGCGCCTTGTCATCGTGGATGAATCTTCTCCGCGGTGTGGCATGGCGGCCGACATCTCCGCCATGGTGGCCCAGAAGGGCTTCGATCTGCTCGAGGCGCCAATCCAGATGGTGACGCCGCCGCACACCCCGGTGCCGTTCTCGGGAGTGCTTGAGGATCTCTACATTCCAAATGCGGAAAAAATCGAAGCGGCCGTTCGCAAGTGCGTGGAGTATGCGTGATGGGTAATCCGGCCATCATCCCGGTCACCATGCCGAAATGGGGGCTCTCCATGCAGGAGGGCAAGGTGGTGGAGTGGCTGGTTCCCGTGGGCACTTCGTTGCAGCCCGGGGATCAGATGCTCGATATCGAGACGGAAAAAATTGCCAATACCTTCGAAGCGCTGGATACAGGATTGCTGCGTCGACAGGTCGCGAAGCCGGACGACGTGCTGCCTATAGGCGCGCTGCTTGGCGTGCTCGCACCCGAGTCCGTGAGCGATGAAGAAGTCGATGCCTACATTACCGAGTTCCAGGCCAACTACGTGCCGCCGGAAGAAACCGCCGGTGACAGTGGACCGGACTATCGCTGGGCCGATGTCGACGGCATGCGACTGCGCTATGTGAAGGTGGGTGATGCGGGCCCGGCGGTGATCCTGATTCACGGTTTTGGTGGCGATCTCGGCAACTGGCTCTTCAACCAGGAGCCACTGGCCGCGGGCGCGGAAGTCTACGCTCTCGATCTGCCTGGGCACGGACAGTCGGGCAAGACCCTTGCCGATGCCTCGGTATCGGGCCTTGCGGCAGCCGTTGCCGGTTTCATGGATGCAGTCGGTATCGCCAAGGCGCACCTGGTGGGTCATTCCCTGGGCGGTGCCGTCAGTCTCCAGATTGCGGGCAAGCAGCCCGGTCGTGTGCTGTCACTCAGTCTGCTGGCGCCGGCCGGTCTGGGCACTGCCATCAATGGCGCCTACCTGCGAGGTTTCATCGAGGGCGAATCCCGTCGCGACATGAAGCCTGTCCTGCAGCAACTGGTAGCGGATCCGGAGCTCATCACCCGTCAGCTCATCGATGACATCCTCAAGTTCAAGCGCACGGACGGCGTGCCTGAGGCGCTGGCCGCCATTGCGGCGGGCTTCATCGAAGGCGACGCCCAGAAGGTGGATCTGCGCAACGTGCCGGCGCAGGCCGGCGTGCCGGTGCAGGTGATCTGGGGCCGGGAGGACAAGATCATCCCGGTGAGCCAGGCCGAAGGTCTGCCCGGCAATGTCACAGTGCATATCCTGGAGGGGGTCGGTCATCTGGTGCAGATGGAGGCCGCGACCCAGGTCAATGCGCTTGTGAAGGCCTTGCTTTGAGTCGTCCAGCGGAAATGATGGCCGGGGACTTCCCGGCCCTCATCCTGCGCATGACGCAGGCGGCTGTGCAGGGTGACGGCCGCGCGGTGCGCGCGTGCTTCACGCCGGAGGGTGTCTACCACGACTGTTTCTACGGCGCGTTCAGGGGCGACACGATCGTGTCCATGATCGAGGATTACTTCCACCGCGACGCCTGCAACTTCCGCTGGGACATCCACACCCCGCTGAGTGATGGCGTCACCGGTTACGCGCGTTATGTCTTCAGCTATGAATCACGCCTGGCGGGGGCGGAAGGCCGGCGTGCCGGCTTCGAGGGCATGGCCGTGTGCACGTTGCGGGATGGACTGCTCGAGAGCTATCGGGAGATCGCCAATTCTCTGGTGGCCCTGCAGGCGCTCGGTTTTGCGCCTGACCGACTGGCTAGACTCGCCGCCCGCGAATCATCCGCATTCTTCGCATCGCCCGAGGCAGCTCACCACCGCGGCTGAAAATCACGCTGAACCAGCTGTCCAGCGACATTCTCGAGCTTTCGCAGCTTGCACGAACCGGGGCGCGCCCGTTCAGGCAGAGGTATCCAGACCCACTCCGCACTGCGGGCATTGCGCAGGTTTGACCGCCTGTGCCGGTGTCCAGACTTCGGCCAGTCCCGCCTGCGGCAGGCGCTGCCGGCAGCGCGGGCAGCGCAAGGCGAGCAGCAGCCCGAGAATCGCTCCGATCACGGTGAAGAAGGAGATCACCATCACCGGCCAGGGGATGGCTGGAAAGAACATGCAGGCCACGAAGATCATCCAGCCCGCGGCCGCCGCCACCACGAGCACGCGCGCCCGCGCGCCGAGGCGAGCGCGAATGGTGTTGGTCATGCGCCTGGCCTGTCCTGCAGGGTGGCACCCGCCGCGCTCTCCAGATGCACGATTTCCGACAGGGGGCGACGGTAGAGTCGCCCCGGCTGCACACCATTCAGCGCTTTGCCCAAGGTCACCATCATCACCGGCAGCAGATTCGCTGGCAGCTCCAGCAGTGAACCCACTCGTGCGGCGTCAAAACCAATCATGGGCCCACTGTCCCAGCCGGTTGCCTTGGCGGCGTACATGAGGCTCATGGCCGCGAGCGCGCCGGAGCGTATGGCCTCTTCGCGCTGCAGGCCGGCCTGACCGGCATAGACGCCGGCAATCATGGGTACGAACTTCTCGCGCAGCTCGGCTGGTGCCTCGGCGTAAAGACTGGCCGCGTCCTCGTGGGCGTCCAGACGACCACAGACGAGCACCACCGCGGCACAATCCTCCACCTGCTGCTGGCCGTAGGACAGCCCGCGCAGTTCGCGCTTGCGTGCCGGATCGCGCACCACCACGAAACGCCAGTGCTGGAGGTTGAAGGAGCTGGGCGAGAGTTGCACCAGATGAAAGATCTCCTGCAGCTCGGCATCCGGGATGTCGAGTCCGGGTTGATAACGGCGCACGCTGTGGCGCTCGGCGGCTAGTTGGGTGAAGTCCATGGTGGGAATTCCGGGGCATGTTGGGGACAATGCGCACCAGTATGCCGCAAGGGCGGGGGCCGCAGAAACGATGCGCCTGCGCACGGCACCCCACCGCCTGAAATGCTTTTGCGGAGTATTGTCACCCCGTGTCCGAATCCCGTCAGCCCAGTGAGCATCCGGTCGGAGTGCCGGGAGTTCCCCATACGCGGTGGCTGCTCTCCGTCCTTGCCTACACCCTCACGCCTCTCGTCCTGCTCTACCTGCCCGGACATGCCAAGGCCGTCGATCCCGCGTGGGATTTCGGCATGGCACTCGGCGTACTCTCGGCGGGGGGTGTCGCCTTGCTGCCCTTGCTCAGTGCGCGCTGGTGGGGTGCGCAGTACCCGGCGATTCCTTTCCTGCGCCTGTTGCACGATGTGCATCTCAGCCTTGCCTATGTGCTGACGGTACTTGCATTGCTGCACGTGGCAGTGCTCTGTGTGCTTGAACCGAGAGTCCTCGAATATCTCACGCTCAGGGCGCCATGGCCGATGCTGGCCGGGCTGATGGCACTCGTGCTTTTCGTCTTCCTCAGCCTGAGTTCCCGCTGGCGACTGCAGCTGGGCTGGCGCCACGCCAGCTGGCGGCGCTGGCATGGGTGGCTTTCCGCGCTCGCGCTGACAGCCATGGCTTGGCACATCGTGGATGCCAGCTATTACTTCAATCGCTGGACAACGGCGGCCGCGCTGCTGTGGATGCTGGCAGTGCCCACGCTGCTGTCCCTGTGGTTGCGCAGGCGCCCTCTGGCACGGGCGCCGCTGGAGCACTCGGCCTTTGGAGCGAGTCCACCGGGGGCGCGGCGTGTCGTGTCCTTCATTGCGTTAATCTGGTTGCTGCTGGCCGCAGTCTGGGTCGGTCTGGGCCGCATTGAACCACCCTTGGATGAGGCCTCGCCGTGCGCAAGCAATCCCTGCTTGTGATGCTGCTGCTCCTGGCCGTGGCGGGGCTCGGACTGTGGCTCGGCAAGCTGCGGGCAGAGGCCATACGCGAGCGCCCGCTGCTCCAGATACACTTCGACCATCACGAGCATGCGGCCGTGCGGTGTGCGACCTGCCATCACAATTTCCTGGACGATACGGGAAGGACCGCCTGTTATTTCTGTCACAAGCAGGATCCGGATCTGGGTTCGAGAATCGAGAAGGACTTTCACATGTTCTGCAGAAGCTGCCACGTCGATCTCGCGCAGCGGGGATTCCAGAGCGGCCCCGTGCGTCGCTGCGCTGGATGCCACGTGGAAACCAATCACCTCGGCACCATTCCGGGGTCGGCACGATGAGCGGCGCGGTCTGGTGGGTCCGGCGGGATCTGCGCCTGAGCGACAATGAGGCCCTGCAGGCTGCCATGGCGCGGGGACCGGTGCTGCCGGTCTTCATCCTTGATCCTGTCTTTGCCTCGCCGCGCTACGACCCTGCCAGCAGCCGGCGCTATGCCTTCATGGTGGCGGGCGTGCGTGCTCTCGCGGAGGATTTGAAGGCCCGGGGAGTTAACTTGCATGTGGCCTGCGGCAAACCGCTGGACGTGTTGCGCGATCTGCTGGCAACAACCGGCGCCACGTCCATTCACGCCATGGAGGATCTGAGCCCTTATGCGCGGCGGCGTGATGCAGAAATCGCGGCCGTCCTGCCGCTGGAACTTGCCCCGGGAGTAACGGTGCACCATCCGGCCCGGGTGCTCACTCGCCAGGGCAAGCCGTACACTGTGTTCACACCGTTCTATCGCACGTGGCGCAGCCTGCCTGCGCCGCGTCCCGAGGACTGCATTCCCGCCCCGACCAGAATCCCCAGCCTGCCTCCTGCAGGCAGCGTCGCCACCCTGCCGGCACTGGAAAGTCCACCCGGTTTTCCCGCGGGTGAGGCCGAGGCCCAGCGACGACTGACGCGCTTCCTCGAGCAAGGCATCGCCCGCTATGACCAGCGCCGGGATACACCCGCGGAAGACGGCACCTCCAGCCTCTCACCCTATTTCCGCTTTGGCATGTTGTCACCGCGCGAGGCAGCCGTCGGGGCGCTGTCCGCGATGACCGCTGCGGCGGCTGCCTCGGGTGCTGAAACCTGGCTGAAGGAACTGGTCTGGCGCGAGTTCTATCTCGCCGTGCTGTTCCATTTCCCGGCGGTGCTGAAAAAAGCCTTCAATCCCGCCCTGCGTGAGATTGCCTGGCGCGAGGCACCCGCGGATCTCGCGGCCTGGCAGCAAGGCATGACCGGGTACCCCATCGTGGATGCCTGCATGCGTCAGCTGCTGCACACCGGCTGGATGCACAATCGAGGACGAATGATCGTGGCCTCTTTCCTCGCCAAGGACTTGCTCATCGACTGGCGACACGGCGAAGCATGGTTCATGGATCAGCTCATCGATGGTGATCCAGCTGCCAACAATGGCGGCTGGCAGTGGGCGTCAGGCGTGGGTACCGATGCGGCTCCCTACTTCCGCATCTTCAATCCGGTGACCCAGGGTGAGCGCTTCGATCCCCACGGGCATTTCGTGCGGCGTTGGGTGCCCGAGCTCGCCGAGGTACCGGACCGCTACCTCCATGCGCCCTGGACCATGCCTCCGCTCACCGCCTCCCTGTGCGGAGTCGAGATCGGTCGCGACTATCCCGCTCCAATCGTGGATCGCGCGATCGTGCGTGAGCGCACGCTGGCGGCGTATCAGGCGGCGAAGTCAGCGAGCCGGGATCAGGCGTAATCCGAGGCGCCGGGCAGCGGTTCGCCGAACCGATCCTGGAAGGCAATCTCGGCCAATGGCCGACGCTTCAGTTTTTTCGGGAAGGGCTTCTCCGGCCAGCCGAGAGTGACCATCGCGGCGGTGGCGATGTCCTCCGGAATCTCCAGCAGCTTCTGGATCTCCTTCTCGGCGAGCACCAACAGCGTGGTCAGGACCGTGCCCAAGCCCTCGTTGCGGGCCGCGAGCATGAAGTTCTGCACCGCCGGATAAATGGAAGAGCCGGGCGTGAGCACCGTGCGACCCAGACTCGCGTCCAGCGCCGAGAGCTCCTTCCAGCGTGCACAGACCACGATCATCACCGGCACGTCCGCGAGATGCCGCGCGAAATGATCGACGTTCGCGAGAAACTTGGCATCGAAGCCCGACTTGATCTCCCCGCTCGCATACTTCTGCATGACCATGTCCCAGATGGGCTGGTACAGGTCATGAATAGCCTGGCGCTTGGCGGCATCCCGGACCACCACATAGCTCACCGGCTGGTTGTTGCTGCCGGTCGCGGCCCATCGCGCGTGGTTCAGCAACTTGGCGACCATGGCTTCTGACACATCTTCCTTGCGGTAGTGTCGACAGGCATTCAGGGTCTGCATGGCTTCGAGCAAATCCATGGAACTCTCCCGCAAGTGATGGCAAGGCTTGCGAGCATAAGCGCGGATGCTAACCTCG
>Ga0315906_10011003_pt1 | contig 10578 bp, 7 predicted proteins | sample LakEriMetagenome_4_FD_203526 | JGI IMG/M metagenome (GOLD analysis project Ga0315906, IMG submission 203526) | Freshwater fungal communities from buoy surface, Lake Erie, Ohio, United States - Buoy 2 MA122 | ecosystem: Environmental > Aquatic > Freshwater > Lake > Lake biofilm | place: USA: Lake...
CCTCCAAGCAATGCCCAGAACATCCCCGTAATCAAAAACTGTTTAGCAATGGTTTTATGGTCCTGACTAAAAACATATTTAGTCAGAAATGTTTCATGGTGATGATGACCATGATGTGTTTCGTCGTGCGCCTCGTGCGGAACAGATACAACATGTGATTGTGTAGTTTCCATGCTCATATAATTATAATTTCAAAAATTAATTTACAGCCGCAATTTTTGTAGCGGTTGAATCCGTTGCTGCAGCCTGAGTGGAGGGATCCTTATCAGGAAATGCAACATAATAATTCGGTTTTTGCTTGGCAATCCATGCATCAAACTCTTCCTGCGTTACCACCTCAATGATACCTTTCATACTGTAATGTCCGTTACCGCACATCTGATCACAGGAGATCTCATACACAAAATCAGGATTACCCGTACGCTCTTTCATTTCTTTTGTCGTGTACTTCGGCGTAAACCACAATGTTGTTGGAATACCCGGTACAGCATCCATCTTCAAACGAAAATGATTCAATCCCACATCATGAATTACATCGCGACTTCCGATAATCAACTTTACAGGGCGACCTTTTACGATGTACATAGTTTGCGTAGTTACGATATCATCGTAGTTTGCCGGATCTGCTTTTAATTTTAGTGTCTCATTATCCTGCCATACCTGACCCAGCGAATTATTCGCTTCATCGCTGATCACCTTAAAATAAGTTTTTCCAAACGTATTATCCTTACCGGGATAGCGCATGATCCATCCAAACTGCTTTCCTATGATCTCAACTGTCATAGATCCTTTAGGGGCATCTGAAGTAATACGGAACCAGAATCTTAATCCAAATACAACCAACACAGTCAAGAAGATAGCAGGTACTACAGTCCAGATCAGCTCCAGTTTGTTATTGTGAGGAAAGTAAAATACTTTTCTTCCTTCTTTCGCCTGATACTTCCAAGCAAAATAAAATAGCAGAAATTGAGTGATGACGAAAACCAATCCAGTGATGGCGGTTGTGATCATGAACATCTCGTCGATGCGCTCACCCTCTACGGAAGCAGAACCTTGTGGAAACAAAGTAGAACCATACAGCTCTTTATTGCACCACCACACACCTGCAAAACCAAGGATCATGAATCCAAGCAATAAAAATCCGTTGATGCGGTTGCTTTGTTTATTCGACTTTTCTTCTCCGTTCAATATGCTCACATACTCGCTTGCCTTCGCAATCTGAAAAATGACAACGAATATCAGCGCCACTGCCGCAAGAACCAGATATGTTGTTGTAGTCATAAGTACAAAAATTATGTTGTTTTCTTCAATTCAGTTTTTTTGTTCAAATTATCAGGTGTGATGAATCACGCTTTCTTTCACTAAAGGATGATTTTTCGGTAACAGCGGTGCTTTCGTCAGATATTTCGCTGTATTCCAGATCACCAATCCAAGGAAGCCGGCACTAATACCCAGACTATACAGGAAATGTCCGAGTGAATTCGATGCCCCTTTATGCTGTTGCTCCAATGTTTTCAATGGTCCTGGTGTGATCATCTGATAAAAATCCAACCAGTGTCCAAATATGATGATTACCGCCATTAATGTTACCACGGTATAACTTCTTTTGGATCCACGTTTCATCAGTATCAGTAAGGGTGCCACAAAGTTGATGATCAGATTCAACAGGAAGATTCCTTTGAAAGGTCCGCCTTTACCTCCCGCACCAATACGGTCGATAAAGTATTCTGTTTCTTCCGGCTGATTACTATACCAAATCAACATGTATTGTGAAAACCAGAGATATGTCCAGAATACAGAAAACGCAAACATGAATTTTCCAATGTCATGAATATGTTCTTCGGTTACATATTCCAGATAACCTTTATTCTTCAAGAAAATAACAAAGAGCATCATGAGCGAAATTCCGGACACCCATGAGCTGGCAAAAGTGTACCAACTATACATGGTGCTATACCAATGTGCATCAATACTCATCAGCCACATCCAGGGAAGTGTGCTCATTACCGTAAGACCATAAGTAACAAGAAAGGCAGCAGCAATTGCAAGTGACTTCCAATAAAAGGAAGTGTTTCCTTTTGTTGCCACATCTTCAGCTAATGAATTTTTACGGAACCAGTTGCGGAAAAACATCCACAATCCTACCGATACAATGGAGAGCACTGTATAAAATACAGGATTTAAAAAGCCACTCTTCCAGGTAAGTTTAGCATCGTGCTTAACATGTTCTGTATCTTTCCAGTGATAAATATGATGATCGGGAGAGATCCACACATAACTCAGCAATATCACCAGCACGAGAATTCCTAACAAATTAATATTTCCTGAGATCGCTTCCGGAACCCTGCGGAACGACAATGGCCATCCGCCTTGTGCCAACGTAGTCGCACAAATAAAGAAGAAGCTGGAAGCGGTTACGAGCAACCAGAAAATTCCATTATGCATAAGTGCCATCCAGAATTTGGTTGCACCATAGGCTGCTTCTCCATGCGCTTCACCGTGTCCGCCGGAAAAAGGATGCAGAAACACAATTCCTAAAATCAGGGTCAGTGCGCCCAGTCCCATTAAAGCATAACTCCACTTTTTCAGTCCGCCGGGAATTTCAAATTGCTCTTTCAGTGCCATTTAATTTCGTTTATAGTTCGTCGTTAGTTATTAATTCGTTTTTGCAACACTGGTCGAATCGGTTGCCGTTGGTTTCTTTGCTCCCCCTGGTTGCATACTCTGCACATAATGGATGATCATCCACCTTTGCTTGGTACTCAGCTGTGATGCATAGCTTCCCATCAAATTCTTACCATATGTAAGAGAATACATCATCTGTCCGGCAGGCATTTTGCTCACTACAGGATCAGCCACCAGATTTTTTGGCGCGATGGGGTAAGGTCCGTTTCCTCCATTATATATAGGACCATTACCATCCAGCTTTTCACCATGACAGATTGCACAGTTTACATTGTATAATCTTTTCGCTTCCGCCATTTCTTTTTCAGAAAGGGCAGGAAGAGGATTGGCTACCTGCTTACTGGCCACATAATTTGTAGTGTCTCCTGTTTTGTCTTGCGATACAGGAAAAGCAGCAAGCCCTTCTCTTTTAATAGTGCCCGGAACAGGAGTCGCATTGTAATGGATACCCGCCTCTCTTAAAGAAGAAGGATCTGAGTAAGTTTCAATAGCCCGGCTATACGCCATATCAGGCATATAGATCTTTCCGGGATCTCTTTGTACGCTGCTGCATGATGAAAATATCACTACAGAAGCCAGCGTTAATGTTGGAAAAATATGTTTCATTACACTCATCTTAATGTTTTATGCAGTTGCAGTTTCTTTTTCAAATAATTTTTTCTCTTTATCATATCGACCCAACCACCATCCGGTCTCTGCTTCTTTTTCAAAAATCTCCACAGCGCCGGCATTCTTTAAAAAAGCTTTTACTTCTTCTACATTCGTTTTATCATTTACTTCCAAAGGCATTACAAACAAATCATCTGTTGCGCGCAAATGGAAATGATCTTTTTTCACAAAAGGAGCCAGCTGACAGAGATAGCAAAATGTTAACACCATTCCAACGGCCGCACAGAGTACAGTTAATTCAAAAATAATAGGAATGAAAGCGGGTAAAGGAAAACTTGGTTTACCACCAATGTTCAAAGGCCAGTCTTTGGTAAACACCCAGCTCATAAAGCTAAGTGCAGTTGTAGTTCCCGTGATCCCATAAATAAATCCCGCTGTATGCAGACTGGTATCGCGTAATCCCATCGCAGCATCTAAGCCGTGTACAGGAAAAGGCGTATATACATCATGAATTTTATAACCGGCCTTGCGTGTATTTTTTACCGCAGGGAACAGCGTTTTTTCATCATCAAAACAGCCTACAATAAATTTTTTAACTGGCATATTGTTGGTTTACTTAATCAATTAATGGTGTGCATCATGTGCAAATTCTTCTACTGTTTTCTTTTCAATCGGGTCCATTTTATCTTTATAGCTTTCTCCACTTCTCTTCAACACATGTTTAATCTCTGCAATCGCAATAACAGGGAAGTATTTAGAGAATAAGAAGAAGCAGGTAAAGAACAATCCGAACGAACCGAGATAAAATCCAACCTCCCAGATGGTCGGTCTATAATAAACAGACCAGGAAGAAGGAAGATAATCGCGATATAATGAAGAAACGATGATCACAAAGCGCTCAAACCACATACCCACATTCACCACAATACTCATAAGGAATGTAAAAGCGATATTGCGGCGAAGTTTTTTAGACCAGAACAGCTGAGGGGTAATTACATTACAAGTCATCATCAGCCAATAACTCCATCCATAAGGACCAGCAATACGATACTTGAAGAATATATCATACTCATATTTCGAAGCACCATACCAAGCCATGAACAACTCGGTAAGATATGCACAGCCCACGATAGATCCGGTTAACACAATTACCTTGTTCATATTCTCAATATGACTGATGGTAATATAATCTTCCAATGCATATACTTTTCTTAACACCAGCATCAACGTTTGCACCATCGCAAATCCTGAGAAGATCGCACCAGCCACAAAGTAAGGAGGGAAGATCGTAGTATGCCAACCAGGGATTACTGAAGTGGCAAAGTCAAAGGATACGATGGTATGTACAGAAAGTACGAGGGGTGTACTCAAACCGGCCAACACAAGCGAAAGACTCTCATGACGCTGCCAGTGTTTGGTAGAACCCGTCCAGCCGAATGCAGAAACACCATAAAACATTTTGGCCCATTTCTTTTTCGCGCGGTCACGCAACGTAGCCATATCAGGGATCAAACCACTGTACCAGAATAATAACGAAACCGTGAAATACGTAGAGATCGCAAATACGTCCCACAATAAAGGTGAGTTGAAGTTAACCCATAAAGGTCCTCTTGAGTTAGGATAAGGAAGTACGAAGAAAGCCATCCACACACGACCCATATGCCATACCGGGAACTGACCGGCGCACATTACCGCAAAGATGGTCATCGCTTCCGCCGCTCTGTTTACACCTGTTCTCCATCCCTGACGGAATAATAATAAGATCGCAGAGATGAGGGTTCCGGCGTGACCAATACCTACCCACCATACGAAGTTGGTAATATCCCAACCCCAGCCGATGGTTTTATTCAAATTCCACATACCGGTTCCGTAAACCACTTCCGCGTATAAACTCACAGCACCAAAAAGTAAAAGTGCTACGGATATAATGAAACCGATCCACCATAAACGGGAAGGTGCTGTCTCTACCGGTCTGCAAATATCTTCAGTAACCTGTTGATAGGTCTTGTCGCCATTTACCAGCGGTTCCCTAACCTGTGATTCATACTTTAATAATGCCATATACTTTTTTCACTTTTAGCTGCTGCTTTTAATCAGCAACCGGGGTTTTCCAAACACGATTCATGTCTGGTTAAATATTCTGTTTTATAGCTCATTAATGATGAGCTGCTTTTTCCTTTTCTTTATGTGCACCATGTCCTTCCTCGTGTGCCTCTTCATGATTTCCCACCACTCTTTCTGTATTACGAACTTTCGCCATATAGCTTACATTCGGCAACACGTGGATCTGCTCAAGTACATAATAAGTACGCTGTGCACCCTCTTCTTCTTTAGTGCGCACTTTACGGATTGCACTTTCCTGATCATTCACATTACCAAACACGATTGCGTTTGTAGGACAAGCCTGCTGACATGCTGTTTTCACATCACTGTCAACGAGCGGACGACTTTCTTTTTTCGCATTCAACTTGCCTTCCTGTAAACGTTGTACGCAGAAAGAACATTTTTCAATCACACCACGACTTCTCACTGTAACATCCGGATTCAAGACCATGCGAGTTAACTCATCATTCATTTGAACCGTTACTTCATTCAGGCGGCCGGATTCCACAATGGGTAACTGATTGTCTTTGAAACTATCAGATCCGTTCCAGTCGTGCCAGTTGAAACGACGTACTTTATAAGGACAGTTGTTGGCGCAATAACGCGTACCAATACAACGATTATAAGTCATTTGATTCAAGCCCTCACTGCTATGGTTAGTAGCGGCCACAGGACAAACGTTTTCGCAAGGCGCATTGTCGCAATGCTGACAAAGCATGGGCTGGAATACCACATCCGGATTTTCTGGATCCCCGCTGAAGTAACGGTCGATACGCAACCAGTGCATATCATGATATTTCGCCACCTGATTCTTACCAACAACAGATACATTGTTTTCTGCAGAACAAGCCACCACGCAGGCACCACAACCATTACAAGTGTTGAGGTCTATATTCATTCCCCATTTAATGCCTGGCTTATCATACACAGGATAAATGGTTCCTTCTGCTTCAAAATTGTCTAACCCGCCATAATCTTTCAATTCAGCCAAACGCTCATTGATAATAACCTTAGGATCTTTTTTGAATATAGGAAGGCTTGTTTCTTTCACTACTTCATGACGATCACCATAAGAAGCATGCGTTTGCATTTGTGCGATCGGGTATTGGTTTCCAGTTTTTTCAACAGAAACCGTAATACCACTGTAGATATAGTTACTATTGTTGTTTGCAACAAGCGGATATACATTTTTACCGGCACCTTTTGCTGCTAAACCAACTTTTTCACTTCTTCCATAACCGACTGCAACAGCGATTGTATTTTTTTGCGTACCTGGAATAATTAATAGAGGTAGCTCAACTTCTTTATTACCAGCCTTCAGTTTAATGACCGGCTTAGGTGGCTCTACCTCATACTGATCCATATTCAGATCAGGGAATAGTTCTTTCGCAGCCGCAGTAGAAATAACCGCGTAGTTATCCCAGCACGCTCTTGTGATCGGATCAGGCATTTCCTGCAACCAGGGGTTGTTGGCCATTTTACCATCACCAATACTTACTTTTTGATAAACAACGAGTTCATACGCTGCGTTTCCTGCAGGCTTGATGGTAGCTGCTGCTGTTGATAAAGCGGCGCCATTAAAGTTAGCACCGGCAACAGCAGGGGTAGCAGGATTAATCACGCCATCTCTTAAAGCTTGATCAAAATTAGACTGACCACCGAGCTTATTTGTCCAGTATGACTTGAAATAGGTTTCGTAATCTGCATCCGCACTATCAGCCCATTTCAATAATGATGTTGCGAAAGCGCGGGTTTTGAATAAAGGATGAATAGTAGGCTGTACAAAAGAGATATAACCTGTTTTAGGTTCAGCATCTCCCCAGCTTTCTAAGAAGTGTGGTGAAGGAAGCAAATACTGGCATTGCTCTGCCGTTTCATCTTCTGTTTCATTGAAAGAAACAGAAAGACTTAATTTTTTCCAGGCCTCACTTAATTTTTTAGTATCTGCATAGGTATAGAAAGGATTGGCGCCATACACAAGTACTGCACCTGTAGTTCCACTATTAATATCAGCAATTAGTTGCTCAAATTCAGCATCTATACCTTTTCTATATTGTACTAAAGTGCCATAGTTGATCGTCTTACCATTGGCACCAATAATATTATTGATGGCATTTACCAGGATTTGAATGTTGGCATCATTGCTTCCGCAAACCACCAGTGCATTACCGCCGGCATTTTTTAGTTCGTTAGCAGCCGCATCGACACCAGCTTTCAGACGAGCATCGCTGAGAGATGGAGCACTAACGGCAGCGCCTAAACGAGCCAAAAGATTTAATAAAACAACACCCAGTTCACTCGGACGGTGCGTATAACGCTCATCAGCGCTGGCGCCGGTCATACTATACATACTTTCAAACTGAAAGTGACGGCTCATGGTCGTATTGGTAGAAGTCACTTTACGCTTGGAGGCATATTGCTTTGCAAACTCAACCGGACTTAACCAGGTGCCAAGGAAATCAGCCCCAAAACTTACGATCACATTGGCATTATCAAATTGGTAAGATGGAATTCCTTTGATACCATAAGAAGCTTCATTCGCCTGTATCAATCCGCTGTAAGATACCGCATCGTATTGCACAAGCTTTGCCGCAGGATATTTTGCTTTGAACTGATCGATAACAGCAGCAACTGAAGGAGAGTTTAATGTGGAAGTGAGAATAGCAATCTGTTTTCCTCCCAAACCAGCTAAAGCTGCTTTGATTTTATTATCCAACGCTTCGAAAGTAGGCGCCTCTTTAAATCCGTTACCTGATTTTTCCATGGGAAAACGCAGGCGAGCTGTATCATATAAACTTAGTACGGAAGCCTGCACTTTTTGGCTGGTACCGCCTTTGGTATATCCTAATTCGTTACCTTCAATTTTGATCGGACGGCCATCTCTAACCTTAGCCAATACTGGAACTACATCACCATCCAGTACAAAAGATGTTGCATAGTAATTCGCTACACCGGGTACGATATCAGCAGGCTTGTTAAGAAAAGGAATTGATTTTTTCACCGGCATTTCGCAGGATGCAGCCAATGTTGCAGCCGCTGTGCTGAAACCCAAATATTTCAGAAAGTCTCTGCGCGGAGTTTTGGCAGCCTGATCCCCGAATTCGAAAGGCAACTCCTCTTTAAATTCATTCGATGAATTTTCCTGAAACTGTTGCGTATTATTCAACTCTCCGAAACTTTGCCAGTATTTTTTCTTACTCATATGCTTGTATAGCGAATTTGAAAATTATGGTTGACCTGAACCGAAGTTCTTCGTGATTATTAATAATGACATTTTTGACACTCCGTTCCTCCGATCTTTTCTACTGTCACACTATCCATTTTGCCCGCCTTAATATCATTATGAAACTTCTCGTACATACTATAGAACCCGTTGTCTTTGAATTTCACGCTCGTTTCACGATGACAGTTAATACACCATCCCATGCTCAGGTTACTAAACTGATAAACTTCTCCCATTTCCTGGATAGGTCCGTGACAAGTCTGACACTGAACCCCACCCGCTTTTGTATGTTGGGCGTGGTTGAAATAAACGTGATCAGGAAGATTATGAATTTTGATCCATTCGATAGGTTTACCTTCTGAAGTATACTTATTTACCGCAGGATCCCATCCAGCATATTTATAAAGTTTCTGAATCTCAGCCGTTCCATCTACTTTGCTGCCGTCTTCACGAACCAACTCAGGCCCTTTATATTCATTAATGGCCATGTGACAGTTCATACACACATTTACACTCGGAATATTGGCATGTTTTCCTTCCATGGCACCACCGTGACAGTATAAACAGTTTACCTGATTGATGCCGGCATGAACTTTATGAGAATAATAGATGGGTTGTTCTGGTTGATAGTTGGTCTGGCGGCCCAGGCCTATTGCACCCTGAATAGTGAAATATCCACCTACCAAGAATAATAGTATAATTCCTGTGGCCACATAGGCTTTATTCTTCCAGAAAGGAACCGGTTCGGCTCTTTCAACGCCTACTTTATGATCGGCCAATTTTTTCAGATTACTGTTGATCTGTAAAAGGATCAAAGCCACTACACCCAATACCAATGCAAGAATACCGAATAAGAAGGAGTTGTCTTCGGGCGCTTCAGCAGGAGCAGCGGCCCCAGCAGCAGGCGTACCTGCAGGAGGAGGGGTATTTATATAAGTTACAATTGCATCAATTTCGGCATCAGTAAGCGCATTGAACCCTGTCATTAATACACCATACTCCTTGATTAAAGCAGCGGCATATGCGTCTGTTTTGGCAAATCCTGCCGGATTGCGGATCCAGGCATACAATTTCTTTCTGTCACTCCAGGGACCACGTTCTTCCAGTCCAGCCAAAGCGGGTCCGGTCAGTTTTTTATTCAGGGCATGGCAGGATGCACAATTGGTCTGGAAAAGAGCCTTTCCATCCTGTGCTTGCAAATGAACACCCGTAAATAAGGTAAAGAATAGAAATAACAGCAAAAATGCCGGGCGGGATAATAAATTTGGTTTATTCATAACGCTCAAAAGACGTATTATATTAAAAGATGATATCTTCTTTTTAATTGGTCGCAAATTTAGGGTAGGATACTGACATAATATCCACAGTTTTAAATTTTTTTTACTCTCTTTTAAAAAATATCAAACAATTCCCTTTTCCAGGCATAAATATTTGATGATACTTTAAGAAAATTAGTATAGTTCTTTTGAGTGTTTACCCGACTTTTGCAGGAATGTTTAATCAATTAAGAAATAAATGGGGGGTGAGCTGGGTTCAGTTTATTCTGATCTTCACAACTTTCGCGCTGGGTGGTTCACTTTGTGCCAAAGCCGGCAACGGAGTTTTATCTTTTTTCCTTACAGAAAAAAACTGGCTTTACTGGATATTATACATTCCCCTTATTACTATTTTTTGGCCTGCCTGTGTATTGTTGATCAGTGTCCCGCTCGGTCAATATAAATTCTTTATCAACTATTTAGGTCGGATTTGGAAGCGACTCAACGGAAAATGAGTGACGGTAAAATACATATTGCCATATTCGCCTCTGGATCAGGTACAAATGCGGTGAAACTTATAGAACACTTTTATAATAATACTCATATAGAGGTGTGCCTGGTTGTATGCAACAACCCGAAAGCGGGCGTTATTGAAAAAGCAATTTATCATAATATAGAATGCCTGCTTATCGAAAAAGGTCG
>Ga0315906_10011005_pt1 | contig 10578 bp, 8 predicted proteins | sample LakEriMetagenome_4_FD_203526 | JGI IMG/M metagenome (GOLD analysis project Ga0315906, IMG submission 203526) | Freshwater fungal communities from buoy surface, Lake Erie, Ohio, United States - Buoy 2 MA122 | ecosystem: Environmental > Aquatic > Freshwater > Lake > Lake biofilm | place: USA: Lake...
CACCTCTGGTGAAGAGTTTTTTAATGAAATCATCGAATCCGATGTCGGGAGCTTTCCAGCCTGCATTCTGATAGAAAAGGTCAGGTCGCTTGAAACGGAAGCCCAGATCGAGTCTGAGTACCACATAGTTGAAATCTATCCTGAATCCTGTACCGGCTGATACGGCCAGTTGTTTATAGAGATTTTTAAACCTGAATTGAGCAGTATCTGTCATGCCCGGTGTGATGCTCCTGAGATTCCAGATATTTCCGATATCAACAAACACAGCGCCTCTCAGGGTAAGGGTGTTGGGAATGATCTTTGCGATGTCGTACCGATATTCGGCATTCGCTTCCAGCTGTATGTCGCCTGTTCGATCGTTGAACAAAGTGGCAGTTGAATTATAAGGTATGCGGCGTTGTCCGCCGATACCCAATCCGCGCGCAGGCCAGCCTCTCATGCTGTTTACTCCTCCCGCAAAATATTGTTTGAAAAAAGGAAGTGTTCTGTTACTGTCGCTTTCGAGCAAGGTGATGCCCACACCCATGAAACTCCTGAATGCCAGCACGGTCTTAGAATATTTGATGGTATATCTCCACTCTCCGTCAATTTTTACGAATCTTCTGAGGTATTTCACCGCTATGGGGAGATTGCCCCAGGTCAGCCCAGATTCCTCCACATTGAAGCGAAGGGCTCTTTCTCTGCCGAGTCTGAAGCCATTCTGCCCCTTGGATTGAAAATGAGATAAACTGAAACTCATTCCAGTTACATAAGAAGTATTATAAGAGTATCTCAGAAATGGATTCTGCAACAGAATGTTCCTGAAACTGTCAGTTTCGTTGAACAGTAGATTGAACTCGAAATTCAGTGGCCGGAAGGACACTTTCCAGGAGGGGTTTCTGCGATAGGGAGCATTCCAGCCGAAGTTGAGACTGAAAGTCTGCAGGTTGAAGAGGTTCACTCGGTTGTTGAAGCCTGCGAATCCATTGATGAATGTTTCTCCGGATTTGTTGAGGATGGAGGCAAGTCCGGGAAAGATAAGTTTTGGAATGAGGACGCTGTTAGAATAGCCAACTTCCTGTGCACTCACCAGCGGGGTGTTGATCCCTCTGTTATTATTTAATTCAATACCTGTTCTCAAGCCGTGTCTCATCCTGATGCCTTCTCTCCAAAGGTTTCGGTTGGATAAGGAAAGGTTCATGGAAAGTCCCAGGAGATTTCCCGCCAGCACACTGGTGGCACTGTTGGAGGAAAGATAAGATGCTTCCAGGGCTGCTTCAAATCCTAGTTTCTTATTTGGTATCAATTCTAGCTGCACGTCAAGCAGGGTAGCGCTGTCTGCAGCCTCTTTGATGTTTATTCCTACACTTTGCCAGACGCCACTTCGGCTCAGCGCATTGACAGTCCTGTTAAAATCATCCTCTCTGTATAAATTTCCGGGTTTGATGAAAATATTTTTTAAAATGAATTCCGGATTGAATAGCTGTCTTTCTGAAATAATCCTAATGCCTCCCAAGCTATCCGTATGTGCTGCAGTGTCATTGGCCGGTACTTTTCTGTTGAAATCTGAAAATACCTCTACGCTGCGGATACGATAGGCAAGCAATTTACTGCTGTCCGAAGGCGGATTTAGATTGACCGAAATTCTTATTCTCGGAGAGTCTGATCTGTTTTGTTCAGTTGCCAGCAGCTCCAGCTGTGCGAAGGGGTCGTCACTGATGGTAGTAAGGGCTGCGGAAGTAGTGTCGCCTATTACTCTGATCTCCGCATTGGTGAACTTATAAAAACCATGATTACGAAAACTATCAACCAGTCTGGCGGTCTCTTCAAGTACCGCCAGTTTGCTGATGGGCTGATAGAGCTTTATTCGTGAATCGGCAGAGGAGCCATCAGCTACTCTTTGCATTTCGGGTATCACTAGCCGGTAGTCTATCTTTTCTATCCTCGTGGGAGTTCCGGTATTCACGAGGTATTTTAGTTTTACCTTTCTGCCGGAGGTATCTGCCCGATATTGGATCGTGGATCTATAATAGCCTGCGTGAAATAGGGAGGCTTTCATATTGGCAATGGAGCGGCTTACCGCTGCGGTATCCATGGCAGGAGGATTACGAATGATGCTCAACAGGAACAGTATATCACGCTCGTTGATACGTAAGCTGTCCTCGATCTGATTGCTCAGTCGGTAGGTGAGTGTATTTTTTTCCTGTTTCCTAAAATTTCCTCCCTTAACTTCGAATTCATGGCTGATCACGTAGTGCTTTCCCGGCGGGGCCTTTCTGATGATAGAAGGCAGGCAGGAGGTGAATACGACGGCAAGTGAAATCAGGCCGATCGGCAGGATGTAAGTCGGATCTCTCCGATTCAGCTTGATCATTGTAAAAGGTGAACGATGTTAACAAAATCCGAGGTCAAATATATTCAAAGTTTACAGCAGAAAAAATTCCGCGATGAACAGGGGATTTTTGTGGCAGAGGGACCCAAGCTGGTCAAAGAACTCCTGGATTCGGGTCATTTTAGATGTCAGGAACTTTTTGTGACAGAGGAAATGACAGAATGGACTCAGGGGTTGTCCATCCGGCCCCGCCTAATCAGTTCTGCAGAACTTGAGCGGATCTCAGGATTGCAAACGCCCAACGCCATGCTGGCCTTGTTTGAAAAAAACAATCCTGCTGAGGTTGATCCTGCAGGTAAAATAACCTTGCTGCTGGATGATATCCAGGATCCCGGTAACCTGGGCACCATTATTCGTACAGCAGACTGGTTTGGGGTCAGGAATATCGTGGCTTCAACTTCCACGGCTGATTGTTATAATTCTAAAGTCGTGCAAAGTACTATGGCCAGTCTTGGAAGGGTGAACATCCTGTATACAGAGCCGGAGGTATGGGTCAGACAATATCCTGATTTGCCGGTGTTCGCTGCATCTCCTCAAGGGTCAGATATACGCACTATTCAGCCTCCTGCTGAAGGTATTCTGATCATTGGAAATGAATCAAAAGGAATTAGGCATGCATTGATGGGGCAAGCGGATCAGTTGCTGAAAATTCCGGGTAAGGGAACTGCGGAGTCCTTGAATGCAGCAGTCGCTGCCGGCATCCTGATGTTCTGGCTTAACGGAAACTAATAGCCCGTATGACATTGGTTTTCCTGATAAGATAAGTAGGTATTATCAGGCTGGTCATTGCCACTACCCAGGTCATCAGGTCAATGACGATCACCTGCCACCATATTACATCCACTTTTGCCGTTCTGATGAAATAGGTCTCTTCGTTCAGCTTGATAAAACCATAGGTTTTCTGTAGCCAGCACAAGCCAAGTCCCACCAGTGTTCCCAGAATGATCCCGGTGAGGGCGATGATCCCTGTTTTGAATAGGAAGATTCTTCTGATCGCAGCATCCTTTGCGCCCAGTGCTTTTAAGAGCCCCGTCATGCGAGTTCTTTCCAAAACAAGTATGATCAGGCAGGTGAGCAGATTGGCAATAGCAACCGCCATCATGATAGCAAGCAGGATGTTCTTCAATTGTTCCTGAAGATTGAGCCAGTCGAATATGCTGGGATATGCCTCCTGAATACTTTGGCTGTACCAGGTTTGCGGCAGTTCCGCATAGATCCTGTTGTTGATGCTGTCGATTTTTGCATGGTCTTTCAGGAAAATCTCATAAGCAACGATACTGCCCGGTTCCCAGTTATTCAGTCGGCGGATGAGATTGATGTCGCAAAGGGCAAAATTCTTATCATATTCTTCCAGGCCGGTTTTGAAAATACCGGATACCCTCAGCTTTCTGGCCGTTTTGCTGCCATCCTCTCTGAAAAAGTAAACAAGAAGGCTGTCTCCACAGTCAAGTAGTAGTTTATCGGCCACATATCTGCTGATACAAAGGTCTTTGCCGTAGCCATTTTCAGGGAAGGATATCCAATTGCCTTCCCGCAGAAATCCCCGGTACCGGCTATTCCCTTTGCCGGATTCCACCCCTTTCAGCAGCAAGCTCTCGATTCCGTTCTTTGATCTCAGCAAGGCCGACTTGATCGCATACATCGAGAGTTCCTTTGTTTCAGGAAGAGATTCAAGATAGTGTTCAATGCTGTCGTTTCTGATAATTGGGTATTCGTCCGAATTGGAAGCCGGTCCTTGTAGATTTTGTTGTATGCGTATATGGCCCCAGAAACTGAAAATCTTTTCACTGATCACCTGCCTGAAGCCATTGGTGAAAGCCATGGCCACGATCATGACAGCTACACTCAGGGTGGTGGCAGCAATGGCCATCCTGATGATGAATCGGGCGAAACTGTTTTTTCCGGACGCCGCTAGTCTGCGGGCAATAAACCAGGATAGGTTCACAGATTGTTTTTTGCTAACTTTCAAAAATAATTGAATAATTCCAAGATGCCCATCATTCCGCGAATTAGTATCCCAGTGATTTTTGGATGCCTGCTTATGGCCTATGGACCGAAGGCCCAGGTGGTGGAAAGGATAATGATGTCTAACGTTGCCACTGTTCAACTATTCACTTACGGCGATCAGCAGGGATTGCCTCTGATCAGCCTGAACGGGCAAGATCGACTGCAGCTGGAGTTTGACGATCTTGACGGAGGAGTGAAAAATTATTACTACACCTATATTCTATGCGATTATAATTGGAAGCCTGTGAGCCTGAATAGTTTTGATTACATAAAAGGATTTACCCAAATGCGAATCAATACGTACAGGACATCTTCGATTGCGCTTACCCGTTATACCCATTATCAGGCCGTATTACCGGCCAAAGATTGTATGCCTTCCCGATCGGGAAATTATCTTTTGAAAGTTTATCTCGATGGGGATACTTCAAAGCTGGCATTCACCCGGCAGATGATGGTGACAGATTCGCGCTCTGTCATCTCTGCACAGGTGGTGCAGCCGTTTACTGCCGAGAGATTCCGTACCCATCAGAAAATCAGGTTCTCCCTGAATCTGAAGGGGCTGAACAGTTTCAGTGCCGCACAGCAGGTGAAAGTAGTGATACTGCAAAATAACAGATGGGACATCGCACAACGTGATATTCCTCCTACGATAGCCCGAGGCAATACGCTTGAGTTTAATGCAGAGCAGGTAGCTGTTTTTCCTGCAGGCAAAGAATGGCGTTGGCTGGATTTGCGCAGTTTCCGATTGCAAAGCGACCGGGTAGAGAAGGCCGACTACAAACCTTCCTCGACGGAGATTTTTCTTCATAGGGATCAGGACAGGTCTGAGTCGCGCTATCTTTTCTTTACCGACCTGAACGGCTCCTATCGGATCATGACGGCTGAAAACATCAATCCTTTCCATCAGGGGGATTATGCAACTGTACATTTTTATTTTCAACCGCCGGGAGGCAGACACCTTCCCGGTGATCTCTTTCTTGCAGGGCAATTCACGGGATATCAGAAAAATGATCAATGGAAGTTGCGATTTAATAATGAGACAGGACTATATGAGCAGCAAGCCTACCTGAAGCAAGGCTACTATAATTATACCTACCTTCTTACTTCAGATAAATCACCGGAACCTTTGATGGATTTTGAAGGCAATTACTGGGAAACGGAAAACTCCTATACTATTCTGGTTTATTACAAAGGGTTTACAGATCGTTGCGATCAGCTGATAGGGGTGAGTACTATTAACGCTCGTTCCGACAAGCCCGGCTTCAGCTTCTAAGTTCAATCGGCTGATAAGTTGATAAATGCCTATCTTTGCAGCGGCAAGTCTTATACGGCCAGCTCCTGCTGAACTCCCCCAGGACCGGAAGGTAGCAAGGGTAGGTGGTTGAGCGGCGCGATATAAGTAACTTGCCATTTTTATTTTGATATACTCCGATGAATCCGCTGAATGGTTATTTTTGCGGCAGTCATAAAAAATAAAATCTCCAACCATGAAATTTTTTGTTGATACAGCTAATCTTGCTCAAATCAAAGAGGCCAATGATTTGGGAATTCTCGACGGTGTTACTACCAATCCCTCCCTGATGGCAAAAGAGGGTATAAAAGGTACGGAAGCCATCATGCAGCATTATCGTACTATTTGTGAAATGGTGGATGGTGATATCAGTGCCGAAGTTTTGTCAACAGACTTCGCAGGTATGGTTGAGGAAGGAAAAAAGCTGGCTGCCATTCACAAGAATATCGTTGTCAAAGTTCCAATGATCAAGGATGGGGTAAAGGCCATACGCTGGTTTACCCAGAATGGAATCAAAACCAATTGCACACTCGTTTTTTCTGCGGGCCAGGCAATTCTCGCTGCCAAAGCCGGAGCTACCTATGTTTCTCCTTTTATCGGAAGAATTGATGATTCCGGCTGGGACGGTATAGAGTTGATCCATCAAATACGCCAGATTTATTCTGTTCAGGGATTTGATACAGAAATCCTGGCTGCTTCCATCAGGTATCCCAATCATATTGTGAGTTGCGCAGAAGCCGGTGCCGATGTATGTACATGCCCATTGGATTCTATACTTGGTTTGCTGAAGCATCCCCTAACGGATATTGGGCTTGCCAAATTTCTGGAAGATGCCAAGAAATTTGCTTGATTTAAATTGAAAATAATTTTACCGATGGCAGGATAATTCCTGCCATCTTCTTTTTTATTTGGATTAATTTAGGTCCGGTTTGAAAATGATATTTGCTTGAAAGTCCTGGTATTTGATAATTACGATTCTTTTACTTACAATCTTGTTCATCTGGCGGAATATATCCTGCAGTCAAAAGTGGATGTAATTCTGAATGATAAGATCAAGGTGGAGGAGGTGGCTTCTTATGATAAGATCATTCTTTCGCCGGGTCCGGGCCTGCCCAGGCAGGCGGGGGTTCTTCTTGATCTGATCAAAATCTGGTCCGGAAAAATCCCGATACTGGGTGTTTGTCTGGGACATCAGGCCATTGCCGAGGCCTTTGGCGGAAGTTTGGTCAACCTTACAAAAGTTTTTCATGGAGTTGCTACACCCGTCAGGATCATGGATGAAAACACGCTTTTGTTCAGGGGAATCATTTCTCCTCTGATGGTGGGCCGCTATCATAGTTGGGTAGTTGACAGGAATTCCTTGCCCGCGGGATTTAAGATCACAGCTGAAGATGAAGAAGGTTCAATAATGGCAATGAGTAATGAAAAGCTGGGCTTACATTCAGTTCAGTTTCATCCGGAAAGTATCATGACCGACCATGGGGAAGTGATCTTACGAAACTGGCTGCTGTCAAATTAGATTGATAATATTTTACAAAAGTTCAATTGGTAAATGAACTTCCCTAGGAAAAGAGGGTCAAAATTGGTAATTTGCAATGCATCATATCATAAATAGCTTGTTATGAATAAATTATTCTTTCTTTTTGCGCTTCTGCCATTTCTTTCTCCGGCACAGGATAAATCTACATCCAAAGCTTCAGATGGCTATGTCATCAACGGAGCAATCCAGGGATTGGAGGATGGAACCACCGTTCAACTGTTAAGCAACAATGGGCAGCAAGAGTCAGAAGCAGTAGTTAAAGACGGGAAATTTATTTTAGTTGGTAAGGTTCAAGTTCCTGATTTTAAAGCGCTTACTATTAACAAGCAACCTCCTTATGTTCCTTTCTTTCTGGATAATAGCGTAACCAGCCTGACAGGAAGCAAGGCTGAAATTGAGAAATCCGTTTTAAATGGATCTAAATCAAATGACGAATACAGAAATTATCTGGCGATCATTCAGCCTTTTGATGAAGCAATGGCTAAAAAAGTGAATCTGGATCCTGCTATCGTTATGAAAGTAGTAAGTGATCTCGAGAAATTCGTGGTGAATAATCCGGGCTCCTATGTATCACCACTGGCCATCTACAAATTGCATCAGATGACGGAAAATGCCGATCAGATGGCCTCTCTGTACGCCAAGTTGAATAATCAGGTTAAAGCCGGGCCCATAGGTTCTTATGTCAACCAGCAGTTGGCTGAATTGAGCAAGAATGCCATGGGTAAGGAGTTGCCTGATTTCGCCCAGGCAGATCCTGATGGTAAGATGGTGAAGTTGAGCGATTTCAAGGGAAAATATGTGCTGGTAGATTTCTGGGCCAGTTGGTGCGGTCCCTGCAGAATGGAAAATCCAAATGTAGTGAACGCGTATAATGCCTATAAAGACAAGAATTTCACCGTTTTTGGCGTATCGCTGGACAGGGATAAGCAAAAATGGTTGGATGCCATTGCAAAGGATGGATTGACCTGGTCACACGTCAGTGATCTTAAAGGATGGCAAAATGGGGTGGCACAGCAGTTTGGGATCAGCAGCATACCTCAGAACTTTTTGATAGACCCATCCGGTAAACTCATAGCCAAGAATCTGAGAGGAGAGGCTTTGATGCAAAAGCTCGCCAGCGTCATCAAATAATAATTGAACTTTTTCAGGATTGGATATTCAGTTGTCTCTTATATAACTGAACCGTATTTTCAAGACCCATATAAATGGCATCACAAACCAGCGCATGTCCTATGGACACCTCTTGTAATCCTTGTATTTCTTTAGCAAAGTAGGCTAGGTTGTGTAAATCAAGATCATGGCCTGCATTGATACCTAAACCCATTTGTACAGCTATAGCTGCGGCATCTTTATAAGATTTGATCACTGATTCTTTTTCCCCTTTTTCAAATCCCCTGGCATACATTTCCGTGTAAAGCTCAATTCGGTCTGTTCCGGTTTCGGCTGCACCCCTGATCATTTCCGGTATCGGGTCTACAAAAATGCTTACTCTAATTCCAGCCTTCTTGAAATTTTCTATGATCTCTTTCAGAAAAGATTTATGCTCAATGGTATTCCATCCATGATTGCTGGTGAGCTGACCTGCCGTATCCGGCACGAGGGTCACCTGGCTGGGTTTGTTTTGCAATACCAGGTCCACAAACTGCTGCTCTTTAGGGTTGCCTTCAATATTGAATTCTGTTTGGATGGCCTGCTTCAATGCTTGCACATCCGCATAACGGATATGTCTTTCGTCGGGTCGAGGGTGAACGGTAATGCCATCAGCGCCAAATCGCTCAATATCTTTTGCGGCTTTGATAATATCGGGGTTATTGCCTCCTCTGGCATTGCGGAGAGTGGCTAGCTTATTAATATTGACTGATAATTTGATCATGTTATAATTCGCTAATAAAGATATCCAGAGTTGGTGAAAATGAAGCGTATGCAATAAAAAAAACCCGCATGGCTGCGGGTTTCGGTAAGTATCTTCAGTTTTTAATTAATAACGGTAATTCTCAGGCTTGAAAGGACCTGACTTGGAAATTCCCAAGTACTCGCTTTGAGCATCAGTCAGTTCATCCAGTTGTACTCCGATTTTAGCAAGGTGTAATCTTGCAACCTTTTCATCCAGATGCTTGGGCAATACATACACCTTATTCTCGTACTTGCCATGATTTTGCCAAAGCTCTATCTGGGCAAGGGTTTGATTGGTAAATGAATTACTCATCACGAAGCTGGGGTGTCCTGTAGCACAACCCAGGTTCACCAGTCTTCCTTCGGCAAGAATGATGATATCCTTTCCATCCACATTGTAAATGTCAACCTGTGGCTTGATGGTGTCTTTGGTATGGCCATAGTTCTTATTCAGCCAGGCGATATCAATTTCGATATCGAAATGTCCGATGTTACAAACGATGGTTTTGTCTTTCATCAATTTGAAAAGTTCTCCGGTGATGATGTCGCGGCAGCCGGAGGCAGTTACAACGATATCAGCTTCGGACACGGCGTCTTTGATTCGCTTCACCTCAAATCCGTCCATCGCGGCCTGTAAGGCACAAATAGGATCGATCTCGGTAACGATTACGCGGCATCCTGCTCCCTGCAGTGAAGCGGCGGAACCCTTTCCAACATCTCCGTATCCTGCAACAACCGCCACTTTTCCGGCCATCATCACATCCGTAGCACGACGGATGGCATCGACCAGACTTTCTTTACAGCCGTATTTGTTATCAAATTTTGATTTAGTTACGGAGTCATTCACATTAATGGCGGGAATAGGCAAAGTACCTTTGGCCATCCTTTCATATAGTCTGTGTACACCGGTAGTGGTTTCTTCGCTCAGTCCCCTGATGCCGGCGATCAATTCAGGATATTTGTCAAATACCACATTGGTCAGATCTCCACCGTCATCCAGGATCATATTCAGGGGGCGATCGGCGCCACCGAAAAACAGGGTTTGCTCAATACACCAATCCGCTTCCTCAATAGTTTGACCTTTCCAGGCGTATACACCCACACCTGCCGCAGCAATGGCTGCTGCTGCCTGATCTTGGGTAGAAAATATATTGCAAGAGCTCCATTTTACCTCAGCGCCCAACTCTACCAGCGTTTCAATCAATACGGCAGTTTGGATGGTCATGTGAAGGCAGCCCGCGATCCTGGCGCCTTTTAGTGGCTGCTGGGAAGCGAATTCCTTACGTATGGCCATCAATCCCGGCATTTCAGCCTCGGCGAGGCGGATCTCCTTGCGACCCCATTCTGCCAAACTGATATCTTTTACCTTATGCGGCAGCGAAAAATCAATAGCTGATTTAGTAACTGTACTCATATTTCAAATTTTCGCAAAGGTACAGTCAAATTGAATATTGAACAATTTTTATGGCCGGAGCG
>Ga0315906_10011010_pt1 | contig 10576 bp, 6 predicted proteins | sample LakEriMetagenome_4_FD_203526 | JGI IMG/M metagenome (GOLD analysis project Ga0315906, IMG submission 203526) | Freshwater fungal communities from buoy surface, Lake Erie, Ohio, United States - Buoy 2 MA122 | ecosystem: Environmental > Aquatic > Freshwater > Lake > Lake biofilm | place: USA: Lake...
CTCGCCGGGGTGGGTGCTGCATTGGCGCTGGTAGGATGGCAGTAGGGTCGGCCCCGCGATACGAGTTGCTGTTCCCACCTGGGTTTGCCTGTGGCCGCATCGTAACTCAAGAGGCGGATGCGTCGCTGTTCGAGCCCGTCGCTCGTGGTCGTGATGACCTGGTCTCCTACCACGATCGCCCCGCCTACACTGCGTCCAGGAATCGAGACTTTCCAAGCGACATTGGTCCCTTCTTGGCCGTCAAAGGTATCCGGAAGTTTTGCTTTGTTGGCTACCCCTCCGACGTAGGGCCCGCGGAACTGAGGCCAGTCCTGAGCATCGGCAGTCAGGCAAACGCAGGAACTTAGGATCGCGCCGCATAGGGGCAGCCATTGTCGAATACGGAGTATATTTTTCATGATGATCAAACCTTAGTTTTGTTTTAGTTGGAGTGTCTTCAGGAGCGTGTGGAGTTATTTCAGCGAGATCGCTTTGCCGGTCGAGTCGCAGACACGGGCTTGGAAAATGTAACGCTGAGCCCAGGCTTCCTTTTGCTCGTTCTGACATACTTTGATCAGGACGCGATTGACCCCGGCCTTGAGCTTTATCGGCGCGATGTATTGATCGACTTGCATGCCGGTGTGGTAGACCTCATTGGCGATGACCAGCTCACCGTTGACCCAGACTTTTTGAGCGTTGATGCACCCGACGCGCAATTCGCAAGCCACATCACTTGGACTGTTAAGCTCAGCGATGCCGTAGACGATGCAGCCTTTTTCATTGTTGTAAAGTTTCGCAAGATCGACCAATCCATCCGGATCAGAACTGGTCTCGGATCGCCAAGCCGCCGCATCGCTCTTGCCTGAATAGCTTGTAGCCAGCTTGTTCGCAACGTAATCCGTCTCGACCGCATAGATGGTGTTGAAATGATTGCTGCCAGCATTATCGAATGGCCCAACAAATTTCCACTGCGTCAGGAATCCGAAGTGCTTGGCCCGGTCGATCTTCACCCCTTGCTTATCGAGCCGCTCGATGATCGCCGTGACTTGCTCAGGCTGACGGGCCGAGCCGAGCAGGTCTCGAAGTTTGGCTTCGGGCAACTCGGCTGGAACCAGTGCCTTTTCGATCGCTTCGAAGCGAAGTTCCAGGCTTGGGTCCTCGAGCATCGCGTCGAGCCACTGACTGCGAGCTGGTTCATTGCCCTCGGTCAGCCATCGAAAAACCGTGTAACGGGCTTCGGGATCTTCACCCGTATTGCGGAGGAACGCCTCCAATTCCGCAGTCGAGGATGGGGTTTTCCTTTGAGCCGCATTTGCAAGGCCCACGAGCCAATTCTTGCCCAGCGGCGAGGCGTCTTTCATCGCCCGCAGGGCCGTAATGCTAGGCAGGTCCTTGCGACCGGCAAGTTCCCTAGCAGTCCGGGAAGCAACCGCCAGACCAGCTTCATCCCCAGGCTGGACCTTGCGAAAAACCTCCAATTGCTCGGGTGTCACGTCCGCTTGAGCCACCGACAAGAGCCCAAGCAATGCGAAAACGGATAACGATTTTTTCATATTTCGATTCTTTTCCCATGTTCAAGTTACACGACTGGGGCTAATTATGAGCCAAACCAACCTCGGCGCATAGTTGGCAAGTCGCAAAGTCCTTTTCTGGGCGATTATCCTACGCAATCTTTACATCGAGACGAATCCAACCGCCAATACCGCTCCTATCGGTCAATTGAGCAAAAGCGCAGTAACGCCAACTCAGCGAAGCGGTACTCGTACTCAGCGAAGCGGTACTCGTACTCGATGGCTGTTTGGACTGCGGCGATTCAGATCGTTGATCGAGCCGGTTCGCCTATCCGATCGGCAAGACAGTGACCGTCACCGTGGCCTCATTGGAAAGCTCGCCTGCAAAGTCTCGTATCTTGTAGGTGAAACTGTCGGAGGTAGCTGCCGAGCCGTCGTGGGTATAGCGAATGGACCCGGATGCCAACACCACGGCAGTCCCGTTCGACGGTGCACGAACGATCACCACAGAGCCGAGGTTCAAACCGCCGTCTGGGTCGCTATCGTTGGCCGCGACATCGATCTCGACTTGACCTCCTGGTGCAGCAATCGTTGCGTTATCCGCAACAGCGATCGGCGGCTGATTGACCAGCGTGATCGATAGCGACACCGTTGCGGTATTCGAGAGCGCTCCGGCCTTGTCGCGGATCCGGTAGGTAAACGTATCCTGCGTTGCCTCGGATCCGTCGTGCACATAAGTCACCTTGCCATCGGTTTGGATCGTCAAGGTTCCATGGGCAGGTGAAATTCCGATTTCGATGCTCGTGAGGTCCAACCCGTCATCGAGATCCAAATCGTTGGCCGCGATATCGACGATTGCTTGCACATTCGAGGCGATCGAGGCGGTGTCGTTTACCGCTACGGGTGGATCGTTCACGGGCGAAATCGATATCGATACCGTTGCTAAATTGGATGATTTTCCCGTCACATCACTGACGCGATAGGTAAAGCTATCGATGGTCGATTCGGAGCCGTCGTGGGTGTAAACGACCACTCCTCCAACCCCTAGAACGGCTGTTCCGTTGGTGGGAGTGTTGACGATCACGACCGACGCAGTATCGATGGCGTTATCAGAATCGGTGTCGTTTGCCAATAGAGGTATGTTCACCACACCTCCCTCGTCGACACTGGCTTGATCGTTCATCGCAACAGGGCCATCGTTGGCCGGGGTGATCGTCAGATCGACCCGTGTGGGGGATGAGACCAATCCGTTGCTTCCCCGCACGGTATAAAGCAGGAAATCGCTCGACGTTTCGGACCCGTCATGGGTGTATCGGATCGCGCCTGTACTGAGCACCACTGCAGTGCCTCGGGTCGGAGCGGTGACGATCGTGACACTCGACGCATCCAACCCATCGAAAGCGATCGTGTCGTTGGCCAACACCGGAACATCCACCGATTCGCCTTCGTTCACCACGGCCGTATCGGGCCCCGTTACCGGTGGTTGGTTGACAGGGGTAATGGTGATCCTGACGATCCCTGGGAGCGACACATTGTTGTTCGAATCGGTGATCGTGTAGGTGAACTGGTCGGTCGTCGTCGCCGTGCCATCGTGTTGATAACTGATTTGACCGTTGCCAAGCGCCGTGACCGTCCCTCGGGTCGGTTGCGTGACGATCGTAACGCTCGCAGGAGTCACCGTCCCGCTCGGGGCGGTGTCATTGGCGATGACGTTGAGCGTTCCATCGTCGCCCCGCTGCACGGTCAAAACGTCATCGTTTGCTACCGGTCGCCTGAGAATAGTGATCGAAACGGTCGCGGAGTTCGAAACCGCACCTTGGGTGTCGCGGACGCTGTAGGTGAAGCTATCGCTGGTCGACAGCCCACCGTTGTGAACATAGTTGACCACGCCTGTCTGTGTATTGACACCGACGGTCCCGTTGGCCGGTTGCGTGACGATCACTACCGAAGTGAGATCGATATTCCCCTCGACATCGGTATCGTTGGTCAAAACGGCTACATTCACCGATCCACCTTCGACCACACTCGCCGTATCACCGACTGCAACGGGCGCCTGATTGGTCGCTTGGGTGATCGTTACCGAGACCGTGGCCGCAGAGGAAACCAGACCGTTGGTGTCTTTGATCGTATAGGCAAAGCTATCGCTCGTGGTGTTCGAACCGTTGTGCAAGTACGTCACATTGCCATCGGTATTGACCGTGACCGTGCCGTTGGCTGGTTGCGTGCTGATGACGATCGAGTTGCGGTTGATCGCCGACGTACCGGCCGTATCGTTGTTGGCTAGGTTCACCGTCGTTGAGCCCGACTTGACCACCGAGAATGTGTCGGCAACGGCCGTCGGCGGAGTGGTCGCTGGGGTGATCGTTACCGAGACCGTGGCCGCAGAGGAAACCAGACCGTTGGTGTCTTTGATCGTGTAGGCAAAGCTATCGCTCGTGGTGTTCGAACCGTTGTGCAAGTACGTCACGTTGCCATCGGTATTGACCGTGACCGTGCCGTTGGCCGGTTGCGTGCTGATGACGATCGAGTTGCGGTTGATCGCTGAGGTACCGGCCGTATCGTTGTTGGCAAGATTCACCGTCGTTGAGCCTGACCTGACCACCGAGAATGCATCGGCAACGGCCGTCGGTGGAGTGGTCACTGGGGTTATCGTCACCGAGACCGTAGCCGCAGAGGAAACCAGACCGTTGGTGTCTTGGATCGTATAGGCAAAGCTATCGCTCGCGGTGTTCGAACCGTTGTGCAAGTACGTCACGTTGCCATCGGTATTGACCGTGACTGTGCCGTTGGCCGGTTGCGTGCTGATGACGATCGAGTTGCGGTTGATCGCTGAGGTACCGGCCGTATCGTTGTTGGCTAGGTTCACCGTCGTTGAGCCCGACTTGACCACCGAGAATGCGTCGGCAACGGCCGTCGGCGGAGTGGTCACTGGTGTGATTGGATCGATATTGATTTTTGTCGATCGGACACCGTATCGATTGTTCGATTCCTGGACGATGTCTTTGCCCGTCCCACCGTCGATGCAGCTACCGTTTCCGAATCTTAGGTTCTCGAGCACCAACGTATCATCGCCCGACCCGCCGCCGACACCGGACCCTCGGCGTGATCGGCTGTTTCGAATCGTGATCGAGTCGTTGCCATCGCCACCTCCGGCGTGGATTCGTTGTGCCAGCAGATTGCTAGCGACCAATATGTCATTTCCTGCCCCTAAGTCCATGCGGATCTCGTAGCGGCCAAAGGCATTGAGTCCGATGACCGTGAGCTTATCGTCTCCACCGCCGGTTGCGATGTCGTAGCCTTTCCGCACGCGCAGGACCGCCGGTTGGGTCAATCCGTTGATGGTCGTACCGGTCGCACCGGTGACCTTGACCCGATCGCCGCTGATTCGTTCGATGGTAAGTTCGTTGGCGGCGTCATCTCCGCGAATCACCAAAAATCCGTTCGTCACCGCCGCGGTGACATCTCCAGCAAGAAGCTCGCGGGCTTGGAGTCGTTCGACCCCTAAGCGACGATGGGTGATAGCAGATTTGCGGCTTGCAAGTTTTTTTTGATTCATGGTGTGGTGGTTGGAGTGATTCTGAGTTTGCAAGGGATCCCGGTGGCTAATTGGAGTGCCTACCGGTGGGCATGGTTCCAAGTGAATCCCTTCGAAAATTCGGCCTAATCGTGGTGTTTCTACTGTAGTTCGGGCCTTCGGCGGGGCAATAGAAGGAGAATCGGTGGTATGTGCCGATTATCCGACATCGCCGATTGGCATGAGTTTGCCATGCTTTGCGACAACTTGTCGCAGTAACCGAGCGTGTTCGGGAGACTTTAGTTCGGGATCGGCGGCGATGAGTTGTCCGGCTAGATTTCTTGCGATGACCAAAACGGCTTCATCTTTGCAGATATCGGCGATTCGGAATTCGGGAAGGCCGGTTTGCTTTGTGCCGATGATTTCGCCGGGGCCACGACGGCGAAGATCGATTTCGGCCAATTCGAATCCGTCTTGAATTTTGGCGAATTGCTCTAGCCACTGGATTTTTTCCTGTGGTTCCACCGCCGTAAAGTGCGTTTGATTTTCGGCACCGCTTGCGTTTGACGTAGGTATGAGCCCGACGAAACCTGGGTGCTTTCCTCGCCCGACTCTACCTCGCAGTTGATGGAGTTGCGCCAGTCCGAGACGATCCGCATCGGCGATGGTCATGACCGAAGCGTTAGGAACATCGATTCCGACTTCGATCACGGTGCTTGCGACCAACACATCGAGCGAGCCGTGGTTGAATCGCTCGAGAACGGATTGTTTTTGTTCGCTGTCCAATCGACCGTGAATAAGTTCGACTCGCAGGCCGGCAAGAGGTCCTGCGTTGAGTTCATCCCACCATTGGATCGCGCCGCGAATGTCTTTTTCTTCATCGCTCTCGACGCGGGGTGCGACGACATAGGCTTGGCGACCGGCCTGGACCTGTTGTCGTACAAAGTTCCACCATCGATCGATGGTCTTGGGTTCGAGAACATAGGTTTGGACGGCCGACTGTCCTGGGGGACGTTGTTTGAGCGTCGAAACATCCAGATCGCCAAAGAGGGTCAGGGCCAGGGTCCGTGGAATGGGAGTTGCGGTCATGACCAGATAGTGCGGAGCGGTGCGAGAGGTCCTCAGCGCGGCGCGTTGTTCGACCCCGAATCGGTGCTGTTCGTCGATCACGACGATGCCAAGTTTAGAGAACTCGACTTGATCGCCCAAGAGAGCTTGGGTTCCGACGACGATATCGACCGTACCGATCGCGATCCTTTGAAGCAGTTCCCGTTTTTCGGGTGCTGGCATCGAGTGAACCAAAAGTTCGATTTCGACTCGGCTTCCAGCGAGTTGCTCTTTGAGTTTTCGAGCGTGTTGTCTTGCGAGAATTTCGGTCGGGGCCATAAGGACGGCCTGATACTCATTGGCCACAGCAGAGAGCATCGCGTATTGGGCGACGGCGGTTTTTCCGGTTCCGACATCGCCTTGCAGGAGTCGATTCATCGGGACGGTGCGTGCCATATCGGCTTTGACCTCCTCGATGACTTTGCGTTGATCCTCGGTCAAGACAAAAGGGAAGCGTTTGACGATACGCGCATCGATCAGGGCCGAGGCCTGAATGCTCGGAGCAGGGCGCTGTTGTTGGTAGACGTAGCGTTGTTTAGCCAGAGCCAACTGCAGTACAAAAAATTCTTGGAAGATGAATCGCAAGCGAGCTTCGTTGGCTTGCAGCATATCGACCGGCATGTGGATTTGTTGCAGAGCGTCCTGGATTGGCAAAAGGGCATCGGATTGCGTTTTGAGCAAGGCGGCCGCGTTTTGACGAACCTCCAGCGGGATGGCTTCTTCGATGTTTGCAGCAAGGGGCATTGCCGCTTCGATGGCGTTGGACAAGACCCTTTGGGTGAGTCCTTCGGTAAGCGGGTAGATGGGTCTTGGCCGGGCAGCCGGGGTTGGTTCCTCGGGATCGAGGGGGGTGATTTCTGGATGGCGCATTTGGTAGGCCACACCGGTGCTTTTGACCACACCTCGGGCCAAGAGCCGTTGGCCCAACGCATAGGCTTCGCGCCGAAAGGGCTGGTTGTACCAGGTGCAGCGCACGTAACCGCCCCCTTCGACAGCCAACAGCACCCCGACGCTCGATTTGCCGTCGAAGCCGAATCGCGAGTCGATATCGACGACCAGGCCTACGACAGTCGCCAGAAGCCCCTCCTGGAGCTCGAGGATCGACTTGCACTCGGAGACCTCTTGGTAACTTCGAGGGAAATGGAATAGCAAATCGATGGCTTTGCGCAGACCTAAGCGTTCGAACATCGCTGCACGAGGTGCACCGACGCCGGGAACGAGCTGAATTGGAGTGTGAAAATCGAGTCCTGCGGTCAAGGTAGCTGTCTGTTGGGTTCGGGAACAGAGACCCGTTAAAAATGGAAAATCTTTTTCTCTAAAACGGCATTCTAACGCAGTTCTTGCTCATTAGGGCCTTTTTGGTCTGGTTGTCAGTTGCGTCGAACCGTAGATAATGGCGTTTTTGGTTCGCGATGGCCGCTTGCAGGAATGTGGGCAGGCTTGAGTAAGGAATCTCGCAGGAGCATAGCCAGAGTGTACGTCGCCGCATCCACCGGATGTTTTCCGGAATTGTCCTTTCCCGATGTGATCGAAGTCTTGGGGGATTTAGAATTTTCCACCGTCGAGATCGAACTCAACGACAAGACCGATCAGATCCCACCGAAACGCATCGTCGAGGATTTCGATGAAATGTTGCGACTGGTTCGCGATACCCACCGATTCGACATTTGCAGTTTCAACGTCAAAATCGACGCGACGGGGGATACTTACTATGAACGCTTCGAAAAGATTTGTGACTTGGCCAAGGCCACCAAAGTCGTCACGCTGACAGTACCCAGCGGCGAGCACGGAACCCCGTTTAACCAAGAAGTCGAGCATCTTCAGAAGCTTGCAGCGATCGCTTATGGACGCGGAATCCGCATCGGGATGAAAAGCCATGTCGGATGCCTCAGCGATGATCCCGATACGGTCCGCAATCTTTGCGACTACGTACCGGGGATCGGCCTGACGCTCGATCCGTCTCACTACCTCTGCTCGAACAACAAGAACAAAAGCTACGACAAGCTCTTGAAGTATGTCTATCACGTCCACTTGCGTGACTCCAAAAAGGATCGAATTCAAGTCCGAGTCGGTCAGGGGGAGATCGACTACAACAAGCTCATCACGCAATTGCAAAACTCGGGCTACCGACAAGCTCTGAGCATCGAGATGGCCCCTGAGGCGGGCTTGGACATGCGGCAAGAACTGCGGACGTTCCGATTGCTCCTAGATAGCTTGCTCTAATCCCAGAATCTTCCATGGAAGTAGTTATTACCGCCGTCGGTCCTGACAACGTCGGGCTTGCCGATCCGATCATCCATGATGTGACCAGTCGCGGTGCGAACATCGCCGAGATCCAGATGTACGATCACGACGAAGCGGCTGTCTTTGCGATGATGTGTCGGCTCGATATCGACGCGAGTCAGTATGCGGGCCTTTCTGAAAAGATGGCTGCAATCGCCGACGAAAAGAAGTTGGAGATTCGCGTTTGGAGCCCGGAAACCAACGCGAAAAAACCTCGGCTAGCCATCTGCACCACTCTTCTTGAGCATACCCCTCGCGCCCTCCTTCACGCGATCCACTCTCGGGCCCTAAACGCCGATCCGGTCGTGCTCATCGGGAACCGTCGAAAGTGCGAGGTCCTGGCCAAGGAGTACAACGTCCCGTTCGAGTTCATCGGCAACGAGGACGGTTCGGCCGACGATTCCAAGATGGTCGAACTGATCGATCGCTATCGAGCCGATTACGTGGTCCTGGCCCGGTACATGAGAGTCCTGCCTCCGGACACCTGCTGGAAATTCGCAGGAGGGCGTATCATCAACCTTCATCACGGATTGCTCCCGAGCTTCCGAGGCCTACGCCCTTACCATGACGCTTATGCAGCCCGGATGCTCTCTTTCGGGGCGACTTGCCATTTCATCGTCCCGGAACTCGATGCTGGCAATCAGACCATCAACCAAACCACCTTCAGCGTTCCTCCAGGGTCGAAACTCGAGGACGTCATCCGCCAGGGCCAAGAGCAAAACGAACCAGCTTGCCTAGTCGAAGGCGTCCGCCGCGTGTGCGACCGAGAGGTACAGCTTCACTTCCATCGCGTGATCGCCCGAAAAGTCGATTGAACCCCAGCCATACGCTTGAGCCAACCCCGCTTACACACACACATCAAGGTTCCGATCATGTTCTCAATCCAACCTTACTTGAACCGATTCCAAGCGACCCTACAAGGCAAATTGCTCAGCGTTGCCGAATTGCTCAGCGTTGCCGAATTGCTCAGCGTTGCACTGGCCATCTGCTTGGCCACGCAGGGGTTTGGTCAAGACTCCCTAGCCGACAAGTCATGGCCATCGGATCGCGCACCGCAGTTGCTCAAGATCGCCACCTGGAACCTCGAGTGGTTCTTTGACGATTTTCAGGGCAACAATCGCAGCGAGGTAGCCAAGGAGCAGTCGGCACCGAATCGGGCCGAGTGGGACTGGCGCGTCGGAAATTTTGCAGCCGCGATCGCCAAATTCGAACCGACGATTCTGGCCGTCCAGGAGATCGAAGACCGAGGGGTAATGCAGAACTTGACCAAGGTACTCAAGGAGCAATTCAACCTTTCGTACCGGGTAGCGTTTATCGATGGATTTGATACAGGGACCGAGCAAGACGTAGCGGTTATTTTTCGTTCTGGGTTGGTCGAACTCTCGCGGCGAGAGCAAAACAACAGCATGTTCGAATCCAAAGAGTTTTACAATCTTTCCAAGCATCTGATCACCCGATTCGAGTGGCAGCAAGCCGATCGGGTGATCCCCTTGACCCTTTTAAATCTCCACTTGAGGGCCACGGCCGATGCAGCGGACTTGCGACAAAAGCAGACCAAGTTGGCTCACGAGTGGATGCGTAAGGCGATCGAACGCGGCGAGAATGTAATCATTCTCGGGGACTTCAACGTCGAAGAGTCGGTCGGCCAGATCAAGGCCGGGGGCGACGGCATGCACACGATTCTCGGCTTGGACACCCCCAACCCCAAAGACGACTTGATCGATCTTCTCGAAAAAGCTCCTGCGGACAAACGTCGAACGCACTTGATTCTCGATAAGCAATTCGATCGAATCCTGGCCTCGGCCGGGCTTGTCGACGGCCAAGGGGGATACAAATTCAAAAACATCGAGGTCCTTTCGCAGTGGAACATTCGCGGAACGGGAGCCGACGAGGATCACTGGGACACCCGTTACACCAAGGATTATGCCGAGCGAGACTTGAGCGACCATCATCCGGTGATGGCAACCTTTGAGCTGACGCCTTAGGCACATCGACATCGCCATGGAATCCGAGCTGAATCGACCGACGTGGCAACTTCCGCCAGGGGTTTCCCGGGGCACATGGGATTACGTCCATAACGAATCGATCGCCACGCAGTACGACTCGTTCCATGCTGGTCATCCGCTGCTTGATTACGACCGAGAGCTCGTCTTGCACGAGGCAAAACGCATTGAGACAGCCG
>Ga0315906_10011011_pt1 | contig 10575 bp, 8 predicted proteins | sample LakEriMetagenome_4_FD_203526 | JGI IMG/M metagenome (GOLD analysis project Ga0315906, IMG submission 203526) | Freshwater fungal communities from buoy surface, Lake Erie, Ohio, United States - Buoy 2 MA122 | ecosystem: Environmental > Aquatic > Freshwater > Lake > Lake biofilm | place: USA: Lake...
CAGCCACCGCGGCATGTCGCGGAAGCTGCCGAGCACGCCGAGCGCCCCCTTCCGCAGCGACTTCTCCGGCGCGGTGACGAGCTTCGCGGGATCGATGCCGTAGATGTCGCCCAAGCCCTCGCAAGTCGGGCAGGCGCCCTGCGGGCTGTTGAAGCTGAAGAGCTGCGGCTCGGGCGTCGAGTAGCTCACGCCGCACTGCACGCAGGCATAGCGGCTCGAGAGAATCAGGTCGTCGGTCTCCGGGGCGGCGGCCTCGGCGGCCTTCTTCCGCGCCGTCGCCTTCTTCGCCACGCCCTTGGCCACTCCGGCGGGCTGCTCGCCGCCGGCCCCGCCCACCGGTTCCCCTGCCGGTTCGCCCGCCACGATCACCTGGCCGCCGCCCGTCCGCAGGGCCAGCTCCACCGCCTCGGCGATCCGGCTCCGCGTGGCCTCGGAGGGCACGAGCCGGTCGATGACGACGTCGATCGTGTGCTTGAGCAGCTTCTCGAGCGCGGGCGGATCCTCCACGCGGCAGACGCGGCCGTCGACGCGGGCCCGGGTGAAGCCCTGTCGCACGAGATCCGTGAACAGGTCGCGGTGCTCCCCCTTCGCCTCGCGGACCAAGGGCGCGAGGATCATCACGCGGCGGTCGCGGCGGGCGGCGATGATGCGCTCCACGATCTGGTCGCGGGGCTGCGCCTCGAGCACGCTGTCGCACTGCGGGCAGTGGGCCGTGCCGACGCGGGCGTAGAGCACGCGGAGGAAGTCGTGGATCTCAGTCATCGTGGCGACGGTCGACCGCGGGTTGTGGCCCGCCGACTTCTGCGCGATCGAGATCGACGGCGAGAGGCCCGTGACGCCGTCGACGTCGGGCCGCGGCAGCTGGCCGAGGAACTGCCGGGCGAACGTGGAGAGGCTCTCGACGTACCGCCGCTGCCCCTCGGCGTAGAGGGTGTCGAAGGCCAGGCTCGACTTGCCCGAGCCGCTCACGCCCGTCAGGCAGACGAGCCGGCCGCGTGGCAGGCCGACCGTGACGTCGCGGAGGTTGTGCTCGCGTGCGCCGCGGACGACGATCGGGGGAACGTGCATGGACAACCGCGTGATGCGTGGCCGCGGGGGATGCGGGGCGGGGCGAGCCGATCGATTGTAGCGCCTCCGGAGACTCGATGGGGCCGCTGCACGCCGGGAATCCGAGCCGCAAACGCCGCGGCCGAGGCCGCCGGCGCACCGGCCCGGGTCGAGTGCGGCTGGACAGCGCGGCCCGCGTGCCATACCATCGATTTTTCCGCGGGAAACAGGCGTGTGGCCGACGTCGGCAGGCGGTGGCCCGGCCCGTTCCCTTCGGGGCGGTAGCTCAACTGGGAGAGCGCGGCGTTCGCAATGCCGAGGTTGGGAGTTCGATCCTCCTCCGCTCCATTCTTCAGGTCTGCGGGGCCGACCTCGGCCCCCGCAGACCTGGCCCGCCGAGACCGCGTCCGAGCCGGGCCCGCGCGGGAGACGGTGGTCGGCGTCGGTGCGGCGAGGTGACTCGTGGCGGGCAGTTCGGCCGAGAGCGCGCGTGGTCCCGAGGCCGACCCGTCCACGGTGCTGATGCTCCGCGTGCGGGACGGCGACGCCGCCGCCTTCGAGCAGCTGATGGGCCTGTGGCAGGACCGGCTCGTCCGCCTCTTCCTGCATCACACGGGCGACCACGCCACCGCCGAGGATCTCGCGCAGGAGGTGTTTCTGCGGGTCTACCGCGCGCGGGAGTCGTACAAGCCGACGGCCAAGTTCACCACCTGGATCCACACGATCGCCAACCACGTCGCCAGCGACCTGCGGCAGCGTTCCTACCGCCGCCGCGAGCACGGCGTGCCCGCGTCGGCGTCGGTGTCGTCGAGCGCGATCGGCCTCGACCAGATGGCCGTCGCCGCCAGCGGCCTGATGCCGGCCCGGGTCGCCGACCGCCGCGAGCTGCGGGCCGTCGTGCAGGAGGCGATCGCCGCGCTCGGCGAGCGGCAGCGGATGGCCGTGCTCCTGGCCAAGTTCGAGCACTGCTCGTACGAGGAGATCGCCGCCGCCATGGAGCTCTCGGTGCCGGCGGTGAAGTCGCTGCTCTTCCGCGCCCGCGACCAGCTGCGCGGGGCGATCGAGCCGTACGTGAAGGGGGAGGGGACGTGAGCGATTCCCGCCCGGCCCCGGCGGCGCCGCGGCCGTCGCCGATCGAAGACCCAGAGGCCGCTGCGCCGTCGGAGGCGCTGGCCGAGGTCTGGGACCTGCTCGACGCGCTGCCCGACGCGGCGGCCTCGCCCGCCATGATGGCCACCACCATGGAGATGGCCGCGGCGCCGGCCGCCGGGGGCCCGCGGCGCGGCGCGGCCGCGGGGTGGGAGGTCGCCCGCTGGCTGCCCGCCGCGGCGGTCGTGCTCGCCGCGCTCGCCATCGGAATCGCCGCCGGTCGATCCACGCTGCCCAACCCCGAGACGGGCATCCTCGCGAACCTGCCGTTCGTGCAGAACCTCGACCTGCTCCGCGAGGCGGGATCGGTGGGCTTTCTCGAGGAGCTGGCCAGGCGGGAGTATCCGGCGCCGCGGCGGCCGCCGCCTGCCCAGTCGCCGGCGACGGTGCTTGCGGACCTGGAGAAATTCGATGCGGCGGTGGCGTCGCTCCGCGGGGCGGACGCGGACGGCGGCTCGAAGGATGTGGTCGCCGCCCGCCGGGAGCAGGTGCTCGCACTGCCAGAGCGCGAGCGGCGGCAGCTCGAGAAGTCAGTCGAGACCTATCTGCGGCTCTCCGGTTCCGACCGCCGCGAGCTGGTCGCCGTGGGCCGCGCGCTGGCCGATCCCGCGCGGACGCGGCTGGCCGCCGCGGCCCGCCTCTGGCACCAGTGGATCCAGCTCCGCGACCCTGCGGACCGTCGCGACGTCATCGACCTGGGCACCTCCGAACGGATCGAATGGCTCGATCGGATGACCCGGTTCGACGCCCGGATGGAGGTCCGCGGCGAGGCCATCCGCCAGTTCTACGAGCGGGATCCGCGGCGGCGGCCGCCCGGGCCCCGCGGGCTCGATCCGCGGGCGGGCGAGGGGGCGGCCGATCCGCGTGCGGGCGAGGGGAGGGGCCGGCCGCCGCTCAACCGGGGCGAGCCGGCAGCTCCCGCAGAAACGCCGCCACCGCCGCGTTGAAGACGTCCGGCGACTCCAGCGGCACCAGATGGCCCGCGGACGGCACGATCACGAGCCGTGCCACCGGCATGATCCCCTCGGCCCGCCGCAGGCAGTCGGGCGGCGTGATGGCGTCGTGCTCCCCGACCACCAGGAGCGCCGGCGACCGCAGCCGCCGCATGGCATCGGTCATGTCGGGCCGGGCGGCGAGCGCGGCCAGCGCCGCCTGGATCGTGGCGACCGGCTGGCCGTGGATCATCGTCCGCAGCGATGCCGCGATCTCGGCCTGCCGCGGCGTCGGCGCGGGCCCCGGGGGGGCGAGGAGCCTCGGCACCATCGCCGCGGCCACCACCTCCTGGCCGAGCCGCTCGACCTGTCCGGCGAGGTCGGCGCGGGCGGCCCGCGCCTCCGGAGTGTCGGCCTCGAGCTTCGTGTCGACGAGCACGACCGCCCGCACGCGGTCGGCATGGCGGGCGGCGACGTGCTGCGCGACGTAGCCGCCCATCGAGCAGCCGCAGAAGACGGCCGGCTCCCGCACGTGCAGGGCGTCGAGCAGCGCGACGGCGTCGTCGGCGAGCTGCTCGACGCTCGCCGGCCCCGGGCCGCGGCTGCCGCCGAAGCCGCGCATGTCGGGCACGATCAGCCGCACCTGGTCGGCCAGCGGCTCCTGCGCCGCCCACATGCGGCCGTCGAGCGGGAAGGCGTGGAGCAGGACGACGGGCATGCCGCTGCCGCGGGTGCGGACGGCGAGGGTCGTGTCGGGCAGGGCGACCTGATGGGCGAGCATGCGGGCATCATACGAGCCGCATCGTGGCGGGGGCAGCGGGCCGCGGCGGGCGGGGCCGCGTCGCTACCGCGCCTTGAACCGCTCGAGGTTCTTGCGGATCGTGCGGTTGTGCGGCTCCTGCCGCAGTGCCAGCGACTGCGTCCGGATCGCCGCCGGCATGTCGCCGGCCGCCGCCTGGCAGTGGGCCAGCGTGTCGAGATAGCTCGAGCTGTCGAACGACGTGACGAGCGAGTGCTTCGAGTAGCGGATCGCCTTCTGCACGTCCCCCTCCGTGTTCGCCACCAGCCAGGCGTATTCGTTGAAGCTGTTGGCGTCCTCGGGCACCGACTGGATCTCCGCCTCGATCTGCTCGAGCGCCTTGCGGACGCGCTCCACCGCGTCGGCCCGCTGCTCCGGCGTGTTGTCCGCGAGGGCGTAGAGCGCGATCAGCGAATCCACGTCCTTGGAGAGCGCCCGCAGCGAATCCTCGAGGGCCTTCCGCTGGGCGGCCGCGTCGCCGCGGGCCGCGGCGGCGCAGGCCTCGAAGTAGTGCATGCGGGACCGGATCGACTGTGGATCGCGGCCGATCTGCTGGATGATCTGATTCCCGCCGCGGGCGATCGCCGCCGCCACGCGCCCCTCCATCAGCCGGCGGAGGCAGGCGGCGGCCTCGTCCTCCCGCTCCTGGTCGTGCAGGAATTCGGCGAACATGATGGCCGACAGCGTGAACTGCGCGTGCGGCGCCCGCTCGTCTTCGAGCAGCGAGGCGTATTCCCGCGCCGCCCAGTCGGCCGCGCCCCACTTCGCCAGCAGCATCGCCGTCTGCACGCGATCGACGAACTCGGCGTTCGTGCCCTTGGGCTTGGCGAACGCGGCGTCCGCCAGCCTGGCGGCCTCGTCGACCCGCTGCCGCGCCCGTTCGGCGAGCGCCGCGGCGTAGCCCACCAGGGCGTCGTTGCCGATCTGCTCCGGCCGCAGGGCGCGGAGACGATCGACCGCCTCTGGGATGCCCCGATCCACCAGCCAGGCGAGCGTGGCCGCCGTCTCCTCGCCGAACGTGTCCGCATCCTGGATGGCCGCGGCGGACGGCGCGAGCATCTCTTCCGCCGCCGCCAACGCCTCGTCGCGGCGACCGGCCTCCAGGAGCATCTGCAGGCGGCAGCGCTCGAAGATCCGCAGCGTCGTGTCCGCGATGCCGCCGCCGGACGACTCCGTGGGATCGCCGCCGCGGGCCGCGGGGGCATCCGGCGCGGCGCGGCCGAGCAGCGCCAGGGCCGCGGCGGCTTCGGCGAGCTCGGCATCGCGGCCCGGGGCCGCGTCGGCGGCGGAGAAGCGGACGACCGCGCGGAGGAAGCGGGCCGCCGGCCGGTTGCTCCCGCCGACACCGGCGGCGATGCGGTCGCGGAGCGATTCCCAGACGGGGTCATGCGGCTGCCACTCGCGGGCGAGGAGCGCCGCCGCCACCCGTGAGCCGAGCACGGAGCGGTCGAGGCGGATGACCCGCGCGAGCGGCTCGATGCCGGCGTCGTCGTCGGCCCGCAGCAGCCGATGCATCACCTGCACCCGCTCGCCGAAGTCCTTGCGCTTGAAGTTCTCGAGCAGCTTCGCCACGGCGGGCGCGTCGTCCGCCGCGTCGATCGGAATGGCGTCGACGAGCCACCGCGCCCGCAGCGCGACCTCCAGGTCGCCGCTGGTCTCGGCGGCGGTGAGGAGCGGGTCGACGGCCGCTGCTCCGAGGGCGTTGAGCCGGGCGGCGGCCGCCTCGCGCTGCGCGTAGTCGTCGGCCCCGAGGCTCTCGACGAGCGCCGCGATCTCCGTCGCCGACGGTTCCGTGCCGCCGGGGGAGGCGGCGGGCAGGAGGCACAGGCACGCGATCGCGACGCCGGCCAGCGGCCGAGGATGTCCGGGCACGAGCTTCCTCATACCGGAAGCCTACGGCGGGCGTCGGCGGCGATGCAAATGACGGGAGCCGCGCCGCCCGTCATTCCGGCTCGAGGCCGAGGTCGCGGATCGTCACCAGGGATTCCAGCGGGATGCCGCGGGCGGCGAACGCCGCCTCGGCGCCGGCGAGCCGGTCGATCACCGTCACCACCCGCTCGACGACGAGCCCGAAGTCGCGGACGCGGTCGATCGCCAGGAGCGACGAGCCCCCCGTCGTCGTGACGTCCTCGACGATCACGACCCGCTGCCCGGGCTGCACCGGGCCCTCGACGTACTTCTTCGTGCCGTGGTCCTTCGGCTCCTTGCGGACCATGAAGCCCTTCAGCGGCAGCCCCTCGACGCCGGCCATCGTGACCACGGCGCTGGTGATCGGATCGGCGCCGATCGACATGCCGCCGACGGCGTCGGGCAGCGGCCCGAGCGACCGCAGCCGCTCGAGGATCGCCCGGCCCACGAGCATCGCGCCGTGCGCGTCGAGGACGACCTGCTTGGCGTCGAGGTAGAAGCTGGCCTCGCGGCCGGAGGCGAGGCGGAACGTGCCGCGGCGGAGGGCCTTCGACTCGACGAGGCCGACGAGCTCGCGGATCGCGGGGGAGGCGGTGGTGCGGGTGCTCATGACGGGCACTATACCGCAGCGCGCCGCTTCCGCGCAGCCGCATCGCGGTCGCCGGTTTTTGACTCCGCCGGCCACCGTCTTAGAATTCGTGGATCCGTTCCCCCGCCATCCCTCCGAGGCCAGTGATGCGTCACCGTCGGATGGTCGCCTCGACGTGCCTCATCGCGGCCGCCGCGTCGTTGCTGACAGCGGCCGGTCCGCCCGCGGCCGCGGCCGCCGAGGTGGTGGCGCTGTCGGTGCGGCTGCCGATCACCGGCACCCGCGACACGCAGGTCGAGGCCGCGATCCTCCGGCAGCTCGACCGGCTCAAGCGCGGCAGGGAGCGGGGCGTGCTCGTGCTGCGATTCGATCCGGGCCCCGACGGGGGCACGGGCGGCAGCGACTTCGGCCGCGCCCTGGAACTGGCGAGGTTTCTCGGCGATCCGCGGCTCGACGGCGTGAAGACGGTGGCCTTCCTGCCGGAGGGCGCGACCGGGCACGCCGTGCTCGCGGCGCTCGCCTGCGAGGAGATCGTGATGCCGCCCGATGCGGTGCTCGGCCCGGCCAACATCGACGAGCCCGCCGTGGACGACGCCATGCGGGCCGCCTACGCCCAGATCGCCGGTCGCCGCCGCACGCTGCCGCCGGCGGTCGCGCTGGCGCTGCTCGACCCGGCGGCGCGGGTCGTCCGCGCCTCCACCGACGACGGCGAGCAGTTCGTCCCCGCGGCGGAGCTCGAGCAGCTGCGACGCAAGACCGCCGTGCTCGCGGTCGAGGAGCTCGAGCCTGTGCCGGTCTCGTTCACCGGACGGCGCGGCCGGGAGCTGGGGTTCGTGCGGCAGCTCGCCCGCACGCCCGCCGAGCTGGCCCGCGGCCTCGGCGTGGACGAGCGGGCCGTCGCGATCGACCCGGCGGCCAACGGCGGCTGGAAGGCGGCGCAAATCGTCGTCGCGGGGCCCGTCACCGGCGACGCCGTGGCCCGGGCGCGGCAGCAGATCGAACGCGCCGTCGCCGGCGGCGCGAACCTGGTATGCCTGCGGATCGACAGCGCCGGCGGCAGCCCGGAGCAGAGCCTCGTGCTGGCGGGACGGCTGGCGGCCTTCGATCCCGCGGAGGTGCGGACCGTCGCCTACGTGCCGCGGCAGGCCCGCGGCGACGCCGCGCTCGTCGCGCTGGCGTGCGACGAGCTGGTGATGCATCCCGACGCGGTGCTCGGCGGCGAGGGGGATGCCGCGATCGGCGGCCGCCAGGCGACGGCGGTGACCGCGGCCTGGCGGGAGGGCGTCGCCAAGCGGCGGGACCGCCCCTGGTCGCTGCGGGTCGCGACCGTCGTGCCGGGCCTCGAGGTGGAGCAGGCCACGCAGCAGGAGACCGGCCGCGTCGAGTACTTCTGCGCCGAGGAGCTGGCGGCGCGGGACGATCGCGACTCCTGGAAGCCCGGCGCGCGGGTGGGCACAGGACCGATGCAGCTCACCGGCCGCTCGGCCGAATCCCTCGGGCTGGCCACGCACGTCGTCGACGACTTTCAGGGGTTCGTCCGCGCGTACGGGCTCACCGGCGACATCGCCGTCTCCGAGCCGGGCTGGGCCGATCGTCTGCTCGACGCCCTCGCCAGTCCCGGGCTCGCCTGGCTGCTCCTGCTCATCGGCGGCGCCGGCCTCTACATCGAGCTGCACACGCCCGGCTTCGGCCTCGGCGGGTTCGTCTCGATGGTGGCCTTCATCGTCTACTTCTGGAGCCAGTACCTGCACGGCACGTCGGGCTGGCTGGAAGTGATGCTCTTCCTGGCCGGGCTCTTCTGCCTCGCGGCCGAGATCTTCGTGCTGCCCGGATTCGGCGTGCTGGGGCTCGGGGGCGGCGTGCTCGTGGTCGCGTCGATCGTGCTCGCGAGCCAGTCGTTCGTGCTGCCCGCCAACGACTACCAGATCCGCCAGCTGCAGTGGTCGCTGCTGGGGATCCTCGGGGCAGCCGTCGGCGTCGCGGCGCTGGCGATGCTCGTGCGGCGGTGGCTCCCCGCGACGCCGATGTTCCGCCACGTGCTGCTCGAGCCGCCGCCGGCACCGGAGGACGTGGTCGAGCAGGACCAGGTCGAGGAGCTGCTCGGGCTCGAGGGCACGACGACCACGCGGCTGGCGCCCGCGGGCAAGGCGCGGATCGGAGGCCGCATCCACGAGGTGACCAGCGACGGCCCGCTCCTGGAGCCGGGCACCGCCGTCCGCGTGGTGGAGGTCCGGGGCGGGCGCGTGCTCGTGCGGCCGGCCCTGGAGCCCGGGGCGCCGGCATGAACACGCTGCTGTGGGTCTTCGTGCTCATCCTGGTGGGCCTGGGGGTGATGGTGCTCGAGGTGTTCGTGCCCTCGGGCGGCATCCTCGGGTTCGTGAGCGTCGTGGCGCTCGTGGCCGGCATCGCGACCGCCTTTCTGGAGCAGGGGCTGGTGGCGGGCATGGGTGCGCTCGGCGTCGTCGTGCTGGCGGTCCCGGCCGTGCTCGCGGTCGCCTTCCGCTGGTTTCCGGAGACGCCGTTGGGACGGCGGGTGCTGCCGCCGCCACCCGACGCGGCCGCGGTGCTGCCCGATCCGGTGCGACGCCGGCGGGCCCGCGAACTCGTGGGCCGACGCGGCCGCACGGTCAGCGAACTGTTGCCCTGGGGCAGCGTGGAGATCGACGGCGGCCTGGTTGAAGCGATGAGCGAGAGCGGGCCGATCGAGGCCGGGATCGCCGTGGACGTGATCGCCGCGCAGGGCCCGTCGGTCGTGGTCCGCCGGGCGCAGGCCGACGCCGTCCGGCCGCCCGTGCCGCGGGAGCCGACGGAAAAACCGGCACGAGGCGGCGCGACCGCTCTCTCCCCGACGCTCGAATCGTTCGAGTTCGACGGGCTCGAGCCCCCCGCTGCTTGACCGGCGGCCGGGCCGGAACCAGGCTACACTCGTCGCCCCCCGCCACCGGAGTGCAATCCCGATGCTGCCGCTGATCCTGATCGGCCTGGGAATCCTGGCCTTCCTGGTCGTCTTCGCCATGCTCGCCCGCTACCTGCGGCTGTGGCTGCAGTCGTATGCGTCGAGCGCCGGGATCGGCCTCTTCGACCTGGTGGCGATGAGCTTCAAGAAGGTCAATCCGACCGTGATCGTGCGGAGCAAGATCATGGCGGTGCAGGCGGGCCTCGGCGACTCCAGCGGCGTCACCAAGCAGGCGCTGGAGTCGCACTACATGGCCGGCGGCCGCGTGCCGCTGGTCATCCAGGCGCTGATCGCGGCCAACAAGGCGAAGATCAAGGAGCTCGACTTCAAGCTCGCCACGGCGATCGACCTGGCGGGACGCGACGTCCGCGAGGCCGTGCAGACGAGCGTCTACCCGAAGGTGATCGACTGCCCGGGCAAGAACAGCGGCCGGGAGTCGCTCGACGCCGTCGCCAAGAACGGCGTGCAGCTGAAGGTCAAGGCCCGGGTGACCGTCCGCACCAACCTCAACCAGCTCATCGGTGGCGCCACCGAGGAGACGATCATCGCGCGGGTCGGCGAGGGGATCGTGTCGGCGATCGGCGCGGCGGAGCGGCACACCGACGTGCTGGAGAACCCGGACATGATCTCGAAGACGGTGCTGGCGCGGCGGCTCGACGCCAACACGGCGTTCGAGATCGTCTCGATCGACATCGCCGACATCGACGTGGGCGCCAACATCGGCGCCCGCCTGCAGGCCGACCAGGCCGAGGCCGACACCCGCGTGGCCCGCGCGAACGCCGAGGGCCGGCGGGCCATGGCCGTCGCCCGGGAGCAGGAGATGGTCGCGAGCATCGAGGAGAGCCGGGCGGCGCTCGTGGAGGCGGAGTCGGCCGTGCCCAAGGCCGTCGCGGAATCGCTGACCTCGGGCCAGTTGGGCATCTTCGATTACTACAAGCTGCGGAACCTGCAGGCCGACACCGACATGCGACGGACCATCGCCACCGGCACTCCCCCGGGCACCGCGGCGGTGCAATGACAGCGCTCCCGACGAATCTCTGTCCGCTCCTGGCCGCCGGCTTCGACTGGCTCGAGGCCCTGCTGCCGTTCCTGTTCGTCGCGTTCTGGATCATCTCGCAGGTCTTCGCGCTCTTCCGCCGCGCGCAGGGGGACGGCCAGCGGCCGCAGCCGCCGGCGCGGATCGACCGGCCGCGGG
>Ga0315906_10011013_pt1 | contig 10571 bp, 9 predicted proteins | sample LakEriMetagenome_4_FD_203526 | JGI IMG/M metagenome (GOLD analysis project Ga0315906, IMG submission 203526) | Freshwater fungal communities from buoy surface, Lake Erie, Ohio, United States - Buoy 2 MA122 | ecosystem: Environmental > Aquatic > Freshwater > Lake > Lake biofilm | place: USA: Lake...
TAATTAAATTAATAATGGCGGAGAGGGTGGGATTTGAACCCACGAACGAGTTGCCCCGTTGCTAGTTTTCAAGACTAGTGCTTTCAACCGCTCAGCCACCTCTCCTTGATTAATGACTTTAATTGTTGGCTATGTTAAAAAAAAGTAATGGATATTTACCTTAAATTAAAAATATTTCTAATTATTTGTTTATTTACAATATTTAATTCTAGTATTTCTTTATCAAATGAAAAATTTAACGAATGGTTGATTGAATTTAAGGGCAGGGCAATAAGTCAGGGTGTTTCAAAGGATACAGTTGATTATGCGTTAAAAAATGCAAAATTTTTAGAAAGAATTATTGCTTTAGATAGAAAGCAGCCAGAATTTTTTGAAAAAACTTATGAATATTTAGACAAAAGAGTTAACGAAGTTAGAATTCAGGCGGCAAAAAAACTTATAAATGAAAATTCTGTTTTACTTCAAAAAGTTAATGCTAAATTTAAAGTTGATAAAGAAATTTTAGTGGCATTATGGGGAATTGAAACTAATTTTGGAGTGAACAAAGGTAAAGTAGATATAATTTCAGCTCTATCAACCCTTTCATTTGATAATCGAAGATCTGAATATTTTGAAAAAGAATTAATTATACTTTTAAAATTAATTGATAAAAAAATCATTAAATATGAAAGTTTATATGGTTCATGGGCTGGAGCGATAGGAAACTTTCAATTTATGCCATCTACAATACAAAATTATGCATTAAATTTCGATGAGACTTCAGATATCGATTTAATAAACTCATTTCAGGACTCTTTGGCGTCAGCTGCCAATTATTTAAAAACAATTGGATGGAACGAAAAAGATATTTGGGGTTTCGAAATTCAAATTGATAAAGATTTTGATAAAAATTTAATTAGTTCTGATTCTAGAAATCTTAAAAATAAAATAACTATCGCGCAGCTTAAATTAATGGGCTTTAAGAATAAAAATGGAAGTGAAATTATTATTACAGATAAAAAAGAAGGTTGGTTAATAAGACCAGACGGAGAAGATGGTCCAATATATGTGGTGTTTGATAATTTCTTAAGATTATTAGAATGGAATAGATCATTGCGCTTTGCAATTACTGTAGGAACCTTTTCGGATAAAATAAAAATATAAAATGAGAAATAAAATAATTATTTTATTTTTCATTTTCATTTCATCATGTCAAAATTTACCAATCTTTGAAAAAGTTCAAAATTATGAAAAAGTAGGTTTTGCTGAAATATCAAAGGGTGACCAGATCATTCATCATACAATAGTCCCTAGTAGTCAAATTAGGATTACAAACTTATTAAATAATAAAAATATTATCGTAAATATCGATAAAAATTCAAATTATAAAAAACAAAGAGAGATCATTATCCCTGATAAATATTCAGATTTATTAGAATTAAATTCAAATTTACCATTAGTTAGAATTGAAACCTTGAGAGTAAATAAAACTTTTAGAGCAAATATTGGCCAAATCTATGAAGAAGAGAAAAAAATAGTGCAAAATGTAGATGTTAAAAATGTTGATATTGTTGATTTATCAAAAAATAAAAAGAGTACAGATATCAAATTAAAAAAAATTGAAATTTTTTATGGTGATTTCATTTACAAAAATTCAGCATTAGATATGGTTAGCTTGCTAAAAAAAGAAATTTCGAATGTTAATCCAGTAATTGTCCAAGTTAATAAAAAATATAGAGTAAAAGCAAAAACCATAAATGATATCAATGATTTTGATATTTTTTTTGACAAAATTGTTAACACTAAGTTTGAAAATTATAATATAAGCGTTGATTGATGTTTAAAAAAAATTCTTTACTTATTGCATATATTTTTTTTTTTAATTCTATTGCTTATTCTCAGATAATTATTCCGGATAAAGTTAGACAAGGTATTGTCATTGAACATTTTAATGGAAATGTTTTGGCGGAAAAAAATGCAGATCAAAAAATATCTCCTGCTTCAATGACTAAAATCATGTCAGCCATTATTGTATTTGATCAACTAAAAAATAAAAAAATTAAGCTTACAGATCAATTTGTAGTTTCCAAAAATGCTAGAAACGCAACTAGATCTGGTGAATCAAGTATGTTTTTAGTTCCAGGTGATAAGGTGTCTGTTGAAGATTTGCTAAGGGGTCTAATTATTACATCGGGTGTAGATGCTTCTATTGTTTTAGCTGAAGGGATAGCAGGTAGCGAGGAGCAGTTTATAAATCTAATGAATGAAAAAGCTCAAATAATTAATATGGCCAACACAAGGTTTAGTAATTCTTCGGGAACATTTAGCCCAGATAATTATTCAACAGTAAGAGATATTGCATTGTTATCATCTTATTTGATTAATAATTACCCTCAGTATTATAAATATTTTAAAGAGAAAGATTTTTTATGGACAAGAACTGGTGGCAATCCAATTAAGCAAGAAAATAGAAATACATTACTTTTTACTGATCAAGAAGTTGATGGAATAAAAACAGGACATTTAAAAGATAGTAAGTATTCAATTGCGGTAACAAAAAAGAAAGATAATAGAAGAATAATAGTTGTTATCAGCGGTCTACCGACAATGTCTTCAAGAGCTGAGTCTTCAAGATTATTACTAAACAATTCTTTAAGTAAAATTGATCTTTTCAAAATACCTTATGATAAAGATAAATTTAAAATAAAAATTTGGAATGGAAGTTCAAACTACTTAGATGTTCGTGGAACAAATAAAGATGCTATCTTCATTAATTTGCCAAAAAATTTGAAGAATCCAAAAATTAGGACAGAATTAGTATATGAATACCCTTTGCAAATCCCAATTAAAAAATTTGAAAAAGTTGCGGTCCTTAAAATTTATAACAATAAAGATCTAATCGATACTCAGGATTTATTCGCTCAAAAAGATATAACAAATAAAAATATATTTTTTAAAGGTATTCAAAATATTAGCCATTATATACTGCAATGAAAAAACCTTTTTTTATCTGTTTTGAGGGGGTAGAGGGTTCAGGAAAGTCAACTCAGGCCAAGCTATTATATAAATTTATTAAAAATAATATCACTAAAAAAGTAATATTAACCAGAGAACCTGGTGGAACGGCATTTGCTGAAAAAATTCGAAATATATTGCTAGATAACAAAATTAAAAACAGTCCTTTAACCGAGTTTTTTCTATTGATGGCTGCCAGAAACGATCATGTAGTAAATAAAATTAATTACTATCTTAAAAAAAAATTTATTATTATTTGCGATAGATTTTTTTATTCTACACTGGCATATCAACATTATTTGGAAAGAATGGATAAAAACTTTATATACGACATCCAAAAAAAAATTTTTGCTAATATTCATCCAGATATTACTTTTTTAATTGATTTAGACAAAAAAGAATCAAAAAAAAGAATAAGTAACAGAACAAAGAAAACAAATAAATTTGATAAACTTTCTACCTATCATTTTAATAAAATTAGAAATGGATTCCTTAAAATTTCAAAGATTTATAAAAATAAAATTACTTTAATCAATGGCAGTAAATCATTAAATGAAATTCAAAATGAGATAAATAAAAAAACTTTAAAAGTATTAAATGTCAGACATTAACTTTCAAAATATTGAAACACAAAATAGGTATCAAAAATTTTTATATGGCTATGAGTACATATTTAATAATCTAGTTACTCTTTATAAAAAAAATAAATTACCTAATAAAATTATATTTAACGGAAGTGACGGTATAGGAAAGGCAACATTAGTGTATCATTTGACTAATTTTATATTGTCAAATAATGAAAGTAATCCTTACGATGTTGATGCTAAAGAAATACAACAAAATAATAAAAGTTACTTAGATTTAGTTAATAATTCAAACTTTAATTTTAAACATTTAAAAGTCGATGATTATAAAAAAATAATCAGCATTGAAGAAACAAGAGAAATTATCAATTTTTTTAACAAGTCATCCATAAATAGTAAACCTAAAATATTTTTTTTAGAAGGTGCTGAAAGTCTAAATAAAAATTCATCAAATTCCATTTTAAAAATTTTAGAGGAACTTCCTGATAATAATTATTTTTTTTTATCATATCTTGAAAATAAATTCTTACTTGATACGATTAAATCAAGATGCTTTAATTACAGACTTTTTTTAAGTTCAAAGGAAACTCCTTTAATCAAAGAGAAACTAATTACACAATACGAGACAAATAAAACAATTATTAAAGATTTGACACCCGGAACAAATATTAAAATGAATATACTGTTTGATGAGTTAAACATTTACGAAAAAAATTTTTCTGAAAAAATTTTAACAATGCAAAATTTTTATCTAGAAGAAAAATATAGTAAAATATTAGATTTAATTCATATTTATATTGAAAATTACTTTGCAAACAATTTAGAAAAAAATAATTTTTTTAAAAATTTTAGAATAAGAAAAAAAATTAATAATATTATTCATAACATCAAATCAATAAATAACGATATAAAAAGTAGTTTTTATGAAATTAATCTTTTACTTGGTATTAGATAATGAAAAACTTTTATTTAACCACACCGATTTATTATCCATCAGCAAAACCTCATATGGGGCATGCTTATTCAAGTATATCTGCTGACGTTATCGCCAGATTTAAAAGAATTGAAGGGTATAATGTTAATTTCTTAACCGGAACAGATGAACATGGTCTTAAAATTCAAAGAGCAGCTGAAAAGCAACAAAAAGATCCAAAAAACTTTTGCGATGAAATATCAAGAAATTTTATTGATCTTGCAAAAAAATTAAATCTTACAAATACCGATTTTATTAGGACTACCGAAGACAGACATAAGAAAACTGTATCAAAATTATGGAATATTCTTGAAGAGAAAAAAGAAATTTATATTTCAAAATACTCTGGCTGGTATTCTGTATCTGATGAAGCTTTTTATAATGAAGATGAAATTGAGACCAAGGCTGATGGTAAAGTTTCTAAAGTATCAGGATCTAAAGTTGAATGGATGGAAGAGGAGTCCTATTTTTTTAAACTTTCAAAATGGCAGGAGCCTTTATTAAAGTATTATGAAGATAACCCAGACTTTATCGCTCCGCTTAGTAGAAAAAATGAAGTTATAAGTTTTGTTAAAAGTGGACTTAAAGACTTATCAATCAGTCGAACCTCTTTTAAATGGGGCATACCAGTTCCTAATAATAACAAACATGTAATTTACGTATGGTTAGATGCTTTAACCAATTACATAAGTGCATTAGACTATTTTGAAAATAATAACAAAAATCAATTTTGGCCAGCAGATGTTCATATTATTGGTAAAGATATTATAAGGTTCCATTGTGTTTATTGGCCAGCTTTTTTATTAGCGGCTGGCATAAAATCTCCAAAAAAAGTTTTTGCTCATGGCTGGATCCTTTCCGGGGAAGAGAAAATGTCAAAATCAAAAGGAAATATTTTGGACCCTTTAGACATTATTGAAAATTATGGATTAGATGAAATTAGATATTACTTAATGAAAGAGGTTATTTATGGTGAAGATGGGAAAATAACACCAGAAAATTTAATTAATTGTATAAATAGTGATTTAGCTAACAATATTGGAAATTTATATCAAAGAATAACTTCAATTGTTCATAATAAGTTAAATTCTTCAATCCCATTATGCAAACCAAAAGACAATTTAGATTTAAAAATATTAAATTTAGTTGAAGATAATTTAGATTTGTTAATTAAAACTTTTAATAAATATGAAATTCATAACTATTTAAAAGACATTATTCAATTATGTTCGGAAGTTAATAAATATGTGAATGACTCAGCGCCATGGTCTTTAAAAGATGATAATTTAGAAAAAAGAAATATTATTATATATACTGTTTTAGAATTTATAAGAAAAACCTCTATATTGCTTCAACCAATTATTCCTGAAAAAACCAAGATAATATTAGACTCTTTAAATGTTAAAGAAGATGAAAGATTTATAAAAAATATTAATAAAAATTTTTCTATCAAGCCTGAATCTAAAATTCAAAAAATAAATATTCTTTTTAAAAAACAATGATTATAGACTCTCATTGTCATCTCGATTACGAGCCTTTAATTAATGATATTAATCAAGTTTTGCTAAATGCAAAAAATAATAATATTTCTCATTTATTAACGATTGGAACAGGCTTAGAAAGTTCTAAAAAAGTTTATGAAATTGTTGAGAAACATGAAAATATTTATGGTTCAATTGGCATTCACCCTAATTCAACCACTAATAATTTGGACGACCTAAATGAACTTCTAACTATTAAAAAAAAAAGTAAAAAAATAATTGCTTTTGGTGAAACTGGTCTTGATTATTTTTATAAAAGAAGCGAAAAAAAAGATCAATTATATTCATTTGAAAAACATATTGAACTTGCAATTTCCGAAAGGGTACCTGTTATTGTTCACACAAGAGATGCAGATCAAGACACTCTTTCAGTTATTAAAAATAATCATTTAAAAACAAAATTTTTAATACACTGTTTCACAGGTAGTTTGGAATTTGCGAAAAAATTATTAGAATTTGGATGTTTAATCTCCTTTAGTGGTATAATAACTTTTAAAAAATCTTCTGATCTTAGAAGTGTAGTTAAATATGTTCCTATTGAAAAAATGTTAATTGAAACGGACTCACCCTATCTTAGTCCAGATCCGTTGAGAGGGAAAAGTAACGAGCCGGCTAATGTTAAAATTGTTGCTGAAAATGTTGCCTTAATTAAAGATATTTCTTTTGAAGATGTTGCGGATATAACTTCAACAAATTTTAAAAATTTTTTCTTTAATGAAAAAAACTGAAATAATTTTACTAGGATGTGGAAGTTCATTAGGCGTGCCAAGAATTGATGGTTATTGGGGCAAAGCTAAAAAAAAAAATAAAAAAAACTACAGAACTAGATGCTCTTTATTTATTAAATACGGAGATATAAATATATTAATTGACACTTCTCCAGATATAAAAAATCAACTGTTAAATAATAAAGTTAAAAAAATTGATTTTGTTGTTTATACTCATGATCACGCTGATCAAACTCATGGTATTAATGAACTTAGGCCATTTTTTTGGATTAATAAAAAAAAGATTCCCATTTATGCGGACAAAAAGACCTCTAGTTATTTGTTAAACTCTTTTAAATACTTATTTATCAAAGAAAGCAAATATTATGAGGCGGTTCTAAAAATGAATATTATTAAAAATTTTTTTATTTTTGAAAAAAATAATGATAAAATTAAATTTGAAGTGGTAAAAGTTAAACACGGCGATATAAATTGTAATGGATATTTGTTTAATCAAATAGGTTATATTAGCGACTGTAGTTCAATATCTAAAAAATCTTTAAATAAATTAAAAAATTTGAAATTATTAGTTATAGATTGTTTAAAATTTAAAAGTCATGCAACACATTTAAATTTTAAAAAATGTTTGAGTTATATAAAAATTTTAAAACCCAAAAAAACTATATTAACAAATTTACACAGTGATATTGATTATTCATTACTAAAAAAAAAATTACAAAAATTGTCCCAGAATGTAATTCCAGGACATGATGGATTAAAAATTGTTATTCGATGAAAGATAAAAAAGAAATTGCAGTATTACTTCCTAATAAAGAAGATTATTCACTAAGTAATGCAGCTGCAGCTTCAATTTGGGTAAAGGATTTTAATAAGGGTAAAATTAAAAGCAAACAAATAATTTGTGGTATCGCCACACAGACTTCTCTTTCTAAAAATTTCATAAACTTAAAAAAAATAAATTTTATAAATAATAGTTTTTTTTATCTTAAAAATTTTATAAAAAATTTGCCAAATTCTATTAAAATAATTGAAATTCATAATAGACCTCATTTCTTTTTTTTCCTCAAAAAAAAATTTCCAAAATATAAATTTATTTTAATATTTCATAACGACCCAAATACTTTAAGAGGATCAAAATCTGTTAAAGAGAAAATGGAAATTTTAGATAGATGTGATGAAGTTATATTTGTAAGTAATTATGTTAAACAAAGATTTTACCACAATCTTTACAATCATATACAAGATAAAGGGCATATTATTTATCCAGCTACTAATTATTACAATAATAATTTTAAAAAAAAATTAAGAAAAAGGAATATTATTATTTTTGTTGGCAAACTTAATTCTGCCAAAGGATATAATTTTTTTGGTAGTGCAATTATTGATATATTAAAAAAATATAAAAATTGGAGTGCTATTGTTGCTGGAGATGAAAAAAGGGAGTCTTATAATTTTAGTCATAAACGATTGAAAATATTTAAATGGCTATCTCATAAAAAAATTATTAATTTTTATAAAAGCACATCTATCTCAATAGTACCATCAACATGGGAGGAGCCATTTGGCCGAACTGCAATGGAATCTAGTGATTTAGGTAATGCATTAATAACGAGTGGCAAAGGTGGATTACTGGAGACCAGTAGCAATCCTATAATTCTAAAAAAAATTGATTCAAACAATATAAAAAGAGAAGTTGAAAAGTTAATTAAATCTCCAAAGTTATTAAAGAAAATTCAAAAATTTAATTACGTAAATAGAAAAATTAATTACAAAGATAATTTAGAAAAATTAAATAATTTAAAACTAAATATGATTAGTTACAATTATAATAATTTTTTTATAAAAAAAAAAAATTTAAAAGTCTTGCACATATCTAATTTTGGCGAAAGAAGTGATTATAGGTTAGCTAACATTAATATAGCTAGTAAGATTTCAAATGGATTAATTAAGGAAAATGTGCAAACTATTAATTTTAGTGATAGAAATTTTTCTAAACTAAATAATTTTTCTTCAATTGATAATAAAATTTTGAGAATTGTTGATAATTTAAGGCCGAATTTAGTATTATTAGGTCATACTAATTCGTTAAAAGTTGAAACTCTGAAAAATATAAAAGATAAATTTTCAGAAACACGACTTGCCTTCTGGTATGAAGACTCAATTAATAAAAAGGGTCCTGATTTCGAGAAAAACCGAATATTTATTGAGAAATACAAAGACTATATTGATAATTTTTTTGTAACAACTTCAGTAAATAATGTTGATGTTTCAATTCCAAAAAATAAATTAAATTATATTCCAATTCCATGCTCTTCATTTACTGAAAATTTAAATTTATCAACAATATCAAATCATATGTATGATATTTTTTTTGCTATTAGCCATGGAGTTAATCGAGGAAACCTTAAAAAAAATAAAATTGATAGTAGAGAAGAATTTGTAAGAAATTTAGTAAAAAAGTCGATTAATATTGATTTTAATATTTTCGGTTTTAATGATGTTGAGCCTATATGGGGAAGTAGATTTGATTATGAATTATCAAAATGTAGATTTGGTTTAAATCTAAGTAGGGGAGAACCTATTAAACATTACTCAAGTAACAGAATAGCCTCATACGCAGCGAATGGTTTACCTACGTTAATTGATGAAAAAACTCAATTTAGTGATTTCTTTACAACTAATGAAATGATTTTTTATAGAGATATCAAAGACTTAATCGATAAGGTTAACTTTTATAAAAAAAATGAACGTTTAAGAGTGAAAATTGGGATAAATGGTAAAAATAAATATTTCAAAATTTTTAATAATAAAATTGTAGGAGATTATATTTTGTCAAAAACACTTGGCATTAAACCATCTTATAAATTTGCTTGGGATATTTAATTTTTTTTATATTAAATGAAATTACTATTTATCAATAATAGTTTAATTGATTTTAATAATAAAAATCAAAATAAAAACGGCGGAATTGAGCATTGTAATATTGAACTAGCAAAGAGATTATCGCTTTTTGGACATGACGTTTCTCTTGTTAGCAAAACGAAAAAAAAACAAAAAAAATTTAATATTGTAAATCTACCATTTGATTATTTAGACCGAAACGATTTTGGTAATGCCTATGATGTTATAATTGGCTCAAACTATTCAAGGGCTTTTAAATTTAAAAAAAAGTCAATCAACGTACTTTGGATGCACAATGAATTACAGATAGAAAAATCATTAAGAAAAAAACAATTTTTACCAATAATTTTACATAAGCCTCATGTTGTTTTTGTAAGCAACTATTTGAAGCAATTAACTTCATCTTTTTATCCATTTAAAAGCAAAACTATCATTCCAAACGGTTGCTCTGAGTTATTTATTAATAATAAAAGAAATAAAGATATTAAACCAATTTTTATATGGACTGTAAAAAGGGATAAGGGGCTATTGGAAATTATTGATATTTGGTGCAGAATAATTTTTAAAAAATTGCCCCATGCTGAATTGCACGTACATGGTCTTAATGTTCCTAAAGAAAAATATATAATTATTGATTATGATAAAATTAATATTAAATTTTTCGGAATCGTTGATAGAGAATTTTTAGCAAGTAAATATAAGTATAGTACTGCTATGCTTCATCCTGGTTATGATGAAACTTTCTGTATATCAGCATTGGAAGCTTTAGCTAGTGGTTTGCCAATTATAACTTTTAATCGATCAGCTTTAGCTGAACGTGTTATTAATAATGTAAATGGTTACATAATTA
>Ga0315906_10011016_pt1 | contig 10570 bp, 6 predicted proteins | sample LakEriMetagenome_4_FD_203526 | JGI IMG/M metagenome (GOLD analysis project Ga0315906, IMG submission 203526) | Freshwater fungal communities from buoy surface, Lake Erie, Ohio, United States - Buoy 2 MA122 | ecosystem: Environmental > Aquatic > Freshwater > Lake > Lake biofilm | place: USA: Lake...
TCCACCATTCTCTTGATAATAGGTATACAACGCGACGCATGACCCAACCCCCAATCTAACGGAACTATTAATATTCTTTGCTTATTCGACATTTGGGTGCCAAGATAGGCAGTCTAAATCTTATTTTTGCCGCCGTTATGGGAAAAGACAAACTTAGAAGATGGGCTGAAAATGAAACATTTCCCAATGTTCATCAGCCTGATTTGCACAATATCATCAAGAACAACGCTACTTACAATCAAGGCGAGTGGCATGAAAAGGTGTTTAAAAACACCAATCCTATTGTGCTTGAATTGGGTTGTGGTAAGGGCGAATATACAGTTGGCCTAGCCCGTCGTTTCCCAAATAAGAACTTCATTGGAGTAGATGTGAAGGGCCACCGCTTCCATAAAGGGGCAAAAGAAGCCCTTGAAGAGGGTTTGAACAATGTTGCCTTCCTTCGTACTCGAGTGGAGTTCATTGCCTCTTATTTCGGCGCTAATGAGGTGGATGAAATTTGGTTGACCTTCAGTGATCCGCAACCGTTGGACCATATCGGAAATCGCAGAATTACTTCACCATGGTATTTGGAGCGTTACCGCAAGTTTTTAAAGGCAGGCGCATTACTTCATATCAAGCACGACAATCCAGGTGTTTACGAAAAAGCGATGAAAGAATTGCCGGCTGCCAGCTGCGTCATCGAAACCCATTCTGACGATGTGTATGGAGCATATCTAGATACACAAACAGAGGAGATGCGTGACATTTTAAATATCCGTACCTTTTATGAGCAAATGTGGCTTTCTGAAAACCGAATTATCAAATATGTAAGAGCCAAAGTATGATCAACGAAGAAACTGACGAGCGTTATATGCGACTAGCCATTAAGGAGGCTTTGCTCGCGCAAGAGCGAGATGAGGTTCCGATCGGGTGTGTAATAGTTTGTCAGAATCAGGTCATTGCACGTGGATATAATTTGGTAGAAAAGCTTCGCGACTTTACGGCTCATGCCGAGATGCAAGCATTCACCAGCGCATCCGAATTTCTTGGAGGCAAATCACTTCATGAGTGCACGCTATACGTCACATTAGAGCCCTGTGTAATGTGCGCCGGCGCATCATACAACACGCGTATTGGACGAATAGTATTTGGTGCTTATGATGAAAAGAGAGGCTATACCAAGTTTGGTCATCACACAGGCAACAATCAAGGTATTGTGCATCCGAAAACAGAAGTAAAAGGCGGCGTCCTGGAAGAGGAGTGCGCTACGATGCTGCGGGAGTTCTTTGCGAAGAAAAGATAATTAAGCGCTAAATCTAACTGTTGGACTTCTCTAGTACTGAACGCAAGTGTTCGTCATTTCGATAGTTTCTGCTAATATCAAAGAAGTTTCCCGCCACCTTTACTCTCACCTTTTCAAGGACTTCGACGTGTGTGAAATTAACGACGCAAAAACGGCTGATTCTAAAGAAGATTTCCTTGTCTAACTGTTCTTCTATCAAAGACAACGTTGTTCTAATTCTTTTTGTCTTGCCGTCCTTAAGAGATACTACGGCATAGTTCCCTTCGCTAGTGATATATAGAATATCATCATTGAGAATTCTTACTAAATCATGACCTGCTTTTAGAACCACAAAATTCGATTTTTTAGGCTCCGTCTCAGCAACTTGTTTTGGAGAAAAATTGAGGCAAGCTATTTCGATGGCAGCATGCAAATCTTGCTTTGTGAATGGTTTTACCACATAGGCATTTGGCCTTGCCATTTTTGCGCGTTCGATGGTTGCAGCATCACCGTTTGCTGTAACAAAAATTATTGGCATATCATAATTTTCTCGAATATATTCGGCCAAGTGAATCCCGTCCCTATGGCCCTTTATACGAATATCAATTAAAATGATATCTGGATTTTCTTTTTCCAACAATTCAACGGCTTCATTGAAAGAGGAACATGGTGGAAATGCCTCGTATCCAACTGCAATAAGCTTACGCCAAATATTCGTTGCAATAATCAACTCATCTTCTACGATTGCAATTTTCATTTCTCTTTCTTTATTAATAACGGGGTCAAGATAAGCAGCTCCAAACGTTTAGCCGTTTGGTAGTGATGAAATGCATGAAATCGATGATTAAAAGCATCAATCATGGTAATTATGGTTACTGAAGCGAACGTCGCTCGGAGTTATAAAAAGTAACTTCGAAGAAACTACCGCCATCATACCAATAGCGCACATCGCCAGAGAGTTGATGTGCAAGTCCATTAATCAAATGCATTCCAAGGCTTGGACTTAGATGAACATCAACACCTTCAGGCAGGCCCGGACCGAAATCTCTAAAGGTCATTTTAAACATACCCTCCTCTAGCTCTGCTAATTCTACCTCGATTTTAACTTCGTTTTCATCGTTATATGCATACTTATACGAATTAGTAATTAGCTCATTGGTAATTAGTCCTAGAGGTATTGCAGTATCGATGTCAAGCAAGAAATCGCCACACTCGTGTTCGACTGATAGAGTTCGACCATTTGCGTTGTGTAACTCAACGATTTGTTGAATTAACGAATTTAAAAAGGTATCAAAACGAACCGAAGACAGATCATGATGCTGATAGAGATTTTGGTGAATTAGCGCAATACTCACTACCCTACTTTGACCATCACTAATGTATCCCATTTGCTCAGCATCCTTCATCTCATCCTTTTGAAGTTGTAATAAGTCTGTTACAATCTGTAAGTTATTCTTTACACGATGGTGAATTTCCTTCAGCAAAAGCTCGCGATCTTTAAGTGCTGAGCTGAGCTTTTCGGTGCGCTCGGAGACTATTTTCTCCAAATGCCGATTCGTTCTTTCTATTTTTTTTGTCTTCCAATAATTATACAACCAAACAGCAAGTGCCAGCGCTAAAATAATCGGGAGCCAAAACTCCCAATGCATATAAAACGGAGAAATGACTACAATTGGAATATGTAATTCAACTGCGTTCCATTGTCCGTTTTCTAACATCGCTTTGATATGAAGCGTATAGGTTCCGTATGGAAGTTGATTCATCCGCAAGGAACCTCCCTCTATAAAGTTCCAATCCGAATCAATTCCTTCCAACATGTATGCATATCGATGCGGACGCTGAGCATAATCGAGTAAGGCAAAGTCAAAAGCGAGAAATCGATCGTCATAAGAAATGGTGATGGCCCCGAGTGTATACCAATCCACCAACATATTTACCAAAGAATCGTTGTCATCAGAAAACCTTTGAATATTCAGAACCTGAAATGGATAAGACTGCTTGGAAAATAATTCATCCACCTGTTTTGGGTCGAAAGAATTTAGTCCGTTGACACCGCCAAAGTACATTTTACCATCGGATGCTTTGAATGAAGAAATACGGTTGAACTCATTGTGTGACAACCCGTCTGCAGTGTTGAAATTATATACAGAGAAACTCTTTTTATCAAAGCGAATCAATCCATTGTATGAGCTAATCCAAAGATGATTACCATCATCTTCTTCGATTCTATAAAGGCGCATCGAAGGTAGTCCCTCAGAAATTCCAAATTGTTCAATTGCCGGCAGATCAATTCCTGTCGAAACATTCCACTCCCAGCGAAATAACCCTTGACCGGCTGAAGCAATCCAACATACACCCGCTTTGTCTTCATGTAAATCATAAAAAACGCTGATGTCTAAATGATGATTCTGCGTGCCATTTGGTCCCCAGTATTCAATTATATTATAGTCTCTATCCAATCTGAAAATTCCATTCTCTGCTAAAGCTACTATCCCTTTTTTTTGTGTTTGAACAAACCGATATACAATTGTTGGATTTGGAATTCCATTCGTTAAGCGCTTCGATATTGTTGATTTACCCGTTCGTGTATTTATTACAAATATTCCTCCTATGGTATCTGAAACACCGCGCAAAAGCAAAGAATCGTTCAAACTAAAAAGAGCCCATGCCGAAGACGACTCGGAATCAAAGTCTGTGCGATTTATTTCTCTATTGCCTTTCTTCAGTTTATAAAATTCCCCGAAAAGAAGATCATTGGCATGTTTCGTTATTGGCATTAAACTAAAACCATCTTTACCCGTAGCAATTTCTATTGAGGGATAAGTTGCTATCTTCTTCCAAACATTCGCATAAATCTGTTCACCCCCTTCAACTGATCCATAAGGGTCCACATATATTCCGCGTACTTGATTAATATCTGCATCCGCTAATTCCGACTTTGTAAAATGATTGGAAAAAATACGTTCACGTACAAAAACATGAATCAATCCTACTGTCGTGCATAACCAGTAGTTATTCTGTACATCATGAAAAACACTATAAATAAATACATCTGACAGTTGTAGCAATTGATTATGATCTAGGACTTCGAGGAAATTTCCGTCTTTAAATAAATACAACCCGAAGTCTGCATTTACACAAGCGTATTCACCAGCAACATTCGATTTCTGCATCTGCCAATCTCGAAAACTTATAGAGGGCAACTCGCCCATTTTTGAAGATCGCTCCAATTTATTTTCATCACCAATAATATAGAAACCTCTCTCCAATTCGTTTCGATTCAAAGGCGAGTGAAGAGGTGAGGGATCATGATAGATGAACAAATCACCATCAGCAGAACTAATTATACGACCTTGTTTTTCCAACTTTAATGGAACAAAGTCATCCCCCATTTTTCGATAAGTTGGAAGATTTTGCTGATTATTCGAATATAGCAGCAACTCATTTCTTTGAATAATACTCGAATTCATCAAATCACTGTAATCCACCTTTTCACTATTCCATAGAGTCAATTGACCTATTCGCTGCCATGATTGATTCGGTGAATATTTCCACAACTCATTCGGATCATTGCGCATGAAAACCATATCATCAGTTCCATGTGCGAAAGCCCAAACCACTTGATGTTCTGGAAATGGCAAACCGGGAAATGCCTCAGTGAATGGCACCACTTTAAACGAATTCAAATCTATAACCTGACAACAGCTTCTTGAATTTCGCTTTTCGACATTTTGTTCATCACCCAAATAAAATTTCATGATGAGTCGATTGCTCTTCGAATCTAAAGACAACTTCAATATGTCGTTTGAAAGCAATCCGTGCGACTCTTTGGTGATCGTCAAAACTTTGCTACCATCATAGCGGTTTAGACCCATGTTAGTAGCCAACCACATAAAGCCTCGAGCATCCATTACGGCATCCCTCACATCACGTGAGGCAAGTCCTTGCTCTACCGAAATGATCTGACGAGTAATGACAAAATCATTGCACTCGTTAACAGTCCTTTGCTGCGCATGAAGTGTCAACATACCTCCAGAGTAAGTACTGAGGATAACCAATAAAAGTGCAATTCCCCTTTTTGAAAACATCAAATTAATACTTCTCAAAATTGACGATAAATTTTATCACGACACCCTACGAAGGTACAAACTGTTGCAAAAAAAATCCCTATCTAATTGAAGTTAGATAGGGATATCAACGAAAAAAACAGGTTAAATCCTTTCAACAAAAATTGTGTTTAGGCTTTTTGTTGAACGAACTTTAATCACATAAATACCAGCTTCAAATCCTGAAAGATCTATAGAAGTTCTCGAACTAAAAGGAACGCTAGAAATAATAATCTTACCAGAGATGTCATATACATTAAGCTGTTCGATATTTGTGTCACCACTTAAGGAGATCTCAAAAACTCCGTTCGTTGGGTTAGGAAAAGCTAAAACTTCAGCATTAATTTCTTCCACACCAACTGTAGCAGATAGATTCTCATAAAAGCGATAATTACCAAAATCACTTCCTGAAAACAAATCACTGTCGCCATCATTATCGATATCTACAAACGTTGGCGATGAGTGAGAAGGGAAGTACGTAATGGAAAAAGGATTGGTCACAAATGACGCAAATGACGGAGAAGACGAATTGCCAATGTTTTCGTAATACCTAAAGTTACCTGTGTCAGAACCTGAGAACATATCCATGTCTCCGTCTTCATCCAAATCAACAAACGATGGCGTTGAATTTTGAGCGAAGAACTGAAGTGAAAATGGGTTTTGCTGAAAGCTAGCGTATTGAGGATTGGTAGACGAACCCACATTTTGATAATATCGGAAATTACCTGTATCAGAACCCGCCATAATATCAAAATCATTGTCATTGTCGAGGTCAACAAAAACTGGCGTTGAATAGGAAGGAAAGGACAACAATTGAAATGGATTTTGAACGAAGTTCGCAAATGAAGGAGATGATACGCTGCCTATGTTTTGGTAGTAACGATAATTACCGCTTTCAGAACCTGACAACATATCCTGATCTCCATCTCCATCCAAATCGGCGAAAGACACCGATGAATCAGATGAAAAAAAAGTAATACCAAAAGGATTTTGCTGATAACCGGCAAAGTTTGGAGCACTAGCATTTCCAATGTTTTCATAATATCGAAAATTGCCTGTATCCGAGCCCGCCATCATATCCATGTCGCCATCTCCATCTAAATCAACAAAACAAGGCATTGCGTTTTGTGAGAAGAACGTTAATGAAAATGGATTCTGAACAAACGACGAAAACAGTTGTGCAGATACTGAAGATGACGTTGTCGAGAGTATAACAACCAAACAGAAAACTAAGAGATAATTTTTTTTCATATTCAAATTTTAAACTATTTTAAAACACTAATGATTTTTGGGGGGGCACAGAAAAAAAAATAACTGCCATTGCTAGCAGTTATTTTTTGTTTATCAATCCCAATTACACATTATTTATTTACCATCAATTTGGTAGTATACTTTTTGTTTTCACAAACAACTTCTATGAAGTAAATACCATCGACCAGGTTAGATAAATCAAGTTGTCGTTGTGAATTGCTAAATACCATTTCTGAATGTACCAAGCGTCCGCTAATATCAATCACATTCAAAATAGCTTGCTGAGTATTCTTTCCCAATTCAATCATTACTTGTGCGATATTCGATGCCGGATTTGGCATCACACGCAACTTTTCAGAGTCATAAGAATATTCTGCTACGCTGGAAAAAATCTCTTGCGGATAATCGTAGTATACGCCCATTGGCACCCAACCTAAGTTATTATTCTCATGAAACTCTTCCATCGTATGTAATGGATCTATCACTCCATACAAACGACCGTTGGTGTCATCCATAGGCAAAATCACCGTAAACGTGACATCAACATATTGTTGAGGCTCAATTGGCGGCACTACCACGGAAGTTACTCCATCGGTGTTAGTGAGAAGAAGTCCTTCAATCTCTGGATGTCCTAGATAGAAACTTACCAAAGATTGCTCAGAAACTTCTGTAGAATAATTGAACACACGTGCATTAATCGTTACAGTAGATCCAGGCAAAGCATTTCGGATTATTGGATCTTTAATAGTAAAAAATGGATCTGCAGCTGATGCATCATAACCTTGATTATTGATAAGAGGCTTTGTAAGCCAAATAGATCTGCATTTTCTTGTATTTACAGGATCTACATTCTGCACACCGCGCTGAACATCTAATCTCCATGGCAAGGACCATGATAAATCCAAATCGGTATAATCAAGCGCAGTTCCTGAAGTATTCCAAAGGTTGGATGAACCTTGAGTTGGTAAAATAGGCTCTGCTTCATATTCAACAGAAATCCCGCCCCCGTTATTAAGCGATATAAGTGGCTTTATGAAATAAGGCCCGCTGTATGACGTGTTCAGGCTACCAAAATTTACTTGCACCGAAGTACTTGTTTGATAAGAGACACCGTGCGTTGAGATTCCTCCCCAATTATAAGCATCTTCAATCCCACCTTCTAGTGCACCCAATTGGAAATCAAGCGAACGCGAAAGTCCTTGATCCCATGATGTAGTCTCTTCCAAAGATGCTTCCTCTGCCTGATCAAAGGTGATCGATGAAGCACCGCTTGTCACATCATAATTATTCAAACTAACGAGCTGTTCGTTATCGGTAGCTTGCGTGTCGTTTGGCCTTCTATAGGATAGTATATTTCCAATTTCGTGCGTCTCAATTAAACCTTCTAAGTTTTTACCATTGATCCACGTCATTTGAGGCTGACCATTGATTAGCTTAGGGTGAACCGAAATCAGCTTAGTTACAAAGTCTGGCCCTTTGAACACATCGTATTCATGCACCACGTAATCTACTTTTGAAACCAAGTAACTATCATCTACATCTGCTGTTCTTTCTTCGGTAAGAGTAACCGTAGTAGAACTTGCATTGATGTTTTCATATGAGCCTCCGTACGTAACTCCTAATTTGGCACTCACATTTCCAAGACCAAACGGAAAATCGAATCCTAGGCCAACAGAAGCTCCCATGCTCCAATCGCTATGAATTGTGTTCTCAACTGAAATATTTTGTGTTGTTTCTAACGTCAAAGAAGTACTGAAGTCTTCGCAGTTATCACCGCTGCAGGCAAGATCGGTGAATACGCCATTGATATCATCTGAGTGAACGGGGGGTGCTGACAATACAAACACCGGTTGCGAAATATTGCTCATCTGAGTCTTTCGTGGGTTGCGTATGGTATATGCGTCACCCGAAGTATCCCCAAAACCCATCGAATGGATAGACCTATCTTGTTCATTCAAGGAGCTACCAAAAGTTGTATTCAATGCGGAATAACCACTTAACGACACGTCAACAGGGTAAGGTAAAGAACCATTAACAGTTGTACTTTCAGAAGTTATCAGAAGATTATCTTCAGAAGTAGGAAATTTTTCAAAAAAAAGTGGTGACCAATCACTCAAACTAGATGTAAGGCAAGAAAAAACATTGGCATAAATACCATGAAGCAAGGCGTATTGAGGATAATCTAAAGTCTGCAGGTACGGTTTATGGTACATCACCAATTCATCTCGACCATTATTATCAATGTCTGCCGCTACTAGGTCTAAGCACAATGGAGCATTGGCCCACGAACCATAGCCGTATGCCAAGTTCCATTCTATGTTCGCATTGTTGTTATATTCAAAAGCTGGGTCCAATTTCTCCAAATAATCCACATTTGAAGAAGTAGATGGATCATCGCCAACTTGTAAAATTATCCGATTATAAAAAGAATCATAAACAAAAGAATCATTATAGCTGACCATTTGTATTTCTGGTATCAAATCGCCATTAAAATCTCCAACCACTAATGATGGAACTTTGGCGGTAAGACCATGTATGAACTCTGCCTTTTCAATAAATTCAACTGGCATTCCTGAAGTCGATAGATAATTCATCTGATAAAGTGTTACTTTAGAATTATCCGTATAAACCAATTCAGGGCGACCATCCAAATTAAAATCGCCAAACGTCACGTCCCAATTATCTTGAATTCCATCATAGGTATGTGGAAGCACTAAGGTGCCCATGTTGAATAGCGTGGTTCCACTAAATCCTGCACCACCTTTCCAAATCTCCACATGCACTGAAGCATCGGTTACTGAATAATACGATAGGGCTACCTCATCGATTCCATCGTAATCTACATCCACCCGGTTCAACCTCACCCTTGTAGTTCTTTCTTGACCATCTATAGCATACGTTGGAGCGTGAACAACACCACTAGTAGGAGCCTCTGCAGATCCACGAACTCTCATAACGAGCGCTTCATTGGGATCTTCCAACACGTAGATCAACTCATCGGTATTATTGCCATCCAAATCAGCCATGGTCATCACCACTAATTGATTGCCATACAAAACGCCTTCATAAGTTTGGTAATTAACATCGAAAATATATTCTGATTCAATAGGTCCATTGACGAGGTTGTTTGAGCCATCGTGATAATTGTACTGCTGCTCAAGCACAAGGCCAGGGGTTAATCCATCTAGATTGGTCGAAGGAATGTATTTGATATGAAAAAGATCAAAGGTTCCTACCACAGGCTTGGCGGTCATCGCAATCATCGGATTTGCTCGGAGTGAATCGTAGGGCAGTACAATTTGCGACACAAGATTATTGGATACGATCCCAAGGATCAGCATGCACAATAACTTATATGAATGACTGATAAAACGTAGTTGTTTGGCCTGCGTTATTTTGATCGAGTCAATGATACCATTGCACTCACTCAAAGCGAATGCTGATTTGTTTTTTTGTTTCATTACGGAGAGATATAATATAAATGCACATCGAAATTAAAGCAGGTACAGGCCTTCATGTAAAAGCAGGGACGAAATGCACAAGTTCGATGACGAAATGCACTTGGCTGAGAGGGAAAAAGGTAAAGACGCCATGCCATTCTATTAAAAAGGCGTTCGCAAAACTTTTATTGCAACTTTTATAACTGTGCTCACGTAATAACTACCGCCTAATTATTAGAATAAAATTCGAAAGGCTATGAAGTACACATTACTCATTACTCTGCAGTTATTTGCTTTTACTGCATTTTCACAACTTGATTTACCATCATGGTTACAATCCAATGACACGGGAGAATATCTCACTGTAAAAGGAGGAATCTTTATGGGCTTAGATTCTGCATCTACAGAAGGATACGTGACTATTATTCGACATGGATCGTCAAAGGATTTGTATCGATTTAATTTTAAGAAAGGAACATCATTCACCATCTTTCTTCCTGTGAGTGGACACT
>Ga0315906_10011020_pt1 | contig 10569 bp, 3 predicted proteins | sample LakEriMetagenome_4_FD_203526 | JGI IMG/M metagenome (GOLD analysis project Ga0315906, IMG submission 203526) | Freshwater fungal communities from buoy surface, Lake Erie, Ohio, United States - Buoy 2 MA122 | ecosystem: Environmental > Aquatic > Freshwater > Lake > Lake biofilm | place: USA: Lake...
TAAAATTTTGAAAGCCGCTCAAGTGGCAAAAGATGAAGGTATTGCAAAACCTATCCTTTTAGGTAATCGCGAACGTATTGAAGCCTTAATTATAGAGCATCATTTAGAATTGCAAGATGTTCCTATTATTGACCCTAAAGAAAAAGTTGAGGAAATCAAAAGAGCAGCATATGGCGAATTAATGTGGAAAAAAAGACAACGAAAAGGAATTACTCTTTTTGACGCCACAAAATTAATGCGCGAAAGAAATTATTATGGTGCAATGATGGTGGAAACCGGAGATGCAGATGCAATGATATCCGGCTTAACAAGAAAGTACTCGCAACCTATTACCTCAGCACTTCAGTGCATAGGTGTTCAGGAAGGAAATTCTAGAGTTGCAGGTTTGTATATACTAATGACTAAAAAAGGCCCTTTCTTTTTAGCAGATTGTACCATGAACGTTGATCCAACGGCTGAAGAATTAGTTGAAATAACAACCTTAACGGCTAAAACTGTAAAACAATTCAATTTCACGCCACGAATTGCCATGTTATCATATACTAATTTTGGATCTGCACCCGGAGATGCTCCAACTAAAGTTGCAAAAGCGGTTAGTATTCTACATCGCGATTATCCCGGATTAATTGTAGATGGTGACTTACAAGCAAATTTTGCAGTAAACAACAACTTATTGAAAGAGCAATTTCCTTTTTCAACATTGGTAGATAAAAATGTAAATACATTAATTTTCCCTAATCTGGCATCAGGTAACATTTCCTATAAATTAATGCAGGAATTAGGCGGTGCAGAAGCAATTGGTCCGATTTTGATGGGATTGAAAAAACCTGTACATGTTCTTCAATTGGGAAGTTCTGTACGCGAAATCATGAACATGATTACCATTGCTGTTATTGATGCTCAAAACAAACATTAACTTATGATTAGTTTTATATCAGGAAAAATTGTAGAAAAAAATCCAGCCTTTACTACATTGGAAACTAACGGAATTGGTTACACATTAAACATTTCGCTGAATACATTCTCTAAAATAAATGAATTGAGTGAGTGTAAATTATTCACTGAGCAAGTTTATGTTAGGGACGATAATCCAAAATGGTATGGCTTTTTTGAAGCAGATGAACGAGAGCTTTTTAGGAAGTTGATTTCTGTTTCAGGAGTTGGTGGTTCAAGTGCTTTACTCATGCTTTCATCCCTTTCCCCAATGGAAATTACCGGAGCAGTAAATACTGCAAATGTTGCCCTTTTGAAAAGCATTAAAGGAATTGGAGAAAAAACTGCTCAGCGAATTGTAGTTGATTTAAAAGGAAAATTGGGCAAACACGAAGGTGGAATATCTCAAATTTTAACACCTGTTTACAATAAAAATAAGGAAGAAGCGTTAATGGCACTTGTGATGTTAGGATTTAGCAAACAAATGGCAGAAAAAGCAATTGAAAAAGCAATTAAACAGCTTGGAGTAACAAGTGATAATGTAGAAAATTTAGTAAAAGCCGCGCTTAAGAATTTATAATTTGAAACTTGGGTTGAAATATTCTTTGGTGAGTGTTCTTTCACTTTCGATTCTTTCAGTTGTTACAAACTCTAACGCTGATTCATCAGTACCAAAATCTAAACTTCATGTTAAATCGGTATTTAACAAAACCATTTTAGCTGTTGATACTCCCAAAACTGATACAACTAAAATAAATCTGCAATATCCAATTCATAACAATGGATATTATGAGCCGGTTTATCAAAATAATCATCCTCTTGAACTTAATGGTGCGGAAAATATAAAAAACAATACAATTTACGATCCAGTAAGTAATCAGTTTTTATTCGAACAAAAAATAGGTAATCAAAGTTTTCGTCCTACTATTTACATGACAGATGAAGAATATCAGGATTACATGTTTAAACAACAGGTAAAAAGTTATTTTAAATCCAGAATAAAAGCTGAAGATCCAAACTCTGTAGTTAAGCCCAATCAACTTATTCCTAAACTTACTGTTGGTGGCGAATTATTCGATCGTATTTTTGGAGGAAATACAGTTGATATTCGACCAAATGGCTCAGCTGAATTATCTTTTGGATTAGTAACAAACAAAAATGATAATCCTGCCATTCCTGTAAGACAAAGAAAAATTACCAATTTTGATTTTAACATGAAGGTTCAATTGAACCTTGTAGGTAAAATTGGTGAAAAGTTAAAATTAACTACTAACTATAACACCGAAGCCTCATTTGATTTTGAAAATCAAATGAAAATTGAATACAATGGATTAGAAGATGAAATCATTAAAACCATTGAAGCAGGTAATGTAACTTTACCAACAAATAGTACTCTAATTAGTGGTAGCCAAAGTTTATTTGGTATTAAAACCAAAATGCAATTTGGAAAACTTACTGCAGTAACTGTTGTTGCACAGGATAGAGGAAAAAAATCAGAAGTTACATTGCAGGGTGGTTCGCAAACTACACCTTATATGATTCCAGCAGATAATTATGAAGCTAATCGGCATTATTTCCTTTCACATTATTTCAGGGATAACTACAACCGTTGGATGAAAACTATTCCAATGGTTAGTTCGGATGTAGTAGTTACAAAGATCGAAGTTTGGGTTACAAATAGATCTGCTCAGCAGGATGAAGTGAGAAACATTGCCGGTTTTGCAGATTTAGGCGAAGATTCATCAAAAGTTAACCCACTATCAATGTCTCCTTCCTGTGTTGTTCCATTTAACAAAGCAGTTGTAGATAGTGTAGGATTTATTCCTAAAAATGGAGCTAATAGTTTATACCACATTTTAACAAATCCTGTAGATGGTATTATTAAAGATAGGAATTTTTCTGATGTAACTTTTAAATTAAAACAAAACAATGCATTATTAAATAACTCCTGTAATTACGGTAATCAATTCATGGAACAGGGAAAAGATTTTGATGTAGTAAACCGTGCCAGAAAATTAAAGACAACCGAATACACATTAAATCGAAGATTAGGTTATATTTCATTAAATCAAGCGCTTAATTATGACGAGGTACTTTGTGTATCATTTCAATATACCTACAACGGACAAACCTATCAAGTTGGTGAATTCTCTGATCAATTCCCTACAGGTGATCAGCCACTTTATTTAAAATTATTAAAAAGTACAGTTTTAAATACACGAATTCCAATGTGGGATTTAATGATGAAAAATGTTTACTCAATTGGTGGTTATCAAATTAATTCGCAGGATTTCAGATTAGAAATTTACCGAAACACAAAAGGAGTTGATTTGCCTTACATCAGTTTACCTCCAATAGATAATACACCTTTGATGCAAGCAATGGGACTTGATTTGATAAATGTAAACGGTGATAAATTATCTGATGGGTACTTTGATTTTGTTGAAGGAACAACAATTTTAGCCGCAAATGGAAGAGTTTTTATGCCAACCATTGAGCCTTTTGGATCTGATTTAAAAGCTTTAATAGGATCTTCAACAACCACAAATGAATATATTTTTCAAGAATTATATGACTCAACAAAAGTAATTGCTCAGCAACAAACCAAAAAATGCGTTTATAAAATCAAAGGTTCTTACAAATCTTCGAGTAGCTCAGAGATTTCCTTAAATGCGATGAATGTACCTCAAGGGTCAGTAAGAGTTACTGCCGGTGGTGTTCCACTAAACGAAAACGTTGATTATACAGTTGATTATACTTTGGGAAGAGTAAAAATAATTAATGAAAGCATTTTGAATTCTGGTCAACCCATCAAAGTTTCATCTGAAAGTAATTCCATGTTCAACATTCAGCAAAAAAGTTTGATAGGAACTCGACTGGATTATAAAGTAAACAAGGATTTTTCACTTGGTGGAACATTTATGCGATTGGCTGAACGCCCGCTTACCCAAAAAGTAAATTTTGGTGATGAGCCTGTTTCAAACATCATGTGGGGCGCTGATTTCAGTCACCGTGCAGATGCACCATGGCTAACCCGGTTAGTTGATAAAATTCCACTGATTAATACAAAAGAAAAATCATCTATTCAATCTTCCGGAGAATTTGCACAATTAATTGCTGGGCATTCAAGGGCAATAAATACAGATGGGAGTAGTGGAGGAAATTCTTATTTGGATGATTTTGAAGGATCTGTTTCACAGATTGATTTAAGAAGTGCAGGCGCATGGAGTTTGGCAAGTATACCTCAAGGTCAAAATGATTTATTCCCAGAGGCATCTTTAGATTCAACTTATTCCGGATTTAACCGAGCTAAAATGGCATGGTATACCATAGACCAATCAGTGTTTTATTTAACAGGAAGTATTACTCCAGGTAACATTACTAAAAATGTTCAGTCGAATAATTTTATGCGCCCGATTATTGAAACAGAACTTTTTCCAAACAAACAACCACCAAACGGTCAACCGGTTTTACTACCAGTTTTTGATTTGGCATTGTATCCAAATGAAAGAGGGCCTTACAATTATGATGTAACCCCAACCTCATTTTCAAAAGGTATTGATTTTCTAAATTCAAGTAATTCAAAAGGTGTTTTGCTTAACAATCCTGAATCACGTTGGGCTGGTATTATGCGCAGAATGGAAAATCCTGATTTTCAAACAGCAAATGTTGAGTTCATTCAGTTTTGGATGATGGATCCTTTTAATGATGACTACAACGCGGTTTTTCCTGGGCAAGCCTTACCTACAAATGGAGAAATGATAATTAATTTGGGAAATGTTTCGGAAGATATTAATAAAGACGGAAGAATGGCTTTTGAAAATGGTATTCCTAAACAAGGCGCCTATGGAGATACTTCAAAAGTAGATCCAACCGATTGGGGATTTGTGCCAAATTTACCAATTATAACACCTGCTTTTGATATTGATGAAAATTCAAGACCAAACCAGGATGTAGGTTTGGATGGACTAAAAAGTGATGCTGAAAGAACTTATTTTCAAAATTACTTAAATGCTATTAATAATAATGGAGGTGGTGGAGCATTTAGCGCAGCAAATCAAGATCCTTCAGCTGATGACTATCATTTTTACAGAGGTGATGATTTTGATTCTGATCCATCATCAAATACTCTGTATAGATATAAATGGTTTAATAATATGGAGGCTAATTCACCAACAGAGGCCCAATATAATAGTCTTAATAACGATGGTTATCCAACTACTGCCTCTGTAATTCCAAGTTCTGAAGATGTAAATAGAGATAACACTTTAAGTGAGACTGAAGCTTACTATCAATACCGTATTAAAATTACACCCCAGGACATTAATCCAGGAAACGTTGGTAATAACTACATAGCAAATGTGTTTGAATCTTCATTTACTGATGCAAATGGAAATGGCAAAAGTGTAAAATGGTATCAGTTTAAAATTCCGGTTGTAAATTTTGAACAAAAAATTGGTTCAATTGAAGGGTTTAATTCAATCCGTTTTATGAGAACTATTTTGAAAGGCTTCTCTGCACCGGTTGTTTGTCGTTTAGCAAGAATGGAATTAGTTAGAAGCGATTGGAGAAGATTTGATGGAATAGGAGCTTTGCCTGGCGATTATATTGGTGGCCCTGAAGATGGGGCAATTTTCGATATATCAGCAGTTAATCTTCAGGAAAATGGAACCAAAACACCGGTTAACTATGTTATGCCTCCAGGCATTAATCAGCAACAAAACGTACAAACAACCAATTTAGTTCTTCAAAACGAGCAAGCATTGGTTTTAAGAACTTGTGGCTTGGCAGATGGTTATTCAAAAGCTGCTTATAAAAACATTAATAACGATGTTCGTTCTTTCAAACACATGAAAATGTTTGTACACGCAGAAAAAATTAATGATAATGCATTGAATGATGGTGATATGCAACTTTTTGTTAGAATTGGAACAGATTTTTTAAGTAATTATTATGAGTACTCATTGCCTTTAAAATTAACTCCTGCAGGTAATTATGATGCCAACAGTGAGTCATCAAGAAGTGTAGTTTGGCCGGATGAAAATGAAGTAGATATTGATTTTGAACAAATAGTTAACCTTAAATTAAAAAGACCATATGGTTCAATTGATTCATATCAAGAAGGTATTGATGGAGGAAAAATAATTAAAGTTGTAGGAAATCCAACCATTTCAGAATTAAAAACCATTATGGTTGGTATTAGAAACCCTAAAGATTTAAGCAATGAGCCAAAATGCATTGAAGTTTGGATCAATGAACTGCGCTTAACCGATTTCATTCAACAAGGTGGTTGGGCAGCAAACGCTCGTGTTACCGCAAAATTAGCAGATCTTGGGCAATTGGCTTTATCAGGAGCTTACATGACACCTTTCTTCGGAAGTATCGATAAAAAAGTAAGTGAAAGAAGCAGAGAAACCAATATACAATATGATGCAAGTACAACATTGCAATTAGGGAAATTTTTACCAGATGATTGGAAAATTAACTTGCCACTTTACTTAAACAAAGGCGAAGTAATTTCTACGCCTCAGTTTGATCCTTCAAATCCGGATGTATTAATGACAAGAATTGATGAATTTAAAGACGCAACAGATAATGATATCATTCAAATAAAAAACAGAGCTCAAGATATTACCCGAAGAAGAGGGATAAATTTTACTAATGTTAGTAAACAACGAAGCCCTACAAAAACAAAAAGTTACTTATGGGATATTGAAAATTTTACTGTTACATATGCGTTCAGTGAGCAATATAAACGCAACATTACTTTAACTCAAAACCTTACTAAAATTTACCGAACAGCTGTAACTTACGGATATACTGCAACTCCTAAAAACATTAAGCCATTTGGGAAATCAAAATCTAAAATTCTTAATAATAAATGGTTTGCATTAATTAAGGAATTCAATTTTACACCACTTCCTTCCAGAATTGGCTTTAATGTAGAAATTAATAGAAATTATAACGAATATCAAAATCGTGATATTACTGTAAATAAAGAAATGCCATCTCAATTTAATAAGACTTTCTTTATGAATAGAACTTATGATTTGAAATGGGATTTTACAAAATCTTTAAAATTTGATTTTACTGCAAATAATGATGCACGTATATTAGAGCCAAACGGAAGAATTGACACAAAAGAAGAAAAAGAAGTTATTAAACAAAATATTCTTTCCGGAGGAATAAATACTTCATACAGACATGCCTTTAATTTAAATTACTCCATTCCAATAAATAAAATACCATTGTTTGATTGGGTAACAGCAACAGCTGCTTACAAAGCAAACTATCAGTTTACACGTCGCCCTTTTGCAGCTGATAGTTTAGGTAATACGCTAACAAATGGTAATACAAAATCATTAAATGGTCAAATGAATTTAGTGACACTTTACAACAAAATCCCTTTTTTGAAAAAAATAAACAATAAAGGAAAAGGTAGTAAAGACAGTAAAACTAAATCAACAACAGACACTACTAAAAAGAATTCAATTAACATAGTTGAAGAATTTTTTAAAGTAGTAATGATGATAAAACAAGCCCAGATATCATACTCTGAAAACAATGGAACAACTTTACCCGGCTATACAGACTCAACTAAATTTTTTGGATTAAACCCAAATAATAAATTTCAACCCGGTTTTATGTTTATTGCCGGATCACAACAAAATGTTCTACCAAATTTTATTAGAGATTCAGTACTAATTAAAAGAAATAATTTAAATAATCCATTTGCTCAAACAAATAGTATACAATTAAGCTTTAATGCAAAAGTAGAACCATTTAAGGATTTAAGAATTGATTTAAATGCAACTAAAAATATCAGTTTCAATTCCTCACAATTTGTTAACTACAATAAAACCGAAAATAAATACAGCACAAGTACATTTACCAGAACAGGTAATTACAGCATCTCTACTATTACAATTAAAACTGCTTTTGTAAAAGATGATAATGTGACTTATAATAATTCAGTTTTTCAGAACTTTTTAGATTATCGTAAAGAATTTGCGAAAAATCTTTCTGATTTGAATCCGTTTTCATCAAAAGCAACAACTAATGAAGGGTATGATGGCTATTCAATAAATCAACAAGATGTTGTTTTATATTCGTTTTTAGCAGCTTATACAGGTAAAGGAACTGCAATTGAAAAAACAGAGTTTCCTAAAATACCATTACCCAACTGGACTTTAACTTATGATGGATTAAATAAATTAAAACCTTTTAAAAAATACTTTAAAACAGTTACACTACGTCATTCTTACAAATCAACCTATAATGTTGCTTCATTTACAAATAACCAGTTATTTACACCTCAAGATGGTCAGGATTTTGAAGATGCAATTTATTCAATTGGAAGAGTTAATGGTGCATCTTCAAACTTTGCATCAAAATATCAAATTAATACAGTAACAATTCAAGAAAATTTTTCACCTCTTGTTAAAGTTGATATAACTTTTGCAGAAAAAAAGAAAAAGAAAAAAGCAGATGGAACAATACCTCAATCAGGATCAATTACTGCCAATTTTGAAATTAAGAAGGATAGAACAATAAGTTTGAATGCAAATATTCCTCAAATAACAGAAACAAGAGGTCAGGAATATGTTTTTGGCGCAGGTTATAGATATCCTAAATTAAAATTAAACAAAATTAAAATTAAAGGTAAACCATTGGAGAGCGATTTAAACTGCAAAGTTGATCTTTCTTTTAGAAATAATATTACAATTCAAAGAAGGGTAGTTGATGGAATTAGTGTACCTTCATTAGGACAAGATATAATTACCCTAAAAACATCTGTTGATTACGCTTTAACCCAATTTGTTAATTTAAGATTATATTTTGATAGAATCATAAATAATCCTGTTGTTGCCACTTCTTTCCCTACCTCAAATACAAATGCAGGATTTAGTTTGAGGTTTAATTTGGCTCAATAAATATTAGTCAGTTAATAAGATTTTTGGTAAATTTGTCGGCTTAACTATATTACTTTTATAAAATGTCGAAAATAATCGAATTACTGGGGGCACAAGCTGATAGTTTATTATCTCATACTTGTAAAGGAATTACCAAAGAACAAATTCATTTAACATCAAAAGATTTTGTTGATCATTCATTTGCACTTTCAAATAGAAATCCACAGGTTCTTCGTAGTTTAAACCAACTTTACAATACCGGAAGATTAGCTGGTACTGGCTATATGAGTATTTTGCCTGTTGATCAGGGAATTGAGCACAGTGCGGGAGCATCATTTGCACCAAACCCTGCATATTTTGATCCTGAAAATATTGTTAAGTTGGCAATTGAAGGTGGTTGTAATGCTGTAGCATCAACTTATGGCGTTTTAGCATCTGTTTCAAGAAAATATGCTCATAAAATTCCTTTTGTGGTTAAAATTAATCACAATGAATTTTTAACCTATCCTGATAAATTCGACCAAATTATGTTTGGTTCTGTAGATGAAGCGTGGAACATGGGAGCAGTAGCAGTTGGTGCAACCATTTATTTTGGATCTGCCGATTCAAACCGTCAGATAATTGAAGTTGCTCAGGCATTTGAGCGTGCACATGAGCTTGGAATGGCAACAATTTTATGGTGTTATACTCGCAACAGTGCATTTAAAAAAGATGGCGTTGATTACCATACAGCAGCAGATTTGTCATCTCAGGCAAACCATTTAGGAGTAACCATTCAAGCAGATATCATTAAACAAAAAATGTCTGATAAAAATGGCGGCTATTTAGCAACCGGTCATGGTAAAACTCATCCAAAGGTATATTCAGAATTAACTACAGATAACCCTATTGATTTATGCAGATACCAAGTTGCCAATTGCTATATGGGAAGAATTGGTTTAATTAATAGCGGTGGAGAAAGCAAAGGTGCATCCGATTTAGGTGAAGCAGTTTATACAGCAGTTGTAAATAAAAGAGGTGGAGGTCAAGGTTTAATTTCAGGAAGAAAAGCTTTTCAGAAACCTGTTAAAGAAGGTATTCAATTATTGCATACTATTCAAGATGTTTATCTTGATAATAGTATCACAATTGCTTAATATTTTTAAGTAAAACTAATTAAAATTAAAATGGGTTGGTTTAAACGAATTAAAGAAGGAATAACCACAAGTACCAAAGAAAAAAAGGAAACACCTGAAGGGCTTTGGTATAAATGTCCAAGTTGTAAAAAGATTAATACAACAAATGAACATGCAAATAATAAATATGTTTGCAACAGTTGTGGCTATCACGAGCGAATTGGATCTTCAGAATATTTTGAGATCATTTTTGATGAAAATCAGTTTACTGAACTTCATGAAAACATGATTAGTGGCGATCCACTTGAATTTACTGATACAAAAAACTACAAAGAACGATTAAGAGACAGTATTAAAAAAACTGGATTAAAAGATGCTATTAGAGCTGCTTACGGCAAAGTAAATGGAAATGATTTAGTGGTTTGTTGTATGGATTTTAATTTTATTGGTGGCTCAATGGGTTCTGTTGTAGGAGAAAAAATTTCTCGTTCAATTGATTTTTGTTTAAAAACAAAAACACCATTACTAATTATTTCACGTTCAGGTGGAGCACGTATGATGGAAGCTGCTTTCTCTTTAATGCAAATGGCAAAAACTTCTGCTAAACT
>Ga0315906_10011022_pt1 | contig 10568 bp, 10 predicted proteins | sample LakEriMetagenome_4_FD_203526 | JGI IMG/M metagenome (GOLD analysis project Ga0315906, IMG submission 203526) | Freshwater fungal communities from buoy surface, Lake Erie, Ohio, United States - Buoy 2 MA122 | ecosystem: Environmental > Aquatic > Freshwater > Lake > Lake biofilm | place: USA...
CGCCGCCACGGAAAGCCTGACGCAGGATCACGGCGAGCCCGATTGCGGTGGCCGCGAGCAGCAGGCCGACCCGGGTCACCTGCAGCAGGACCGCCCACCAGTCGCCGTTGAGGAAGCTGCCGTAGCCATAGGGGTAGATCACCTGCGTCACGAGGATCGACGGCACGAGCAGCCACACGACCCTGCGCATCCGGCTCTCCGGATCGAGGAAGGTCACCGCGGCCACCCCGACGATCCACACGGAGTACTGCGGTGAGAGCACGCGGCTGGTCACCATGCTGACCAGGAGCGCGACGAGCGCTACATCGGCCGGCCCGAGCGACTCCAGTCGACCGAGCAGTCGCAGGACACCGAGCAGCCCGAGCACCGCGAAGCCCGCGAGGGTGATCGCCAGTCCCAGCGGGATGGTCGCCGACACATCGACTTCCATCGCGCCGAAGCGGAATTCGGTCGGCACCTCGCCGAAGACGTTCCAGGCCATGAAGGGGAGTGCTCCGACTGACTCCACCTGCAGTCCGCGCGCGCCCTGCTCGCCGAGGAAGGACACGCCACCCGTGGACCAGAGGAGCACCGCGCCGAGGATCGCGGCCGACATCACGATGAAGCCGAGGATGCCGCGCGGCAAGGAGCGCCGTGGCAGCGCGATGAGCATGAGACCGGGCCAGACCTTGAGCAGCGTGCCGGCTGCTGCCGCCGCACCGCTCCAGACAGGGCGTGCGATGAGCACCAGTGCGACCACGGCCGCCAGCGTGGGGACGACGTCGAAGCGGGCGAGCCACACCGGGCCGACGAGGAGCCCTCCAATCACCCAGGCCCACGCGGCATCGAGGCCGACTCCGCGGCGACGTCCGGCCACGGCGAGGATGATCAAGGCAGCGAGGTCACAGGCGAGGGCGATGATCACGAAGGCCGCCACGGGATTCGACCCCATCAGCGCGGCGATCGCGAAGACGATGCCGGCACCGGGCGGGTACTGCCACATGTCGTCACCGATGGGGAATCTGCCGGTGACGAGGAGGCTGGACCACTCGGCGTAGAGCTTGACGTCGTTGATCACCGACGGGCCATCGGGATAGGGGACGAGGCCCGTAAGGGTGCCGAGGATCAACAGTCGGCTGAGCACCCACGTCACGATGAGTGCGACGAGATTGTCGCGGACCTTGGCCACCGTCACGGGGCTTCGTCGGGAGCGGCGAGCAGGCCAAGGCGGAGTGCGGTCATGAGCGCCTGCGCGCGATTGCCGGCACCGAGCTTGTCGTAGAGCTTGGAGATGTGCGTCTTGGTCGTCGAGTCCGAGATGAAGAGCTGGCGCGAGATCTGCGAGACGCCCAGGCCGTCGGCGAGCAGCTGCAGGACCTCGCGCTCGCGCGGGGACAGTTGCGGTCCCTGCGGCGAGGTACGTCGCTTGAGCGCGTCGGCGAGATCCGCCGAGGTGAAGGAGTGTGGTGAGCTCGCGGCGTGCCTCGCCGCGGCGACGATCTCCTCGGCGGGCGCGCTCTTGGGGACGAAGGCGCTCGCGCCCGCATCGAGTGCGTCGAAGAGCTGGTTGTCACCGGCGTACATCGTGAGTACGACGATGCCCATGTCCGCGGACTGGGCGCGCAGGGCGCGCACGACGTCGAGGCCGTTGCCATCGGGCAGCCGCAGGTCCACGATCGAGACTGTCGGCTCGGTCTTGCGACCCATGGCAATGCCCTCAGCGACGCTTGCGGCCTCGGCGACCACCTCGACGTCGGCCTCGCGCTCGAGTGCGCGGCGCAGGCCCTCGCGGATGAGCTCGTGATCATCGACGAGGAGGACCGTGATCGTCATGGTCTCTCCTCCCCGGTGGGACTGGCGCTTCCCGATGGCTGCAGGGATAACTCCACCACAGTGCCCTGGGGGCTACGTCGCTTGACCGTCAGGCTGGCCCCGATCCGTGTCGCGCGCTCCCGCATGATCTGCATGCCGAAGCTGTCGGGGCGCGCTCGGCCGTCCGAGATGCCACGACCGTCATCGGCCACGCGAAGGAAGGCGCTCCCGTCAGTGACGCGGTACGTCACCCAGAGGGTGCGTGCCTCGGCATGACGACGTGCATTGGCGACCGCCTCCTGGGCGATGCGCAGGATCTCCGGCGCGACTCCCGGTGGCAGGCGCGTGGGATCCTCGTCGAGCACGAGGTGCACGGTGAGTCCGGCCTCCGCTCCGACCGCTCGGACATGCGAGGACAGCGCCTCGCCGATCCCTGCGCCGACCTCGGTGCGCAGGTCGAAGATGGACAACCGCAACTCGGTGACGATGCGGGTGAGCTCGTCGCGAATGCGCTGCAGGGGCTGGCGCGCACCGGGATCGGGCTGTGATGCAAGCGCGTCATCGACGAGGAATCCCAGGCCGGCGACCTCCTGGGCGATCCCGTCGTGGATCTCGCGCGCGAGGCGGCGGCGCTCCTCCAGCGTGGCGAGGTCGCGAACTTCGTCGAAGAGTCTTGCGGTATCGAGACGCAGTGCTGCCTCGTCGGCCATGGTCTGCGCCTCGGTGAGGTCTTCGACGGGCCAGAGGCCACCGGCACGCTCAATGCCCACGAGACCGATGCGCACGTCCCCGAGGCGCAGCGGGATGACGGCACATGCGCGCGAGGTGCCGAGCTCGGGACCGTCCATGGCGCCCAGGCGCTGGACCGCAACTCCTGACTCCCAGGCTTGGCCCCAGAGCCCCGCCGACAGTGACGGGGACCAGCCCGATGCATCCTCCGGGCTGCGCGCGATGGTGAGGAGGCGGCCCCCATCGGCGCGCACCACCACCTCGGCACGGTCATGGGGGAGCACGGTGCGAAAGCGCGCGAGCGCGGCCTGGGCCAGAGCCGACTCCTCCAGACCCCCCGGGAGCTGGCGTGCCACATCGCGCAGGGACATGAGCAGGCGCCGCGCCGCGTCGTAGTCGGTGCTTGGTGGCGCTATGCGCTGCCGCAGATGCGTCGTGAGGATGGCGCCCAGGCCGAGCGCGACTCCGAGTGCCAGGACGACGATGAGGTCGACCACGGCCGTGGGTAGGTCGTCGCGCACGCGCAGCACAGTGCCGACAAGGAGCACGAGCCCCTCGACGGCGATGGCGGAGCTGAGCCCGGCTGCGCCCATGGCAAAGGCGCTGACGATGGGAGGCACGGCGAGGTAGACGATGGAGGGCCGGTCGCCCGGAGCCGATGTCACTACGACGAGCGCGATCGCGGCGGCTTCGGCGATGAGGACCGCGTATCTCAGCCACACCGGCCGGGTCGGGATCGTGCCGAGCTGGGCAAGGACCGCGATGACGGCCACGAGAGCCACCTGCATCGCCGCCACGGGCATGTCGCCCGTGCCGAGGGAGACGAGGAATACCCCGGCAAAGCCAAGGCCTCGCGTCATGCCGTCGCGGGCATGACGCGAGGCCAGGGCCTGCGTTACGAGTAGAGAGCGTCGACCTCGGATGCGTACTCCTTCATCACGACGTTGCGCTTCAGCTTCATCGACGGCGTCAACTGGCCGCCCTCTTCCGTCCAGTCCTCTTGAAGGATAGTGAACTTCTTGATGGCCTCGGCATTGGACACCGCCTTGTTGGCCTCGTCGACGGCCTTCTGGATCTCTGCGACGAGATCAGGGTCGTTGGTCATCGATGCGATGGTCGAGCCCTCCGGCTTGCCCGCCTGCTTCAGCCAGCCCGGGAAGGACTCGGGATCGATCGTGACGAGTGCGGCGATAAAGGGCTGCGCGTCGCCCACGACCATGCACTGGCTCACGAGCCAGTTGGCGCGCAGGCGATCCTCGAGCACGGCGGGTGCGACGTTCTTGCCGCCTGCCGTGACGATGAGCTCCTTCTTGCGGCCGGTGATCTTGACGAAGCCCTGATCGTCGATCTCACCGATGTCGCCGGAGTGGAACCAGCCGTCAGGCTCGATCGCCTCGGCCGTGGCGGTGGGGTTGTTCCAGTAGCCCTTGAAGATCTGGGCGCCCGCGAGCATGAGCTCGCCGTCGGCTGCCACCTTGACCGAAGCACCGGGGAAGGGCTGGCCCACCGTGCCGATCCTGATCGCGTCGGGGCGATTGACCGTGGTCGCGGCCGATGTCTCGGTGAGGCCGTAGCCCTCGAGGATGGTGACTCCGATGCCGCGGAAGAAGTGTCCGAGGCGATCACCGAGCGGCGCGCCACCGGACACTGCCCACTCGATCTTGCCGCCCATCGCCGCGCGCAACTTGCCGTAGACGAGCCTGTCGAAGACCTTGTGCTTGAGCTTGAGACCGAAGCCAGGGCCGCCGGTGTCGAGTGACTTGGAGTAGTCGATCGCGGTCTGCGCGGCGGTGTTGAAGATATTGCCCTTGCCCTCGGCCGTGGCCTTCTGCTGAGCGGAGTTGAAGACCTTCTCGAAGACACGGGGCACGGCCAGGAGGAATGTGGGCTGGAAGGACTGCAGGTCGCCCAGCAGGTTCTTGACGTCGGGTGCGTGGCCGAGTCGGGTGCCGGAGTGGATGCAGCCGAGCTGGATGATCCGCCCGAAGACGTGGGCCAGGGGCAGGAAGAGCAGGGTGGATGCCCCCTGGACGGTGAAGAGCTGGGGCATTCCCGCCACGATGTTGCTCACCTCGAACATGAAGTTGCCGTGGGTGAGCATGCAGCCCTTGGGGCGCCCGGTCGTGCCCGAGGTGTAGATGATCGTGGCAAGCGACTCCGGGTTGAGCGTCGCGCGGCGGCGCTCGAGTTCCTCATCGGAGATGCCGGCCCCGGCCGTGGCCAGGGTGTCGAGAGCGCCGTCGTCGAAGATCCACGCGCGCGTGCAGTCGGGAATCCGGTCGGCGACCTCGTCGAAGACCTTCTTGTTCTTGGCGCTCTCGAGGAAGACGCCGACGGCGTTGGAGTCGCCGAGGATCCACTCGACCTGCTCGGCCGAGGAGGTCTCGTAGATCGGGACGACGGTGGCACCGGCGTACCAGATGGCGTAGTCCGCCACCGTCCAGTCGTAGCGGGTGCGCGACATGATGCCGACCCGCTGGCCCGGCTCGACGCCCGAGGCCACGATGCCCTTGGCCACGGCCTTGACCTGGTCGAGGAACTGCTGCGAGGTGACGCCCACCCAGGCGCCCCCGCGGTTGACGGAGAGCGCGACACGGTGGGGGGCGGTCTGGGCGTTGTCGACGATGTCGTCCACGAGGCTGCCCGAGGTGGGCGGCGGGACGATGGCAGCGACGCTGAACTCGGTCTTCACGATCTCTCCCACGGTCGGGTCCACCGATGGCTCGGTGTGACGTAGCTCGCATCACGCTAGGGGATGGGTCATCCCAGGGCTACCTGAACGCCCAACCTGGGCCATCTTCAGGCCCTTCTGAGCCGTGGGCCGTGGGGAGCCGCCGGATATGGGCGCGGGAAGACACCTATCCTGGCCCCATGGCAGGGGTGGATCTCGTCGACGAGACCTACGTGGTCGTCGAGCGGACTCGCCTGGCCGCAGTGGTCTCCGATCCGGCGCGCTGGCGACAGTGGTGGCCCTCCCTGGACCTGGCGGTCTTCATGGATCGGGGCCTGGACGGTCTGCGCTGGTCCATTACTGGTGAGCTCGTGGGGTCCGCGGAAGTCTGGCTCGAGCCGCACGGTGACGGGGTGATCGTGCACTACTTCCTGCGCGGAGAGCCCACCGCGCCCGGCTCGCCGTCGACTCCCCGCACCCTGCCCTCCTCGGCGCGTGGCCGCCGCGAGATGGACCGTCTACGTCGACAGCACGCGGTGGCGTGGAAGCGCGTCGTGTGGTCGCTCAAGGACGAGATGGAGGGCGATCGTCGCCCGGGGGAGCCGGGACGTGGCTGATCAGACCGAGTCCAGCATCGACATCGAGGCATCCGCTGCGACGATCATGGGCGTCATCGCTGACCTGCCGGCGTACCCCCAGTGGAGCGACGGGATCACCGAGGTCACCGTGCTCGAGGAGAAGGACGGACGTCCGCTGCGCGCTCGCTTCCACCTGGAGTCCGGCCCGATCCGCGACACCTATGAATTGCTCTACGACTGGGACGGGGATCGGCGCGTGTCCTGGCAGCTCACCACCGGAGACATGCTCACCGCGATGGACGGCACCTATCTGCTCGACGAGCACGGGGCTTCCACGACGGTGCACTACCGTCTCGCGGTCGACGTGCGCATCCCGATGATTGGCATGATCAAGCGCAAGGCCGAACGCATCATCGTCGATACGGCACTCAAGGGCCTGCGGCGTCGCGTCGCGGAAGTTTCCTAGACCACTGCAGTTTCCTAGACCACTGCTCCGTCGTGACCGTCGTCGCGGCGGTCCGAGGCCCGCGCGACGAGCGTGATGAAGCCTGCGGTGAAGGCGGCAAAACCGGCGGCGGCGAGCCAGCCGCCTACGCCGAGGACGAAGGCGAGGATGATCGCGAGCGGGCCGCCGATGAGACCGATCCAGGCGAAGGCATCGAAGCGGTCCCTCGGTCGAGGCATCGGGGGAGGCGGTGGTGGGGTGAAGCCCTCATCGTCCACGTCGTCGGGCAGTGCATAGTCGCGCGGGCCGAGCGCCTGCGGCCCTTCGGGCTCGGGTGGCTCCGTGTGCTCGCGCACCAGCCGTTGGGAGAGCCCTGAGCCCTCGGCCCCGGGACGCGGTGGCGGCTCGGCCGTGTGGAATCCCGCGACGATGTCGTCCCAGGCTTCATCGATGCGGTCTGTCGATGCACGTCGCATGTCGTCGGCATCGGCTCGAGCCGCAGCATCGGCATGGAATTCGGCGCGCAGGGACGGCAGGCCTTCGGCGATGGCGCTGCGGGCCTCGCTCAGGCGCGTGCGCTCGACGTAGATCCGTGTCGTCGGTCGATCAGGGGCCCGGACATCGCGGTAGGGCCCGGTGTCGCCCACGAGCGGCTCGGCGTACGCCGGGATCCGTGCCTGTGCGAGCAGGTCGAGGACATGCTCGGCGACGGGCGGGTCGACGTCGGCGAGTTTGGCGTACGCCGCCGCCGGGAGTCCTGGAGTCGACATGGCCTCAGGCGAGGCGGCGGACGAAGTCGATGCTGCCCGCGACGATCGTCTCAGCGTCGTTGTCCAAGGTCGCGACGTGATAGGAGTCGGGGAGCACCACCTCGGTCCGATCCGCGCTCGACACATGGTCGAGGATGAAGCGTGCGTTGGAGGCTTCGACGACGTGATCCTCGGAGCTGCGGAAGAGCAGGAGTGGCTGGCGCACCAGGGCAATGTCGTCCTTGACCGCCTTCCACAACTTGGTGAGTGAGTGCGCGGCCTTGAGTGGGATCTTGTCGTAGGCGCCTTCGTCCTGGCCCGGCTTCTTGATGTCGTTGGAGATACCGGGGAACGCCGGCACGACGGCCTGCAGGACGGGAAGCAGGAATCGATCGGGACGCTCGGAGTGCACCGCCGGGTTGACGAGCACGATGCCGCGGATGGCATCGCCATGGCGCTCCGCGAGTCGCAGCGTGAGCGAGCCACCCATGGAGAGCCCGAAGACGAAGACGACATCGCACGCGCGCTGGAGCTCGAGGAAGGACCGATCGGCCTCGGCGTACCAGTCCTCCCAGCGCGTGAGATTCATGTCCTGCCAGCGGGTGCCGTGCCCGGGGAGGCGCGGCACGCGGACGGTGTGACCCTCAGCCGCCATGCGCTCACCCCAGGGCTTCATGGACTTCGGCGAGCCGGTGAAGCCGTGGAGGAGCAGGATGCCCGTGGAGCCGCCGTCGGCGACAAAGGGCTCAGCACCGGGAACAAGCGGCATAGCGACCTCCTTGGACGCCCCTGATAGTGCCACACGGCTAGGGTGAGCCCGTGCTCTACTGGGTTCTCAAGTGGATCGTGATCGGCCCCTGGCTGCGCGTCCTCTTCCGCCCCTGGACCGACAACATGGAGGCTCTCCCCGAAGAGGGCCCCGCCATCCTGGTGAGCAACCACCTGTCCTTCTCGGACTCCTTCTTCCTCCCCCTCGTGACCCGGCGCCGGATCACCTTCCTCGCCAAGCAGGAGTACTTCACCGGCAAGGGCATCAAGGGCCTCATCAGCAAGGCCTTCTTCACCGGCGTGGGCCAGGTGCCCATCGACCGCACGAGTGGCCGCGCAGCGGAGGCGGCCATCACCACGGGCATACGCATTCTCGATGAGGGTCACATGCTCGGCATCTATCCCGAGGGCACGCGCACTGCGGACGGTCGGCTCTACCGCGGCAAGACCGGCGTCGCGCGCATGGCACTCGAGGGGCATGCGCCCGTGATCCCTGTCGCCATGATCGGCACTTACGAGATCCAGCCTCCGGGGCGCGTCCGGCCGAGGATCCGCCGCGTTGGCGTGTGCTTCGGTGATCCGCTCGACTTCGCGCGTTATGACGGCATGGAGTCCGACCGTTTCGTCCTGCGCTCCGTCACCGACGAGATCATGTACGCCCTGATGGAGCTGTCGGGGCAGGAGTACGTCGACATGTACGCCACGCGCGCGAAGGAGCTCAAGGCGGAAAGCAAGGCGGCCGCCAAGCCCGAGTGAGCGGCGTGTCTCTCGCGGGGGTACCGCGCCGGTCTTTACCCTTGTCCGCATGACCGAAATGTCGACGTCCCCGGCCCCTGCGACCTCCGACTACCCAGCTCGCCTGGACATCGATGCTCAGGCTTCGCTCAGTCGGGTCACGACGATCTTCCGCATCATCCTCATCATCCCGATCGCCTTCGTCCTGCACCTGCTCGTCTCGAGCGGTGAAGGTGCCGTAGTGATCATCGACCAGGCCGGTGATGTCGCGACGACGACGACGTCATACGGCTTCGGCATCCTGGGGACGCTGTTCTTCGTCACCCTGCTGATGATCCTGTTCCGCAAGGTGTACCCCCGGTGGTGGTTTGACTTCGCGCTCAACTTGCACAGGTTCATTACCCGCGTGACGGCGTACTTCCTGCTGATCACTGACCGGTACCCGTCGACGGAGGATCAGCAAAACGTCCACCTCGAGTTGGACTACCCCGACGCCAAGACGCAGCTCAATCGCGGTCTTCCCCTCGTCAAGTGGTTCCTCGCGATCCCGCACTTCATCATCTTGTTCTTCCTCGGCATCGCGGTGTTCATTGTCGTGGTGCTCTCATGGTTCGCGATCATCTTCACGGGCCGCTACCCAAAGGCCTTCTTCGACTTCGTTGTCGGCTACCTGCGCTGGAGCTGGCGCGTCCAGGCGTATGCGATCGTGCTTGCGACCGACAAGTACCCGCCGTTCCGCCTGAGCTAGGCGGACCTAGCGCTCGTCGTATCCAGGGCGGGGCACCCAGCTCATCAGCGTCGTAGTGAAGCCACCGTCGACGATGATGTCCGCGCCGGTGACGTAGCGGGACCGGTCACTGGCCAGGAAGACCACGACGTCAGCGATGTCGTCCGGCGCCGCCACGCGGCCGATCGGCACCGCGCGGTCGCGGCGTTCGGCGACGCCCGGCGCCTGGTAGTACTGCTCGGTCATCGGCGTGCGGACCATGCCGGGGCTCACGGTGTTGCTGCGGATGCCATGCGGGCCAAGCTCGAGGGCCAATTGCTGCGACATGACGATGAGTGCGGCCTTCGATGCGCTGTAGGCGCCGCTATTGGCCTGGGCGTGGGTGCCGGAGATGGATGCCACGTGCACCAATGCGCCGGCGCCACGGGCGCTCATCCCGGCAGCGAAGGCACGCGACACGAGCAGGTAGCCGGTGAGGTTGACCGCGATGAGTGCGTTCCAATCAGCGACGTCGACGTCAGCGAGGGCACCTGGTCGGATGATGCCCGCGGCATTGACGACGATGTCGCAGGGGCCGACGCGCTCGGCGAGCGCCTTGACGGCAGTCTCGCTGGAGATGTCGCAGGTCTCGGCGCGCAGCCCTGAATCTCGCAGCGATTCCGCGTCCCGATCGACCCCGATGACCTCGACTCCCACGGCCGCCAGGGCGACGGCCACCGCCTGGCCGATCCCGCTGCCCGCGCCGGTCACGACGGCCCGGCGGCCCGCAAGGCCGAGCCAGTCGGTCATGCGCGTGCCCCCACCGGCTGACTCGCTGCGATCACCTGCAGTGCGACCTTGGTCTGCTCCACCTGGGCCAGCCAGACCGGGCGCAGGATGTCGATGCGCCATTCGTGCTCCTGGGCCTGCGTCAGCGGGCCCGCGATGGGCACGAAGCCGCTGGGTGAGGCCTCATGGATCGCGATCATGCGCACGGCGAGGTCGGCCTGGATCGGATAGATCGGAGGCTGCGGGCCGCGGGCACCGATCATGCCGACGAGGTAGAGCTTCTCGAGGCCGAGCGGCACGACTGCTCCTCCGACGCGCAGCGGCGTGCCGTCCTGCGTGACAAGCAGCTCGTCGTCGAGGAAGGGCAGCGATGCGTGGAAGCCCGTCGCCCACAGGATGGTGTCGAAGTCGTCGCTCGTGCCATCGCTGAAGTGCACGGTCGTGCCGTCGAAGCGCTCGATGCCAGGGCGCACCCTGATACGACCGTGCTGCACCCAGTAGAGGAGCAGCTCGTTGACGACCGGGGGACCGTCGGCGAGTGCGCGGTGATCGGGGATGGGCATACCCGGGTAGTCCGATGCCTCGCCGACCGAGACGCGCATCATGA
>Ga0315906_10011023_pt1 | contig 10566 bp, 19 predicted proteins | sample LakEriMetagenome_4_FD_203526 | JGI IMG/M metagenome (GOLD analysis project Ga0315906, IMG submission 203526) | Freshwater fungal communities from buoy surface, Lake Erie, Ohio, United States - Buoy 2 MA122 | ecosystem: Environmental > Aquatic > Freshwater > Lake > Lake biofilm | place: USA...
CTGTACTGGGACGAGATTATAAAAGATGATCATCGGATATTGAGTTAATCCGTACAATCTCAACGTCAAGAACCTGGCGATTAGGTTCAGGGGTGATGTACCTCAATCCGATCGGATGGAACACATCGAAGGACCTTCGGGTCCTTTTTTGTTTTTGGAAATATCAAAACTTCGCTTTATATTTGTCCTATAAATCCTTTTCACTCATGACAAAAGCACAAGTTAAAATGATGATCGAAATGTCGGATCCTGATTTCGTTTACACGATGTTGTTGGATCAGGAATTGGATGATCTTGCGGATTGGGTTGCGGACGAATATTTTTAAAATGGAATGGACACACTATTTTCTCCAAATTGCGGAGACAGTTAAATTAAAATCAAAAGACCAACGCACACAGATAGGTGCGGTCATAGTTGGCGAGGATAATGAGATTGTATCGACGGGGTACAACTCATTTCCTCGTGGTATTAATGATGATATTCAAGAACGACAAGAAAGACCCGAAAAATATTATTGGGTGGTTCATGCGGAAATGAATGCAATATTGAATGCCGCTCGTATTGGTGTGTCTACGAAAGATTGTACGATGTATCTTACTTGTGGTGTGCCGTGTTCAGACTGTTGTAGGGGAATTATTAATGCAGGAATTAAAAGAATATTTGTGAAGAAGGAAGACACCACCCGTAACCGTGAACATTGGGATGCTCACGCTGCAAGATCACGGGTGATGTTTGAAGAAAGTGGGGTTGAGGTTTGTTTTTATGAATGAGGTTTCATATCTTTGTGGTTATGAAAACTATCACAGAAAAAACACTCAAGAAATTCGGATTTCAGAAGGAGGAAAGTTATGACACCGCCGACGGGGTTCCTGACTTTTACTATTACACCTTGGATATTGGAAGTCTTTCTTTGATCACCAACACGGATGATATGGCAAAAACTGATGGTTGGATTGTTGAAATCTTTGATCACGGTGACTTTACCGTTTGTCACAAGAAAGAACTGAAGAAACTTATCAACTCACTTTATTGTATTTTGGACGTAGAATGAATCACTTCAGATTTTTATCGGTATACAATTCACCATTTGTTCGACCGAAGATCAAATGGTATTTTGGTAAGGTCGCTGTCGGTGTGCCGTATTCTCTTCCGAGAAAACGGTTCGGTTTTGACTTTGTTGATCTTGGATGGAAAACCAAATGGGATAAGGACGATTTCAGGTTTGAATGGAATCCGATGATCTCGTTTGTATTTTGGAAATGGCAGCTCGCATTGTCCTTTGTTCCTGATAATATGGATACATATTGGGAAGCTTGGCTTTATTATGAACTCAGGACCGACAAGACCAAATCCAAGATGGAAAGACTAGCTCAATGCCGAGTTAAATTCCCGATTACCAACACAACATACAATGGAAATAAAAAATATGTTATTGATTGGTATGATTTTATCTTGAAGGAAAAATATCTCGTCGATCATGAGTATAGTCGCATTTTCAAAAACTCGAAAAAATAAAACTTATAAATATGAGCACTTGGAATCATAGGGTATTGGCCCAAAGAGAAGGAGATGGAATTTACTTTCAGATCCACGAAGTGTATTATGACAATGAAGGAAAACCTGATGGGTTTACCAAAGAGGGAATTAGTGTTGGTGGAGATAGTTTGGAAAGTCTGAGTTGGGTTTTGGAACGAATGAAAGAATGTCTTGACAAACCTGTATTATCCTATAGTGATTTTCCGAATGAATTTAATGGAACCTTTAACGACGAAGAAAAATGAAACAAAGAACCGCAATGCAAACCTTGATTGATGAGATAAGCAAATCTCCAATCTCAAATCTGTCTATTTTAAATCTGATTGAAGATTTGCAACTGCTTGAGATGGAAAAGGAGCAGATTATGGGTGCTTACGATGCCTATGCCGGATTTGCGGTATGGGGACTTCCTACTGCAGAGAACTACTACAACGAAACCTTTACTACCGACGAGAAATGAAAATTTATGTTGTAACTGCTCACAACGTATATCAGGGAAACCAACACTCTTATGTGGTCGGGGTATATGATAATTTTGAGGATGCTAAAAAATCAATCGATATCGAAGAAATGAATAGAGGTGGGAAGTATGAATGTAGGATCAAAGATTTTACACTCAATACTATACCTGAAGAACTAACTAGTGATTAAGATGAATAAGAACTCAGAAAGATATAGGATTTTACTCCACGAGAATTTTAACGATAAAGGTGTGATGGACAGTAAGTATTACACAATCCAAAAGAGAAAAAATATTTTGGGGTTTTCTTATTGGAAAGACATCAAATCTCAAAAAATAATCAGAGGTAAATTTTTTGAATTTAAAACAACGTTTATGTTGTTGGAAGATGCTCAAAAATTTATTGATGATGTTTTGTCTCGTGATGTTCCAAGAGATAAAACATTGAAAACGATTATCTATAATAAAACTAAAAAAAATTAAATATGTCTGAAGTTAATTGTAGTTTATATGAAATATTGCATGATTTATTTCTCGATGCTTATGAGTTGGGTGTGGTTGAAAAGGGTATGAGTGAAGTAGATTATCTAAATTTTCGTAAAGAATCTATCAACAAATCAATTCAAGAAATAAATAATACTTTAAATAAATAAAAAACAAAATATGAAAGCAACTCTGAAATTTGATTTACCAGAAGATGATCGTAAGTTCCGAATGGCGATCAACAGTAATTCAATGAATACTGTTTTACGGGAAATGGATGAATGGTTGAGGAGTAAAACAAAATATACATCCGATTCCACGAGTCAGGATAAGATGGATGCGTATGAACTTAGTAGAGAAAGACTTTACCAACTATTGGATCAGTATAATATAGATTTAGAATGAAAAGAATCTACTTAGACGACATCAGAACACCGAAACCTGAAACGGGTGATTGGGTCGTTGTTAGAAACTATGATGAGTTTGTAAAGGCTGTAACTTTGATTGGTTTACGGAACATCAGTTTGATATCTTTAGATCATGATTTGGATGAATCGGCTATGAAAGAATGGCATAATAGTGTTTATCACAACTACACTTTAGATTATAATAACATTACCGATAAAACAGGAATGGATTGTGCCAAATGGTTGGTTGAACAATGGTTGAATGGAGAACCTGTAGTACAGGTAATGATCCATTCAGCCAATGCTGTTGGTGGTGATAACATGATGGGATTTATTAACAACTACAAACATATTCATCGTTTACCTCAGGACTGTAATAGGTGGGTAGTACCTCATGATATGGAAACAATAATTGAATAATATGAATAATTTAGATAAACAATATCAAGCACTCCTTCAAGACATTCTTGATAATGGAGTAGATAAAAAAGACCGTACAGGTACAGGAACCATCTCAGTTTTTGGTAGACAGATCCGTCATAAGATGAATGATGGATTTCCACTTCTCACAACCAAGAAGATGGCATTCAAAACTATGGTAACTGAGTTGTTATGGTTTTTAAGAGGTGATACATCAATAGAGTATCTATTAGAAAACGATTGCAATATTTGGACAGGAGATGCTTATAAAAATTATACAAAGTCATTTCTTGGTTATGAAGATATACCATCTCAAGAATGGTTTATAAATGAAATCAAAAACAACACAGAATTTGCTAAACGATTTGGTGAACTTGGTCCAATTTATGGTAAGCAATGGAGAAGGTGGGAAATAAACGAACCTAAAAATATAGTAAAAACAGAAAATGTTACTTGGCCATACGAACCAAACCCACATACATATCAACAAAGAGTTGGTTCATTTAAGATAACACAGATAGACCAAATCGCAAACCTAATCCGTGACCTTAAAACAAACCCAGATTCAAGACGATTAATGGTTAATGCTTGGAATGTTGGAGAATTAGATTCAATGGTACTTCCACCTTGTCACTATGGATTTCAAGTTTATACAAGAGAGTTGAGTGAGAAAGAAAGATTGGATTTGTTTAAAGTCGATAGTATTGACAGAGTAGATTCATATGGTAAATGGTTAGACGATAATGGATATCCTAAACGAGCAATCTCTTTAATGTGGAATCAACGTTCAGTAGATACATTTTTAGGTTTACCATTCAACATTGCTTCTTACGGATTATTACTTGAAATAATCGCTAAAGAAGTGAATATGGTACCTGATGAGTTGATTGGTAATTTAGGCGATGTTCACTTGTATTCTAACCATATTGAACAAGCTAAAGAACAAATTAATAGAGAACCATTTCAACTACCTAAATTAACTTTAGAACACAGTAGTTTAGATCCTGTTGAGTTAGTTTACAAATTGGAAGATTATCAATCACACCCAACCATCAAAGCACCTTTATCTAATTAATGATGATCTTAGTTTGGTTTTTTATTATCCTTTATGGACTTGTTCTTTTGTTCAGGTTCATGGACTTTATTACCTCACCCATCTATATAATTCATGGGATGTTCAATAAGAGTAGGTTGGTCAGACAAGATGCTTTTAAAGGTTCATTTAGACTGATGAAAGGTATTTTATGGATTTCAATTCCGATTCTTATCTTTTACTATGATTTCAACAGTAGTAACAAAGAAATGAACTGGTTTGAGTTTTTGTTGTTTATTATTGCTCTTGTGATTTTTTTATATCCCTCCCGTTTGGAGCCAATGATTTTCAGGTTCTTGAGTATGTTTTATAGTTATGAGGAGATGTTGAATGGGGTTAATAGTATGAAAATAGGAAGCGGTAGTGATGACAAAAGTATCATCAGAAAATATGAGATCTTGGAAAAACTCAAACCAAAAGTTTGAGTTTTCATTTTTTATTAATTATATTTGGTTTAATGAAAGAATATTTAAATAAAATTATATGTGAGGATACCATCAGTTTTATGAAAGACAAGATGGATGATAGTTGTATAGATTTAGTTGTAACTTCATGTCCTTATGGTGTGGGTATTGATTACGATAGTTGGGATGATGATAAGGAATTTTCCGAGTATTTGGTTTTTACTCGTGAATGGTTAAGTCAGGTATATAGGGTACTTAAAGACGATGGTCGGATTGCTTTGAATATCCCATATGAAATCAATAGACAGAAGAAGGGTGGAAGGATCTTTTTCGCCTCTGAGATTTGGCAGATTATGAAGGAGATCGGATTTGGTTTCTTTGGTATTGTTGATTTGGAAGAGAGTTCACCACATAGAAGTAAAACTACAGCGTGGGGATCTTGGATGAGTCCTTCGGCTCCTTATATCTATAACCCAAAAGAGTGTGTCATCTTGGCTTATAAGAACTTATCCAAGAAACAGGTTAAAGGAACACCTGAGTGGAAAGGAGAATATCAGAGGGTTCCAAGTGAAAAGGTTGAGGGTGAGTTCAGAGATAAGTTGGTTTATGATGAGAAGGACAAGAAGGATTTTATGGAACTAGTATTTGGTCAATGGAATTATTTTGCAGATACAAGATCTTTGACCAAGGCGACCTTCAGTTTGGACATTCCTTGGAAAGCAATTAAGATCTTGTCATATAAAGAAGATATTATCTTTGATCCATTTAATGGAAGTGGAACCACGTGTTTGGCGGCGGAGAAACTCGGAAGAAAATGGATTGGATGTGACATCAGTGAAAACTATTGTGAGGTGGCAAGAAAAAGAATTAAAGAATATCAGGCAGAAAGAAGTGCCGCCAAAACATTATTTTGTGATGAAATTAAAACTGGAAGATTTTTGGACATATGATAAAGAGATATAATTATTACAACGAAGATCTATATCGGATCGCAATTGACGAAGGGGTTAAGACCACTTCACAAGGGATTCTTTATTTCCCCACCGGCAAGTTCACGGGACGATCTCCCAAAGACAGATATTTTTGTGATGGAGAATATGTTGACAAGGTGATAGACAAATCGAGGGAAATCAACCAAATCATATCAAGGGAAACCTATTCCAAACTCAAGAATTCTTTGGAAGAACATATCAAGAATTCACCTGTGGAATATAAAACTTCAAGGGTGGTTTGTTATCATAAGAAGTTTCATACTTTGGTTGACCTTTATACCACCCATGCATGGGCGAACATATTCTTCAATAATATGACCATCAATGCAACGGGGATACAAGCGGAAGGTGGAGGGTTTTTTACCAAGTGGAAGGTTCTTCACGGACCGGAGTTTGTTCCCCAAGAAACATATGAAGATCTTAAAAACCCAAACTTTGTCATCATAGATTTTGAAGAAAAAACCATCATTATCGGTGGAACCAGTTATACCGGTGAGATAAAGAAAAGCATCTTTACCGTTTTAAATACCATCTTTATTGATCACGGAGTTCTTCCAATGCATTGTTCGGCAAATGCAAACTCCAAAAATGGAAAAGGGGTCAATCTATTTTTTGGTTTATCGGGAACAGGGAAGACAACCTTATCTTCGGATCCAAACAAGTTCTTTATCGGAGACGATGAACACGGATGGTTTGAAGATCATATCTTCAACTTTGAGGGAGGATGTTATGCAAAACTTATCAACCTCAAGAAAGAGAACGAACCAATCATTTGGGACTCCATTCATTCACCCGATAGATTTAATCATACCAACTGTTCTTTGATGGAGAATATCGTTGTGGACGATGAGAATAACCCCGATTTTTCGGATTCATCAATTACGGAGAATATCAGAGCATCGTATTCGTTGGGACAACTCCCTGAAGAGTTTATGGTAGATGATTTGGGACTTGGAAAGAATGTCAAAAATATCTTCTTCTTATCTTTTGATGCTTTTGGTGTCTTACCTCCGATTTCAAAACTTGATTTGGAGGACGCGGCAAGATTCTTCAAGATGGGGTATACTTCCAAAGTGGCGGGAACGGAGGTGGGTGTGACCGAACCAACGGTGGTCTTTTCTACCTGTTTCGGATCACCTTTCTTACCAAGAAAAGTGGAAGATTATGTGGATTTATTTAAAGAAAAAGTCCAAAAGTCGGGGTGTAATGTATGGTTGGTGAATACAGGGTTTGATGAAAATCTCAAAAGATATCCGATTGACATAACACGAAAAGTTATTAATGGAGTGATTGACGGAAAGTATTCTGAGAAAACATTTGACTATCACGGACTCAAAATTCCCAACAGGATATTGGATCTTGATTTGATCACCCTCAAACCTGATATTGAAGAAGAAAGGATTGAGAAATTATTTGAACTTTTGGATCAACATTAACCCCTCTTTATGAGGGGTTTTTTTATGTTTTGATGTATTTATATTAAAACTATTTAACTATGGGAAGAATTACGACAGATCCAATTGAAAAAGAAAGAATTTTAAACCTTCATTTGGAAGCAACCAAAAGACATTATTTGAAAGAACAAAGTTCAATGGAGGAGGTAAATATGAAAAAAGCGGTTCAATGTTTTTTGAATAAGGTGGGATATAAAGTAAAGGTGGATGGAATGTGGGGTGATGAATCCAAAAAAGTTTTGAGTCAGTTTCAAGCGAAAAAAGGAATTAACGACGACGGATTTTGGGGTCCTGAAACTTTCAACTCTTTGAATTCTAATGAAAAAACAATTTACAAGGATTGTAAGAGTGAGCATGGTGATTTGTTGGATAAAATAATAAGTTTTGTAGGTTTGGACTGATGAAATTTCAAATTAACGAGTCCGAGAAGAAGAGGATCAAAGATCTATATCAAATCAATGAACAGGGTTGGTTGACTTATTTTTTTGATTTTTTTGATGGGGATGAACCTAAAAGTTCTTCACCAAAGAGCTCGTCTTCTAGCGGTAGTTTTTCATACGATGCATTGGATAGATTTGGATTGAGTTCAAAAGAATCATTGGATTTCAATGTGGTACCAATACCTCGTTTGAACAATATTATTAGTCATATCAAGAAATTTGAGGAATTTGTTCCTTTCACATATGACGATGCTTCTTATCCACCCAAAAAAGTTGAACCTGGTAAATCGTGTAGAGGGACTTGTACCATAGGTTATGGAACAACCGACAAGAATAAAGCAAAACCAGGTGCGACAGTAACCGAACCCGTTGCCTCAACATGGTTAACTGATTTTGTTCAGGATGAATGTATTCCTTGTTTGAAAAGATGGCAAAGAGATACAAAAACCAAAGTCACACCATCCATATTTGAAGCCCTGATTGACGTAGTTTATAACAAGGGATGTAGTGGATTCAGAAAATCTCCAATCGCTACCAAACTTGAAAATAAGGATATCGAAGGTGCGGGGAAAGAATTAAAAAATTGGCAAGGTTGGGGTGGAAACCAAAATAGGAGAGATGCTGTATATAAAAACTTCTTTATAAAAGGAAAAAAATGAAAAAAGTAATTAACGAAGGTGGTATTAGAGATATAAACGCATTATCCAAAAGATATCCGAAAGCAAAGATTTATTTTCACCAAGATTTAGATGGTGTAACTTCTGCGTTGGGAATGAAAGAATATTTGGAATCAAACGGAATCAAAGTTGTTGATGCGGAAATTATTCAATATGGTGATAAAGAGTTTTCCATTAAGAAGTTGGATGCTGCAGGTGACACGATGCCCGTATTGGTTGATTTTGCTCACGGGAAACCGATGTTCAAAATTCATACCGACCACCACGACAGACAAGCCGGAGCAGAGGATACCAAATCCAAATCATTCAGATCCGCAAGATCAAACATCGAAACAATATCACAAGTTCTGTCACCCAAAGATATATTTCCATCTGACGATATTAAGTTAATCTCCACTGTTGATTCTGCCAACTTTAAACCTTACGGAATTAAACCCCGTGATGTTATGAATTATATCCTTAAATTAGATAAGGAGGGAACTTTGGAGAAGAACAAGATGGCTCTTGGGTTGTTAACCAACAAACTTCTTTTGGCTTATAAAAACAAACCAAACTTTATGGAGCAATTGGTTATGACTTCTTCACCTTCGTTAATGAATATCTATCAGAACATCAAAAAGATTGCAAAGGAAAGAAAATTTGCTTCCCCCGAAGAAATGGCGAAGAACCAAGACATATATGTTAAATCTCAAAAAGAATCACCCAACGTCGTTTTTGAAGATGGAATCATAAAACAATATGGTGGTGGTTCATTATTTAAACCAGGTTCTTATGACAGATATACACCATTTGAAAACTATCCCGATGCAAATTTCTTAATTATTGCTTGGCCTTTGGGATTGGTTCAGGCAAGTTGTAATCCATTTAAAGAAGACAGAGCACTCAAAGGTATTGACTTGGGTGAAATTAAAGATGAGATTCTCGAAGAAAACAAGGGTTGGATGAAAAAGGAAATGGTTCCTCTCTCAACTCTAAAATGGATCTCTGAAACATCTGTTGGTCCTGAAAGTGTTGGTTTTACATCTTCGGACTTAAAAGCGTTTTATATGGACAAAGTTCAAGCGGGGAACGAAGAATATCTTTCAAGATTGGATCAAATTATGGATAAGAAGTTTTCTGAAATAAATGAAGATGAACTTACAATATTAGATAGTTTTGCAATTCCATTTTATGACTTGGTGGTGGAAAATTCTGGAGGTCACAAATGTATAACTAATCTCTCAGGTCTTAATTATTTGAGAAGATCCAAGAGACCACCACAAGGTGATTATAGAAGAGAGCCAGGAATGGAAGCTAAGTTCGTTCAAGGGGTGAAATTCTTCCAAGATCAGTTCTTTCAAAAACTGAAGGATAGAATTCAAGGGGTTGAGACGGAATCGGAATAAATGACAAAGGGATCACCTTCTTTGATATTGTGATCCTGACAAAAACCACCGGGTAATTCCAAGACGATATTTCCAACTCCTGTGTATGATTCACATTGGTCAGAATTACAGGGGGGACAATCGTGATGTATTTTATTTACAACATTATTTTTGATGAAAATTATATCCAATGGAATGATACAATTTTTCATCCAAAAACTATGAGATTTTCCATTCATCAGGAATACCATTGAATCAAAACCTTCAAATGTTTTATCCATCATACCATTTTCAATTTGATCTGGTGTTGCACAAATCTTTGAGTTTAGTATATTATTTTTTATTTTGGTTTTTACGATCATAACTTTTTAATTACGTCTAAAAATAAACCTACCAACATTTATCATACTTCTAATTTCTTCATTTGTATATTTTTCTGATAGGTATTCGTTCAAATGCAAACTACCACCAACAGATTTGAGATTTTCAAGGGTTTTAATTTTTGTTTCTCTCACATCCAAACTACTACCAACAGATTGAAGTTTTGGAAGGGATTTGATTTGTGTTCCTCTCAAACTTAAATAACCAACAACCGATTGAAGATTATCAAGGGATTCGATTGGCGTTCCTTTCAATTCCAAATTACCACCAACCGATTGAAGATTTCCAAGAAATTTAATTTCTGTCCTTTCCAAATCTAAAAAACCCGTAATTGAAACAAGTCCTTCAAGCCAAGTTAAACCACCATCATACCCGCCCAAACTTAAATTATCATCCAACGACCATCTTTTGATGTTCTTTTTTTGGATGAAATTTTTCAATCCTCCGATTCTAT
>Ga0315906_10011028_pt1 | contig 10564 bp, 12 predicted proteins | sample LakEriMetagenome_4_FD_203526 | JGI IMG/M metagenome (GOLD analysis project Ga0315906, IMG submission 203526) | Freshwater fungal communities from buoy surface, Lake Erie, Ohio, United States - Buoy 2 MA122 | ecosystem: Environmental > Aquatic > Freshwater > Lake > Lake biofilm | place: USA...
ATTTCAGTGACAATGCGACAGTCTTTTTTCCAAGGAATACATTTTCAATCGAACGAGTTAAAGGAAAAGACTCAATAAAAAATGAATTTGAAGTTTTCTTTAATAACATTCGGCAAAACCGTGAAGGACCTCCATACCTTAATATAATTCCTAAAGACAGAGAAATAGAATTGTATGGAAAACTTGCTGTGGTGACTTTTCATTTTGAAATGGGAAAAGAGTTTCACAGAAGAACTATGGTGCTTCAAAAGAATGGCGACCAATGGAAAATCATTCATTTTCACGCTTCCTTTCTCGAACGAGAGTAGAATATATTAAATGACATCAATTATAAATGCCAGCCGCTAACTACGTGTTTATGCCACTTTGAGGTTTGTCGTTAATCATAAACTCATTTCTTAAGTTAAATTTGTAACGGCGGACACTTTGGACTGGTCGTGTTTGTCATGCTACACATTTAACAAACACTCCTACTCCCAAAGCGTCATAAACACAAACGTTAGACCTTCTTGCTGACCTACCTTAATTCTATTATTTCAATCAAATCATCCTCCCAAAAGTTCGAACTTGGGACTATCGGGACTACTTGTTATTTTTTAAAATAACATTTGTTACAGAAATAACATTCTTTGGCCACTAGTGCCCCGGTTCGTGTCTCCACGAACCGGAATAAAGTGGTTCGTGCGGACACGAACCACGGCGATAGAATCAATCTGATATATTCTTCACATCCTCCTCCCAAAAGTTTGAACTTGGGACTGTCGGGACTACAAAGGTTGGTTTTCAGTTGGATATACTGAATTTAACCTTTTCTTTTTCACAATTATTTACTTACCTTTGGCGTAAGTAACGCATGGCGACACTATGATCATTTCATTTGGTGACAAACAAACACAAAAAATATGGGAAGGAGAGCGAGTAAAAGGCCTATCTACGGAAATTCAAGAGCTTGCACGAAGAAAACTAAGAATGTTAAACAACTCTAATGACTTGAATGATTTAATGATTCCGCCATCGAATAGACTTGAAAAATTAAAAGGTAACTTAAAAGAATTCTACTCCATTCGAATTAATAATCAATGGCGAATTATATTCAAATGGAAAAATAATAATGCTGAGCTTGTTGAAATTATAGACTATCATTAAATATCTAAATAATGAAAAAATTAAAGAACATACATCCGGGTGAAATACTTTTAGAAGAATTTTTAACCCCACTTGAAATTAGTGCTTACCGACTTTCTAAAGACATTGGTATTCCTCAGACACGTATTTCTGAAATAATTAAAGGAAATCGTCGAATTTCTGCTGATACGGCTTTAAGACTTTCAAAATATTTCGGTAATAGTGCCAAATTCTGGCTTGGTCTGCAGGATGATTACGATCTGGAAGAAGAGGTAATTGAAAAAAAGAATATTTTAAGTTCGATAAAGCAATATACCCGCAACGCAGCATAATATTGGCTTTATACTCAATCCTCATATCGTAAAGGTTGGTAATGTTACTAAAGTAAATATATACTCCAAGCTGCTAAATCCTCCTCCCAAATGTTCGAACTTGGGACTGTCGGGACTACTTAGGTAGTTGGTTGTTTGTTATTAGTTGTTGGTTCATTTCAAATTAAAACGCTCCCATTTAATTTTTCAGGGCTTAATGCCCCGGTTCGTTTCTATACGAACTGGAATCAAGTGGTTCCTACAAAACAATCCTCGGCTATAACAATAGTAACCCTCAGTATTACCGGGAAAATCAATATAGGATTAAAGATAAAAGCTAGAACGATAACTGAAATATAAAAACTTCGTTTATCTTGCTATACAAGGTTTAATAGGCGAAATATAAGTGTAGGACTTTCGCTTATTTGTGAGTTGGCAGTAATGCAAACACAAAAACATAAACAAGACAATTAAGTGATTTTGGAGCAAGAGTTATTAAAAATCGCATCGGAGGCTTTAAGAAAAGCTGCCTTGAATGAAGAAGCTAAAAATTTTGTTCTTCAAAACGACAAACTTTTCAAAACCCTAAAAAAAGCTGCTAACCGCTATATCGGTGGGGAAACAATTACAGAAGCCGTTCCAACTATAAAAAAAATAACTGAAAATGGCTTTGTTGTAACAACTGACTTTATGGGTGAGAGTATTAGAAACGAAAAAGAAGCAAACGAAGCAACTTATGAGTTTCTAAGTTTTGCAAAAGCTATAAAGTCTGAAAACCTTAATTCTTCTATTTCTTTAGATTTATCTCATATTGGACTTTTAGTTTCAAGAGATGTAGCAATCAAGAATTTAAAACTAATATGTGAAGAAGCCAATAAGGTGAATCAAGAGGTAATCATTAGTATGGAAGGAACTGACCGAACAGATATGATTATTGGTATTTACGAAGAAGTCTTAAAAACACATCCAAATTTAGGCATAACACTACAGGCCTATTTACACAGAACAAAATATGATTTTGAACATCTAATCAAGCTTTCAGGTAGCATCAGAATAGTAAAAGGAGCTTACGACACACCAATGGAACTTTCAATTCCAAGAGGTAATGAACTTAATGAAATTTATTTGAACTATGTAGAAAAGCTTTTGGAAAAAAATCATAAATGCGCAATTGCTTCACACGATAGTATCATACATAGCAAGACAATTGAGCTTATCAATAAGTATAAACCAACCAACTATGTATTAGAAAGGCTTTTGGGAATTTGCAACGAAGAATTACAAACCTTTAAAGACAAAGGATATAAATGCAGAATTTATGTTGTTTATGGAAAAGAATGGTATTTGTACTTGTGTAATCGCTGGGCTGAATATCCACTAAATATGTTCAGAGGGCTTGCTGATATTGTAGAATAATGCACTACTGCCAACATTGGTATTTGCAAAAGCTGGGCAGACGTAAGCCATGTTTCAACATTTGTTTTTCAATTGGGCTTCATATCGGGCAGACGAATAACTATTAGGCTATGTGCAAATCATCAATATTTCTTTATTAATTTAGCTTCAGGTAGCCGGGGCGGACGGAAGACTAATTCCCAGCCTTCGCAAATACCTGCTCGTTAGCGGTCATTGCAGTCCGACAACCTAAAAATTAACGAGAGACAAAATGAAAAAAGCGATTATAATTGGTGCGACATCAGGAATTGGAAAAGGACTTGCAGCAACGTTGGCTGACAACAACTTCAAAGTTGGAATAACAGGTAGACGAACTGAACTACTTAATGAATTAAAACTGCAAAAACCAAATTCGTTTTTTGACAGCACTTTTGACATCACCGACACAAAAATTATTGTTGATAAATTAGACAAGTTAGTTGCCGAACTTGGCGGACTTGACTTGCTAGTTATTAGTTCAGGGACAGGTGACTTGAACGAAAAACTTGATTTTGAAATTGAAAAACGTACCGTTGAAACGAATGTAATAGGTTTTACTTGTGTTGCGAATTGGGCTTTTAATTATTTTGAAAACGAAAAGGCAGGACATTTAGTCGCAATTAGTTCTGTTGGTGGAATTCGTGGAAGCAGACAAGCACCTGCATATAATGCGACAAAAGCTTATCAAATAAATTACCTTGAAGGGTTACGACAGAAAGCAACAAAGTTAAAATATCCAATTTTTGTAACAGACATAAGACCTGGGTTTATTGACACCGCAATGGCAAAAGGCGAAGGAAAATTTTGGGTTGCGACTGTTGAAAAAGCAACACGGCAAATATTTGATGCAATCAAAAACAAAAAGAAAATCGCTTATATCACAAAACGTTGGAGAGTTATTGGGTCAATTTTAAAACGAATACCAAGACAAATTTATGACCGAATGTAAGACAAGAAAAAAGCAACGAACCGCTAACATCGTATTGGCAATAGTGGGGCTGACATTTGTAAACTCAATATTTTTGCTTCTATCGGGCATTTGTGCAAATGTTGGGCTGACGTTTTTCAAATGCCTCACAAGTGGCATGGTGAATGTACAACTCCCTGTAGCAGAACAGATCTTCCTGTTTAACGGAATTGGAAGCATGGTGCTTTCGCAGAATGGCGTGTCGGGTTTAAATACAATTTCTGTTGGTCATTTGGGTAGAGGTATTTATTATCTGCGTGCCGGAAATGAGACTGTGAAGATTCTGATTCAGTAGTTACTACATTTATTAATTACCAAAGCCGGCAGATTATCTGCCGGCTTTTTTAGTAGGTATAAATCTTGCTTGTGATATTTATAGCAATTATTCAGGTGATTCACTAAAGTTTTGTTTTAAGGTTTAGCATAGGGTATTTTAATACCTTTTCCTATATCATAATATCCATTAATGCCCAGAGAAGTAATGATACCTGTTTCCTGTAGATTTAAACATCCATCTGCTTCAATCATAGATGAATCAAGATAAATATCCCGAATAGCGCCAATTACAAAGAATGTGTTATTGAAATGGATAGGAATTACTTCTTTTAATTCCATTGAGAATTTAATCGGACTTTCTTTTACAAATGGCGCTAAACAATCTCCTAGTTTCTCAGTGGTGAGTCCTGTTTTTTCAAATTCACTGACTCCTTCAGGATATTTGGCGCTGGTTTGATGTGCCTTTTCAACAAAATTCATTTGAATATGGTTGATGGTGTAAACTCCGGTCGCCTCTATATTAGCAAGTGTATGAGGTGCAGCTGCTCTTGGCCTGTTCACAAATCCGATCAGTGCCGGATCTGCACCAAGATGGACCAGGTTGTTGAAAATTGCAAGGTTATGATTTCCTTTTGTATCCACAGTTCCGATTAACACCGGAGATTTAAAACCTGTTAAACAATTAATGAAATTGGCACGGTAAAATCGTTCCATTTCCTGAATGGCATCCGGTGAGTAATGTTTTATCATAATCTCAAAACAAAATATATCATTGATTGTTGTAAAACCACAAGTATGCATCACTATGAATGAATTGTCAGCATCAGATATTGACAGAGTTATTGAAATGGCTTGGGAAGATCGAACTCCTTTCGAGGCAATAGAACATCAGTTCGGGTTAGCAGAAAAAGAGGTAATAGAGTTGATGCGTCGCGAAATGAAAGCTTCAAGCTTTCGGATGTGGCGCAAACGTACCAATGGACGTTATACTAAGCATCAAAGTCTCAGAAATAATGATGTTAATCGGTTTAAATGTAGCCGGCAGAAGGCAATCAGCAATAATAAAATAAGTAAGAGATAATATTCAATAGATTAAAGACAATTATTTATTTTAGCCATCGTTAACTATAAATAATGATGGAAAACTCTTCACTACCCCTTGTTGAGTCAATTTTTTACCGCGAATTTAATGCGTTGCTTGTTGAATGCACCTCGTTGATTGTGCAGTCAGATGAAAATAATTTTCATGCTCGACTGGATCAGGTTCTGGAGAAAATCGGTTTGTTTTCTAAAGTTGACAGGGCATACTACTTTACAGTAAATCAAAATAGTCAAACATTTTCGAACTTAAATGAATGGTGTAAGGAGGGTGTTGAACCTCAGATAGAATATCTTCAGAACATACCTTTTGAAATTGTTCCTAACTGGCTGGAGTATATGCAAGCAGGGAGGGAGATATATATCGATGATCTGGATAAACTTGATGATCAGTGGGCTCCTGAAAAAGAAATTCTCGAACCTCAGGGAATTCAATCTTTATTATCCATTCCGGTGCGTGAAAGCCAACAATTATACGGATTTATAGGCTTTGATGCTGTTGAAATAAAAGTTAAATGGGCAGACGACTCCCGTCATCTTTTACGCATCCTTGCAGACAATATTGGTTCGGTTATTCGAAGAAATATTCAGAATCAGGAATTGAATAAGCGCACTGAAGAACTTGAAAAAACAAAGGCAAGCTTGGAAGCGCTTAATGAAGACCTTGAAAATAAGGTAATTGAAAAAACACGTGAATACCTGAAGTTGACAGAGGCTTATAATGAACAGGAAAAGCTTGCAGCAATTGGTGAAACCGCTGCAGGAGTAGCGCACGATCTCAATACACCAATCACTAATGTGCTGTTAGGAGTGGATGCGCTTCAAAGTCGCCTAAGAATGCTATTAGAAAAACAACTTGTATTATTACCACAAAAGGAAATTCTATTTGCTTTAGACGTTGCAACAAATACAACTCCCGAAGCTTTTCTTTCGAGTTTTCAGCTTGAAAAAGACAAAAAGATGATTCTTGAGATTCTGGCTAAGTCATTGGGATATGAAGATGTTACACTTATAAAGGTTGCAGAGATAATGGCCAGATGCAGAATCTTATCAAAGGAAACCATAATTGAAATAAGCAAGCATTCACAGATCGATCAACTCGCGGGCCTTATTGAAAATTTACAAACTTCTTTCAGTCTTTTTGATACGATTTCTCATTCTGCTTATCAGTCCGCTGCCGTTGTAAAAAATTTACGGGATTACTTAAATAAATCAAATATTGGTAATAAAGTAGAGGTAAATCTTTATAAAAGCATCTCTTCTGCTCTTGAAGTATTCAGTTTATCGGCTGATAAACAGCTGCAAATTGAGTTCAAGATTCCCAAAGATTATGTCGTTCATGGTTATGAAATAAAGCTATTTCAGTTATGGTCGAATCTAATCAAAAACGCGATCGAGGCGATGAAAAATACAACTGAGCCTCACTTAAAAATATCTGCAAATAAAAAAGACAAACAAATTATTATCTCATTTGAAAACAATGGGTCCGCTATACCTGAAGAGCAGATTCAAAAAATATTTACCAGATTTTACACAACGAAATCCGTTCATGAAGGACAAGGGTTGGGCCTGTCAATCATTCAAAAAGTAATTAATGAACACGACGGAGATATCCGTATTGAGTCGAATGCCAATAAAACAATATTTTTTGTAGAGCTACCCAGTGTCTGATATCTGACAAATACCTTTTTTATTCAGATATACAGTACCTGAAGAGAATGTGTTTCTTCATCTTTCTAAATATATTATACGCCTTCTCATAATTGCTTCCTTAAAGTTTAGTTAACTAATTTAAGAAAGCATAATAATTCACTATCAATTTTAGTTCTTTGTTTGAAATCTGTAATAAATTATAATATGTATATTCTAGCCAAACAAGGGTTATTACTGCTGATGGTTATACCAGGTGCAATAGCAAGTTGCTCAAGCTCTGCGAATAATAATGAACAATCCTTCCATCCCCTTCAAAATGATACGATTACTACTTTTCATCAAAATGAAAACATCGAAACTTTAAGCCAAAGGTTCTCTCCGCCTGAAGGATATAAGCGTATTCAACAGGATCCGCAATCATTTGCTGAATACCTGAGAAAGCTTCCTCTAAAACCTGCGGGTTCAAAAGTCCGTTTTTATAATGGAGAAATTAAGTCAAACAATGTATACGAGGCGGTGGTAGATATGGAAATAACAAACAGAGACCTGCAACAATGTGCCGATGCATGTATTCGCTTACGTGGAGAATACCTTTATTCAAAAAAGGCCTATGATCAGATTTCATTTTCACTTACAAATGGTTTTAAGGTAGACTATGCTGAATGGATAAAGGGAAATCGCATTATAGTTAATGGTAATCAAACTTTCTGGCGTAAAACAAAAGAACCTTCAAATACCTATAAAGATTTCCGCAACTACATGGATTTCATATTCGCTTATGCCGGAACCATTTCTTTATCCAAGGAAATGGTTCCCAAAAACATAAAAGATATTGCAATTGGAGATGTCTTTGTTGTTGGCGGTTCACCCGGTCATGCAGTAATGGTCGTAGATGTCGCTGAAAATAAATCCGGTGAGAAGATTTTTATGCTTGCCCAAAGTTATATGCCCGCGCAGGAGACGCAGATTTTGAAAAATATGCAGAACACGGAAATGAGCCCTTGGTACAGCGCAAAACAAATTGATAAATTGTATACACCGGAATGGACATTCGAACTGAATCAATTAAAAGGGTGGAGTGATTAATTAAAATAAAACGATCTACTATTTGACAGAGACATTCGTGAAAAAAGGTTTCACATACAGGGGTGCTGCATTTTCAAGTGAGTCAAATTCTGCTGCTTCAAATTTTCTGGTTGCTTCTTCTATCATCGTACGTACATCCCATTGAACGTCTCCAAAAAATATATTTTTTGCAGTATTCATGTTCTTCCATTTTTCCGCACCGCTTCCAAAACAAAAAACAGGTTTGTCTCCTCCGAAAGAGATCATTTCCGGTGCATCAAGTATAAACGCTGAAGGTTCCTGAATCACTTGTAGATTTTCATCATAAACAGCCAAATAGACTTCCATTCTTCTCGCATCAATCATCGGGCACAAATTGTAATGACTATCTTCCGGAAACGTTTCTTTAAACGTGTTTCTTCCGGCAGTAGCCATGATATAAGTAGTTGTAATTGTGATCAATGGAATATTGACTGCATAGCAAATCCCTTTGGCACTTGCTAGTCCAACCCGTAGGCCGGTATAGGAGCCTGGACCAATGCTAACAGAAACAGCAGCGAGAGTGGCGACAGTTATCCCTTTTTTATCTAAAATTTCTTTGATGGCCGGTTGTAAAAATCCGGCCTGCTCTTTTTGATCGGCGCATAACCTGAAAGCAATGAGTTCTCCATTTTCCGATAAGGCTACTGAGCCTTTTTCACCAGATGTGTCTATATGCAGCAAAAACGCCATTCAACAAAATTACAGTTCGTTCCTTTTAAAAAAATTAAGTTTGTAAAATGGAAAGAACAATTATACACACAAAAGAAGCGCCTGCTCCGATTGGGCCTTACAATCAGGCCGTGCATGCCGGTAACCTTGTTTTTCTATCCGGACAGGTTGCATTGGATCCCGTTACAGGTGAGATGAATAATGCAGACCTGACAACAGAAACGCACCAGGTAATGAAAAATGTACAGGCAGTGTTAAACGCAGCCGGATGTGATTTCAGCAATGTTGTGAAAACCACAATATTTCTGAGTGATATGCAGCTCTTTGCACAGGTGAATGAAGTATACGGGAGTTATTTTAAAGGTGATTATCCGGCACGAGAAACAGTAGCTGTAAAAGGATTGCCTAAAAATGCGAACGTTGAAATCAGTGTCATTGCAGCGAGATAATCTATCTATCAGTAAACAAATGATAATACCTTTCCCTTTCCTGAAAAGGGCTTTAACTTTGCAACTTCTTTAAAAGAATAATTATGTTTCAGAATCTGAGTGAACGGCTCGAGCGGGCGTTTAAAAATGTTAAAGGTGAAGGACGTATAACCGAGCTGAATATCGCTGCTACGGTAAAAGACATACGTCGTGCATTGATAGATGCGGATGTCAATTTTAAAATTGCAAAGGATTTTACTGATACGGTAAAAGACAAAGCCATTGGTTCGAAAGTTTTGCTGGCCGTTAATCCCGGACAGCAAATGGTCAAAATCGTTCAGGATGAACTGACCGCTCTCATGGGTGGAACGGAAGCTGATCTTGATCTGAAGGGAAATCCTGCTGTCATTCTCATTGCAGGATTGCAGGGTAGTGGTAAAACTACTTTTAGCGGCAAACTGGCTTCATATTTAAAAAATAAGAAAGGAAAATCACCTCTTCTGGTGGCAGCAGATATTTATCGTCCGGCTGCGATCGATCAGTTGACTGTTCTTGCCGGACAAGTAGGAGTTGATATTTATTCGGAGAGAGAAAACAAAGATGCTGTTTCCATTGCGGTCAATGCCATAAAGGAGGCAAAAGCAAAGAATAAAAATGTGGTAATCATAGATACTGCAGGTCGCCTTGCAATTGATGAAGTATTAATGAATGAGGTGGCTGCCATTCGCGAGGCAGTTCAGCCGCAGGAAATTCTTTTTGTGGTAGACAGTATGACAGGACAAGATGCGGTGAACACAGCAAAAGCTTTCAACGACAGGCTTGATTTTTCCGGTGTGGTTTTAACGAAGCTGGATGGTGATACCAGGGGCGGTGCTGCACTTTCAATCAAATACACCGTAAACAAACCGATAAAGTTTGTGAGCAACGGAGAGAAGATGGAAGCACTGGATGTGTTTTATCCAGACAGGATGGCACAGCGGATATTGGGGATGGGCGATATCACTTCACTTGTTGAAAAGGCACAGGCGCAGTTTGATGAAGAGGAAGCGCGCAAACTGGAAAAGAAAATCAGAAAAAATCAGTTTGATTTTGAAGATTTCCGTCAGCAATTACAGCAAATTAAGAAGATGGGAAATCTGAAGGATTTGCTGGGGATGATACCCGGAATGGGCAAAGCAATGAAGGATATTGAAATCAGTGATGATGCTTTTAAAGGTGTGGAAGCCATTATTAATTCAATGACCCCTCAGGAGCGGGCTAACCCGGATCTCATTAATCCAAGCCGTCGTACACGCATTGCGAAAGGGAGCGGCAAGGATATTTCAGATGTAAATGCTTTCATGAAGCAATTTGAACAAATGAAGCAGATGATGGGTATGATGAACAAGATGCCGATGGGAGGCCGAATGATGCCGGGATTAGGGAAACGCTTATAATTGTAAATTGGCTTGGAAAATTCCCCCAAAGCCTCTATTTTTGCAATCCCTTATTGATAA
>Ga0315906_10011033_pt1 | contig 10559 bp, 10 predicted proteins | sample LakEriMetagenome_4_FD_203526 | JGI IMG/M metagenome (GOLD analysis project Ga0315906, IMG submission 203526) | Freshwater fungal communities from buoy surface, Lake Erie, Ohio, United States - Buoy 2 MA122 | ecosystem: Environmental > Aquatic > Freshwater > Lake > Lake biofilm | place: USA...
GCTTACCAACCCGGCGATTCGTGGCCACTAGTGTTTGTGTTGCATGGTTTCACACAATCCTCCTCGGCCATCATGGGTGTATCAGGATTCAACGCCATTGCCGATACGGGTGAATTCATCGTGGCTTATCCCAATGGAGTCGGCAATGCTTGGAATACCAACTCGGGCATGACCGGTGGTTCCACCGCAGATGACATTGGTTTTATTTCCGCACTCACAGATACCCTTCAAGCTTTGTACAACATTGACACCACCAGGGTATTCAGCTGCGGATTCTCGGCAGGTGGGTATATGAGTCATCGTCTCGCCTGTGAATCGCCGAAATGCTATGCGGCAGTCGCCTCTGTGGCTGGCACCATGAGCGTAAATGCGTTCAATGCTTGTGCGCCTTCCCGCGATATTTCTGTGATGCAGATCCATGGCACATCCGACGCCATCGTAAGCTATAATGGTAGTGCACAGGGAGGCAAATCCGTAAATGACGTGATCGGACTTTGGGTGGGCAACAATAGCTGCACCACTACGCCTCAAGTTCAATTGCTGCCCGATATCAATACCCAGGATAATTCCACCGTGGAAAAAAGTGTGTATGCTCCTTGCAGCACAGGAACAGAGGTGAATCTTTACAAAGTGATTGGCGGTGGTCACCAGTGGCCAGGTACAACATCCCTGTTTGGCGGACTGGGTGCCATCAACCGGGATATCAGTGCCAGCGCTGAAATATGGAATTTCTTCCGACGATTCAGCTGCCCAATATCATCCGCTGTTGTGGAAGTGGATGGATCCACAAATGATTTTGTCTTGGAACAGGATATGACTCATGGAACCATCACGGTGAGCCACCATGGTAACGGAAATTTCCAGGTATTGGTGTACGACTTGACAGGCAAATTGATGATCAAGGAATCCACTGCACAATCATGGACGATAAATCGCGGATCATCACCTCGAGGTGTTTATTTGTTGAAATGTGTGTCTGGGAAAACAACGGCTACTTTCAAGGTTGTATTTGATTAAGTTGATTTAATTTCAAGGGATTATTTAAATATTTAACATCTTCTATCTATATGAAAAAGCAATTTATTCTTTTTGCGATAATATTATTGCCACTTTTGGCATCATGTTCAAAATCCCGAGGTGGAAAATGCACAGGTGAGCAAGATTGTTCCTCTTGCACGGATTGTTCCAGATGTGAACACTGTAACGAGGATGGCGGAATGTGTGGAGTTTGTGGCGACGGCGAAGACACCTATTACGAACCATAAGGCATTTGCCCATTTGTTAAAGACAATAAACTAAGCAGCGGAAACCTTTAATGAAAACCAACGGCTCAACAGTTGACGAAATCCTGTTCAATCTTCCACCTGATCGGTTGGAGCCCTTTAATCAGTTACATCAGGTCATCATCAAGAATCTCCCCAAGGGATTTGAGCCTGCCATCAGTTATGGCGGTTTGGGATATGTGATTCCGCACAAGCTTTACCCAGCCGGCTACCATTGCAAACCATCCGAGCCGCTGCCCTTCGCGGGGATTGCTTCCCAAAAGGGCTCCATCAATTTTTACCACATGGGAATTTATGCTGATCAAAAGTTATTGGATTGGTTCGTTAGCGAATATCCCAAGCACAGTAAGCAGAAGCTGGATATGGGGAAGAGTTGTGTGCGTTTCAAGAAAATGGACGACATCCCCTTTAAACTCATCGGCCAACTCATGAAAAAGATGAGCGCCAAGCAATGGATTGAATTGTATGAGGAAAAGTATCTACCGAAAAACAAGAAGAAATAGCTTCGTTAATTTGATTTCGGAAAACTAATAGGTCTGTTCTGGCTGTGTGTTTCCAGAGGACTTTTTCAAATATCTTGTGTTCAGCGCTGCCTCCGCAGAAATGCGATGGCTTCATTGTTGAATACATCGGGTCGTTCTATGTTCACTACGTGACCGCATTGTGGGATGATAAAAAGCGTGGACGAGCGATGGTCTTCCACAAGCTTGGAGATGGAAGGTAAAAACATGTAGTCTTCCTCACCCATAATGTACAAGGTGGGGATTCCTAAATCGCGTATTCTGAACAATGCGAGCAACGGGTTGATGCCGGCTAACAAACGGCACCATTTTTCAAATTCCTTTTGATATAATTTTTTCGCCTCTTGGATGAACAGGATCCTTGATTCGCGATGTTTTTTCCGAGGCATGATCACAAACGCAAGGAACCGATACAATGTCATGTAGGGTATGACGGTATGGATTCCGAGACCTACACGCATCAGCACCTGTCCACGGAAATTCAACTTCATCACCGCACCTCCCATGATCATGCTCAAGGTCCTTTCGGGATATCGCTCACTTAGCTCACGTATGATGATGGTGCCAAGGGATATGCCTATGTAATGGGTTTTTTGGATGCCCAAATGGTCCAATACCTCTATGATATCATCGCCAATGGCCTCAAAGGTGTATTTCTGCTTGTGCTCGTAAGTCGACTTCTTAGATCCACCATGACCGCGTAAATCCACTAATAACAGATTGAAGTGCTTTCTGAATTCACGCAACTGCTTGAACCATATATTGCTACTACCACCTGCTCCGTGCACAAAGGTTACCCAGTCGGCTTTTGGATCAATGATATGGGTGTTAAAGTGAAGCATCAGGACGGCAAGATACCGATAATGTTACGTTTAATCAGTTCACAATGACCTTTGTTGGTAAATCGCTAACCGCGGAAATGCCCCGTTTGGATACCATGTCAAGTGGCAAAACAACTTCACCCAGTTATTGTTTAATCAATGCCATGCCAAGGGGCGCTTTGGGGCTTAACTTTGTATCAATATCATGTTCCGTTTCATCATTCCAATCACCATTTGGTTCCTGTTGGACCTCTATGCTTTCTGGGGGCTTCGAACCATCACCTCCAAGTGGTCTCCGGTTGCAGCCCAGGCAACCCATATTCTCTATTGGGGTGTCGACATTCTCATTTTAGCCACCATTTTATATTTCGGATACATCGGGAAGTTCGAACAAGGGCCTAGCAAAAATGTTGGATGGGTGTTGAGTATGATCATCATCACCATCGTACCCAAACTGGTGGTGGTTTCCGTGCTCGGGATGGAGGATATGGCAAGGGGAGCTACCGGATTGTTCACTTTCGGACAGAAGCTCTTCGGCTTTTCAGAAGCCAAGGATTTCATTCCTGAACGCCGCACATTTATCAGTCAACTTGCTTTTGGTATCGCTGCAGTTCCATTCCTGGGATTGCTTTATGGTTCCATCAAAGGAAAATACGAATATCGCGTTCATCGGGTTCGTCTCAAGTTCAAAGATCTTCCCGATGCATTTGATGGATTCAGGATAACCCAGTTATCCGACATTCATTGTGGCAGTCTCGACGATCAGGATGCTGTTAAACGGGGAATCGAATTGGCTAACAGGCAAGACAGTGACTTGGTGGTTTTCACCGGCGATTTTGTAAATAACCGTGCCGATGAGCTGGACGATTGGCTCGATCACTTTGGCTCATTGAATGCGCGATTTGGTAAGTATTCGGTGCTAGGAAACCATGATTACGGTGATTATGTGAAATGGCCCTCGTTGGATGCAAAGCAGCAGAACATGGACAAGCTGCTTCAAAACCAAAACAGGATGGGGTTCCAGATGCTTTTGAATGGCCATACTCGCATTGAGAAGGATGGTCAATCCATCGTGTTGGCAGGAGTTGAAAACTGGGGTCACCGGCGTGGCTTTGCCAAATATGGTGATTTGTCAAAGGCGCTGAATGGAGTACGAAGCGACGAATTCACCATTTTGCTGTCGCACGATCCCTCTCATTGGGAAGTGGAGACCTTGTTCCATGAAAAAACCATCCACCTCACTTTATCCGGTCACACCCATGGCATGCAATTCGGTGTGGAAATCCCGGGATTCAAATGGAGTCCATCCCAATATGTTTATCCTCGTTGGGCTGGATTGTATGCCGAAAACAACCGCCATCTATACGTTAATCGTGGTTTCGGATATATCGGTTATCCCGGACGCGTTGGTATTCTTCCAGAGATTACGGTAATAGAATTACTGAAGGCCTGACAGTCATATATTGAAGTGGGAGGGCATGTACTTTTCATTCCAACCCTGTTCCAACTTACATTGTTTTTCCCCAATGACCATTCCCAATGACCATTCCCCAATGACCATTCCCAATGACCATTCCCCAATGACCATTCCCCAATGACCATTCCCTAATGACCATTCCCCAATGTCCATTCCCAATGACCATTCCCCAATGACTACTTCCTAATGACCATTCCCTAATGACCATTCCCCAATGACCATTTCCTAATGACCATTTCCTAATGACCATTCCCCAATGACCATTCCCCAATGACCATTTCCTAATGACCATTTCCTAATGACCATTCCCCAATGACTACTTCCCAATGACTACTTATCAATGACCATTCCCCACCCTCATCCCCCAATACCCATCATCGTCCTCCGTTGCTCTTCGGTTTCATGCAATCCCCATTCGGGTCCGCTGTTTCCTCCGAGTTGACGATGTTTGCCTGCTAGGCACTCACGTATGATGGGCTCGATATCGGTACCGTTGCGAAATGGGCCAACCAAATCCGTTTCAGTTTTTGAAAAAAGGCAGTTGCGCATCTTACCATCTGCCGTAAGGCGCAAACGGTTACAACCATCACAAAAAGGTGCACTCATGGTGCTGATTACGGCCAGCGTACCTTTACTGTTAGGGATTTGGAATTTACGTGTAGTGTCATGTGGTCCGTCTTCCAGCTTACGCAAAGTGCCAAACTCCAATTCAATCATCTCCAATATTTGTTGTAAGCTGATCAGCTTCTCAGGTCTCCATCGGTTACCCGGAAATGGCATGAATTCGATGTAGCGGATGTGAACGGGTTGGTGATTGGTCCACGCTGCGAATTCAACCACCTCGTGATCGTTGTATCCATTCATGACAACCATGTTCACCTTCACCTCAAAACCTTGTGACAACAGCAGGTCGATGTTGGACTTCACTTTTTCAAAGTCGTCACGTAAAGTGAGCCGGTGGAAATTCTCTTTTCGTAGAGAATCAAGACTTACATTTACCGATCTGACACCCGCTTCATGCATGATGTCGATGAAGTGGTCGATGCGTGAACCATTGGTTGTAAGGGTGAGATTCACAGGTAACCTGCCTAATGCAAGCATGATGTCGCCAGCATCTTTGCGGATCAACGGCTCTCCCCCGGTCAGACGTATTTTTTTTACTCCCAGATTAACGAATCGGGTGGCTATGGCAACAATTTCCTGTGCTGTCATCCGATCACCCGTGGCCGTTGTACATCCATGGCTGAACTCGGGCTCCGGCAAGCAGTAAAGGCATTGGTAATTGCACCGATCTGTCAAGCTGATCCGCAAGTAGTCATGAGTCCGTCCGAAATTATCTACCAACATGTAATCAAGGATAAATTGTCATTAGTTATTATTAAGTCTTCCCCGTCAGTAGAACTCAGCACACAAAAGTGCCCCATGTTATATCGTAAATCGTCCCCTGCATTAGTGCTGCGCACACTTCAGGGGTGCAGTAGAGCTTCGCACATTTCAGGGGTTCATCCTCCATCTTTTCATCCTCCCGAGAATGGCGGCAGCAGTGCCACTTCATCGTTTTCGGTGATGGGATGGTCGAGGTCATTCACAATTATTCTGTTAATGGAAATCACAAATGTTGCATCTTTCAACAAGGGCCATTTTGCAGTCAGGAATTCACGCAGCTCCGAAATGTTTTTTGGAGCAGGAGTGATGTCATGCACTTCTTTGCCGGTGATTTCCCTTATGGATGCGTAACAATGTAAATTCATATGCGCCAAGTTAGCGAATTGTCTAAAATCCTGTCCGTTTAATTGTACCAATTACATGTTTTCATAAATTAGCGCTATGGCATCCGCATCCTCAATTGTTCGCTCCGCACCTCCCATCGATCAAGTGGGCGTTGAAGAGCGAGTATCCCGATTCACTAAACGCAGTATCAAGTCGGCTTCAAAACTCGAAGCGTTGAAGATGTCCATTTCCATGATGGACTTGACTACCCTGGATGCAAAAGACACTCCGGGGAAGGTGCGTCAGCTTTGTAACAAAGCCATCCGCCCCGACGATACCATTCCTGACATTCCATCAGCAGCTGCGGTGTGCGTGTATCCTAACATGGTTTCCATTGCCAAGGATGCTTTGCGTGGCACAAAGATCCAGGTGGCGGCCGTGGCTACCGCTTTCCCCAGCGGCATGTCTACCCGCGATGTCAAGATCCGTGAAACCAAATTTGCAGTATCAGAGGGTGCCGACGAGATTGACATGGTCATTTCCCGAGGCAAATTTCTTTCGGGAGAATACAATTTTGTGTTCGATGAAATCGCCGCAGTCAAGGAAGCTTGTGGCAAGGCCCATCTAAAGGTCATTTTGGAAACGGGTGAGCTGGGCACCTTGGACCGTGTCCGCCAAGCCAGTGATTTGGCCATGCATGCCGGTGCAGACTTCATCAAGACTTCAACGGGCAAGGTTCAGCCAGCCGCAACACTTCCCGTAACCTTGGTGATGTTGGAAGCCATCAAGGATTTTTACTTCAGCCATGGTAAAATGATAGGAATGAAGCCCGCTGGTGGTATCAGCACTGCCAAGCTCGCTTTACAGTACCTGGTTATGCTCCATGAAACGTTGGGCGACGCATGGCTTACTCCCGACTATTTTCGCTTCGGAGCAAGTTCGTTGGCCAACGACCTGTTGATGCAAATCCGGAAGCAATCAACCGGCATTTACCAGTCGGAGGATTACTTCACAAAGGATTAAAACTTACTTTCCTTTATTGTTTCTACGCTCAAACAGCCAAGGTATCGGCTTGGCCGGTTTCATGTAGTAGTTCTCTCGAAGGTACTTGCGGATGTGATCCATGCCCTCTTGGATGTCATCGGTGAAAAGAACCATTTCTAAATCCTCCGGATTGATGGTTTTCTCCTCAATCATCTTGTCAAAAAAGCGACGAAGAGGTTCGTGGTACTCGGTTCCGTAAACCACTACTGGGAAGTCTCGGATGGTTCCGGTTTGGATCAGTGTACATGTTTCAAAAAGCTCGTCCATGGTGCCAAACCCTCCTGGCAAAACCACGAACCCATACGAGTATTTCAAAAGCAACACCTTCCTCACAAAGAAGTATCGAATCATAACCCACCGGTGCATGTACGGGTTGGGCTCTTGTTCATGTGGCAATACGATGTTGCACCCAACCGATCTTCCTCCGTTTTCAAAAGCTCCACGGTTGGCCGCCTCCATGATACCAGGCCCTCCACCCGTCATTACCGTACCTCCCATATCAGCAATCGCTTTACCGAAGGCATACGCGGTTTTATAGTAGGGGTGGTCCTCCTTGAACCGGGCCGAACCAAAAACAGTGATGCAGGGTCCGGAAAAGTGTAAGGCACGTAAACCTTTCAGCATTTCCCAGAATACACGAATGGCGAAGCGCAGATTGTAGCGGCGGCTTTGGGGGGCTTGTAAAAACCCGGCTGCGTTTTTGAGATGCGGCTCAAATCCTGGAGTGAAACGGTCGCTGGGGGCTTCTTCTTTCATGGATTACACAATTGCTGATGGATTTTCGATTTATCGGATATGTTCGCGAAAAAGTGTGCGGAACACCGCTACACCAATCACAGCACCGATTGCATTGGCAATGGCATCAACATAGTCGCCAAACCGGTCTACCAAAACAAACTCCTGGTAAAGCTCAATGCCGATTCCGAAAAGAACAGAAGTGGCAATGGAGAAAAAAATGGCGTTGTAATGGATTTTCTTGTACACGAACTGCTTCAAACTAGAGCCCATCAACAGAAAAGACAAGACCGCATATAGGAATGCGTGAATCAATTTGTCCCCAGACAATAGTCTCCACAAAGAGAAGTCAGGCAGCTCTGAATTTGGAATGCTGCTGAAGGCCCAAATGAGGATTGCCCAAAACAATGGTGCCTTGAAATACTTCAACATGATTATTGCCGGTATCGGCGGTTTGTAAGGGCGATCTTAGGCGCCTACCAACGACTTGTACGCATCAGCTGAGAGCAAACCTTCCACTTCTGACGCATTGGTCATTCTTACCTTGATCATCCAGCCATCACCGTAAGGGTCCTTGTTGACAGTCTCGGGAGCGCTTTCAAGGCCATCATTCAACTCCAGGATTTCTCCGGAAACGGGCATAAACAAATCGGAAACCGTTTTGACGGCTTCTACGGTTCCAAAAACAGCCTCTTTTTCCAATGTCTCACCGATGGTGTTCACATCTACATATACGATGTCGCCCAACTCGCCTTGTGCGAAGTCGGTTATACCGATGTAGGCAATGTCGCCTTCGGTTCTTACCCATTCATGGTCCTTGGTGTACTTGAGTTCGGCAGGGAAGTTCATATGATGATGGTTGAAGATTGATGCTGCTGCAAATGTAATGTTTTTGGTGATTATTGCGCCAATGTGAATCGTACACTCACCCCGGCAGAGGTGTTTGCTGTCGGGAACGAGGTCGAGATCAAAGGAGTGTTGATGGTCTTGTCGAAGAACAGGCGTACATTGAATCGCTCGTTCAAGGAGTAGTCGGCGGCCACTTTGAATGATATGATCGTCAAGCCGGCCGTTGGCTGATTGATGCCTTGTTGCAATCTCCTCACGATGGTGCTGTTTTTCCTCAATGAGAAATCACCGGTAAGATTCAGGTCGTTTCCTGTTGCGCCTTTCTTTTTCTTTCCTCCCTGTAATCCAAAAGGCAGTTTGAAATCTCGGAAACGGTAACCGGCCCCCACAACAAACTCTTGACCTTTGATTTCAGAAATCTGGATGTCGGTAAACGAAAGGGAAATGTTACGGTCACGCTTGTACTCGAATCGGGCGGTCAGCTTGTTGTTTTTGAAGTTCACGTCCAAACCAACCAAAGGAGCAAATTGCTCGGTGATGGTAACAGCTCCAAACTCCTCCTTCGGGATGAAGTTGTTGCTCAAGTCACGGGCTGTGCCATCCTGTTTATAGAGCAAACTGGTGTTAAAGGATGCAATGCCATAGGTGGAGCGGTAGGAGTGACTGATGTTGACGCTTCGGAACAGCTTTTGTGCGAACTTCAGTTTCGACAATCCATCATATGTGATGCGCCAGTTCACCTGTGGAAGCTTTGGGAATGCGCTGAACTTTGTTTGCCCTGGTTTCTTTCCACTGTAAGCGGCAAGGAAGGCGTAAGTCAACACTTCTTGCGATGTGGCACCGTATCCATCTGCATAACCGGCCGAATCCAATCCGATTGACAAGGAGTTCTCAGCCCCCAACTGCAGCGAAATGTCCTTCCGGAATTGAGAGAAGTTGTCGAACACCGGCGAGCTATAATCATTTCGGTCTTTGTCGAATGCGGTACGGATAGCGATGAACGACATGCTGAAGTTACCCGTCTCCCGCTGGGTGAAGGGAAGGTATTCGCCAGTCAGTGAAGCCCGATAGTTTTCCGATGAGTTACGCGAGTAACTCTTGTTCACCGTTAATTCGGCGCGGAATCCGTCAATGGGCTCAATAGTGGCCCTGCCGGTGATGGACTGGGTGTATGTTTGCGAGAACACACCATTGAAAACGGTATCGGTGGTCAACCATCTGTTTCTGGCTGCCAACGAGCGGATGTCGGTTTGCGAACCAAATACGAATGGGAGTCCAGGAGCGAAATTCATATCGCCGTTCTCATCATCATACATGTTCATACCCAACAACTCGGAGGTGCGGTTGAAACCGGGAAGTAACGTTCCGTTGGTTTCACTGTAATTCAGGGATGCGTTCTTGGTGCTGAATATGAGTTTGGCCAAAGCCCTTTCGAATGTGGTGATGGAACGCGGCTGCTTCACCTTCGGTTTCTTTCCACCTGTTGTATCTGCCGGATTGACCTTCGGCTTTGGAGCCGGCTTGGTGTTTTTCGGCGGCTTGGGTCCCAATAGTTTTTTGAAGTATGGTACCTTGTTGTAAAGGGTTGTGAAGGTTAAGGTGGTGTTGATCTGTTTGGTGTTCGAGTTTTGAATCGTGTTGCCGATTGCAGGATTTACCGTCAGCTGATTGGTTACAGGCAACAACGACAACGGACCGGTTTGCCAACGGTAGTCGAACATGTATTTGCTGTTAACCGAAATCCAATCGGTCAACGGAAGCTTGTTCATGGGGAGGTTGTAGCTCAACGATCCGGTATGACGGTAGTCGGTGTTTCTTCCCAGGTTCCAGAAGTTTTCCCTGACCGAATCGCGCTTCTCTTCAGTGTCCAACCTTCCAAATGGCTCGTCGATGTTGGCGAGGTTGTTTGCATTGAAATCGAACTTGATGCTGCGGGTGAGGTCGTATTGCAACGAGTACTGACGCGAGGTGGTGAAGATCTTGTTGAAGGTGATGGGTTGCTTGAAAGAGAACTCCGACAAATCACGTACCTGTGTTTCCCCGTAGTGGCGGTTGATGTCAGTCCGGAAGGTGAGGTTGGTCGGAACCAGGTTGAAATTGAAATCCTTCATCAGCCTCA
>Ga0315906_10011034_pt1 | contig 10559 bp, 7 predicted proteins | sample LakEriMetagenome_4_FD_203526 | JGI IMG/M metagenome (GOLD analysis project Ga0315906, IMG submission 203526) | Freshwater fungal communities from buoy surface, Lake Erie, Ohio, United States - Buoy 2 MA122 | ecosystem: Environmental > Aquatic > Freshwater > Lake > Lake biofilm | place: USA: Lake...
CGGCTATGTCGGCCTGGTGTCCGGGGCCTGTTTCGCCGATTTCGGTCACGTGGTGACCTGTATCGACAAGGACCCGTCCAAGATCGCGCGGCTGGAGCGGGGCGAGATCCCGATCTTCGAGCCCGGCCTCGACGACCTCGTGGCGCGCAACGTCCGCGAGGGCCGGCTGTTCTTCACCCTGGACGGCGCCGAGGCGATCGGCGAGGCCGATGCGGTGTTCATCGCCGTCGGCACCCCGTCGCGTCGCGGCGACGGCCACGCCGACCTGTCCTATGTCCATGCCGCCGCCGAGGAGATCGCCGGCCTGATCGAGGGTTTCACCGTCGTCGTCACCAAGTCGACCGTGCCGGTCGGCACCGGCGACGAGGTCGAGGCCATCATCCGCCGGGTGAACCCGCAGGCGCAGTTCGCCGTCGTCTCCAACCCGGAGTTCCTGCGCGAGGGCGCCGCCATCGGCGACTTCAAGCGCCCCGACCGCGTCGTGGTCGGCATTAACGACATCGACAGCCCCGACGGCCACCAGGCCCGGGCCGTGATGAACGAGCTCTACCGCCCGCTGAACCTGAACGAGAGCCCGCTGCTCTACGTCGGGCGCCGCACCTCGGAGCTGATCAAGTACGCGGCCAACGCCTTCCTCGCTATGAAGATCACCTTCATCAACGAGATGGCCGACCTGAGCGAGGCGGTCGGCGCCGACGTGCAGCAGGTCGCGCGCGGCATCGGCCTGGACAAGCGCATCGGGTCCAAGTTCCTGCACGCCGGCCCCGGCTATGGCGGCAGCTGCTTTCCGAAGGACACCCTGGCGCTGGTGCGCACGGCCCAGGACGCGGGCGCCCCCAGCCGGCTGATCGAGACCACGGTCGAGGTCAACGCCGCGCGCAAGAAGGCCATGGCCGGCCGTGTGGAGAAGGCGCTTGGCGGCTCGCTCAAGGGCCAGACTGTCGCCCTGCTGGGCCTGACCTTCAAGCCCAACACCGACGACATGCGCGACGCCCCCAGCCTCGATATCGCCCCCGCCCTGATCGCCGCCGGCGCCACGGTGCGCGCCTTCGACCCCGAGGGCATGGCCGAGGCCGCCCACCTGCTGCCCGACGTGCAGATGACCGACAGCGCCTATGCGGCCGCCGAGGGCGCCGACGCCGTGGTCATCGTCACCGAATGGGACCCCTTCCGCGCCCTGGACCTCGATCGGCTCAAGCTGCTGATGAACCAGCCGGTGCTGGTCGACCTGAGGAACATCTGCCGGCCGGAAGACATGGCCGCGCGGGGGTTCGAGTACAGCGGGATCGGGCGGGGATGAGCCCTCCCGCGGCCCTGCTGGAGCGGCCCGAGCCCGTCACGGAGGCCGCGGAGGGGCCGCTGCCCGGCGCCAGCCGTCGGATCCTGATCGTTGCGCTGAACTACGCGCCCGAGCTGGTGGGCTGCGCCAAATACACCACGGAACTGGCCGAGGACCTGCTGGCGCGCGGGCACGCCGTCGAGGTCGTGGCGGGCCCGCCCTACTACCCGGCGTGGGAGGTGAGCGCCGGGCATTCGGGCGCGCGCTGGTCGCGGGAGGTGGTCAACGGCATCCCGGTGCACCGCACGCCGCTGTATGTGCCGCGCCAGCCGACGGGCGTGCGCCGGGTGGCGCATCTGGCCTCGTTTGGCCTGGCCGCCGCGCCGGCCGCCGTGGCCGTTGCCCGTCGGTTCAGGCCGGATCTCGTGTTCGCCGTCGCCCCGACCCTGACCGCCGCCGGGGCCGCCCTGGCCGCCGCGAGGGTGTCCGGCGCGGCGAGGTGGCTGCACATCCAGGATTTCGAGGTCGACGCCGCCTTCGACCTGGGCCTCTTACGCAACCGCCGGGTCCGCGGCGCCGCCCTGGGGCTGGAGCGCCGGGTCCTGTCGCGCTTTGACCGGGTGTCCAGCATCTCGCCGGCCATGGTCGAGCGGCTGGCGGCCAAGGGCGTCGTCCCCGGCCGCGCCGTCGAGTTCCGCAACTGGGTCGACGTCGACGCTGTGCGCGTCCTGCCGGACAGCCACACCGCCTACCGCCGCGAGCTGGGCCTGCCCGCCGATCGGGTGGTGGCGCTCTATTCCGGCAACATGGCGGGCAAGCAGGGGCTCGAGGCCCTGGCCGAGGTGGCCGCGCGGCTGCGCGCCGCCGACGCGCCCGTCTCCCTGCTGCTGTGCGGCGACGGCCCCGCCCGGGCCGCGCTGGAGACCGCATGCGCCGGCATGGACAGCGTCCGCTTCCTGCCGCTGCAGCCGCTGGCCCGGCTGGAGGAGCTGCTGGGCACCGCCGACATCCACCTGCTGCCCCAGCGGCCCGAGGCCGCCGACCTGGTGCTGCCGTCCAAGCTGACCGGCATGCTGGCCTCCGGCCGCCCGGTCGTGGCCATGGCCGAGCCCGGTTCGGGCCTCGCGCGCGAGGTCGAGGGCTGCGGCCTGGCCGTGCCCGCCACCGGCCCCGCCATGGCCGAGGCCGTGCTCGCCCTCGCCGCCGACCCCGCCCGCCGCGCCGCCCTCGGCGCCGCCGGCCGCGCCCGCGCCGAGACCCGCTGGAAGAAGGCGGCGGTGATCGGGGGCTTCGAGGCGGAGATGGCGGCGGTGGTGGGCGGGCGTCAGGCCGCCGGCGCGCCCAGCCGGTAGCCGGTCAGCCGCTCCAGCGCCGCCAGGCGCTCCGGCGCGCCGGGCAGGGGGGCCAGCTCGCGATCCAGCTCGACGATCTTCGCGGCCACGAGGAAGCGGTACCAGCCGCCCTGCAGCCCGTGGTAGATCAGGCCCTCGCGCCCGTCCAGAAAGCCCAGCTGCACGATGTAGCGGTACAGGAAGTAGCCCAGCGGCCCGACCCAGAAGGGCAGCCGGTTGTAGAGCCCTTCCTTGAGCCAACGCTTGCCTGACGCGGCTGCCGAGGCCGAGCGTGCGTCCAGCGCCTCCTCACGGGCGAACAGGCCGTACTTCTGGTTCAGCACGTCGATGGCCTCACGGGTCGCGTACTTGTTGTGCTTGTCCGTGAAGAAGGTCAGGTCGTTGAGATTGTGGTCGGCGAAGCCGCCGTCGAAGGTCACGGCGGCCCCCTCGGTCAGCAGCATGTGCTCGTCCATCCAGCGCTGCTCGATCCGCGCCTTGCCGCGCCGCCATAGGCGCAGCAGCGTCAGCGGATAGCGTCCGCCATGACGGATCCAGCGATCCATGAAGACGTGCTTGCGCTTCAGGTTCACGCCGGTCACCGCCGCCGGCAGCGTCGGCAGCCGCGCGGCGATCTCGGCGGCGAGGTCCGGCTCGATGATTTCGTCGGCGTCGAGGCGCATCACCCAGTCGGCGGTGATGGGAAGCGTATCCATGGCCCACTGGAATTGCTGGGCCTGGGTGACGAAGGGGTGGGTCACAACATGCGCCCCGGCCTGCGCAGCGAGCTCGCACGTCGCATCGGTTGAACCGGAGTCGACCACGAAAACCTCGTCCGCGATCGTCGCCACCGAGGCCAGCGCGCGGTCGATGTGACGCGCCTCGTTGTAAGTCAGGATGACGACGGCGAGGGTGCTCATCTACGGCTCTCGATCTCACGGTGACTTCGGAGATTATCCAACGCCTAAAGAAGGCTCCTCATCGTGTCGATCAGGTCGGGGCCTGTCTTCGCCACGTCGAACTTGCTCGCGAACAAGCCGACGGCATTCGTGCGCATCACGGCTTTGGCGCTGTCATCCATGGACAGCCATTGAGCGAGGACATCCTCTGTCGCGTCGAGGGTGTCAACAGTGACGATACCAGCATTTGCAGCGTCAATTTCACGCCAGATATCGACCTTATCTGTAATCAGTACCGGAGTTCCGCAGCCCAGCGCTTCTGCAACGGCTATTCCGAAGTTTTCGGCGTGTGACGGAAGCACAAATGCATCAGCGCCGAACAGTGCGCCCCATTTCTCATCACCGTACAATGCTCCGGTCCAGTGGATGCGTGAAGCCATCCCTTGACGCTCCGAAATGGCCTCAAGTTCCGACTTCCAGCCGATCTGGTCCGGGCCAACCATAACGAGGTCAGTGTCAGGGTGGGCCTTCCCGACGCGGCAAAAGGCTTCAATCAGAAGGTCGCAGCCCTTCTTTGGGTGGATACGGCTGAGGAACAGAAGGTACGGTCGTTCGCCCAGCGAGGGCACGACCGAGCGAAAGGCGCGTTCCAGCGCGGGAGTTCTGGGGGGCGGTGCCGATGCGCCGTAACCCACGACCGTTTCCTTGTAGTCGCCATAACCCCAGAACTCGCGTCGCGCCTTGCGACGCTCCTCTTCGCAGGTGAACAGGACGGATGTCGCTTCGGCCATCAGCCTGCCTTCGCCGGCCAGCCAGAAGGCCTGCTTGGCGAGATGCTTCAGCGGGTAGGCCTGCCGGAACCACGGATCCAGCATGCCGTGTGTGAAGACGAAGTAGGGTACGCCGCTACGGGGAAGCACGCGAGATGCCGCGAACGATGAGTAGTTCCAGAGTCCATTCACGATGACCGCGTCGTAGCGTTGCACACTTTCGCGCAGCCACGGGACGACCTCGGGATAATAGCGCCAATGAGCCAGCGCTTTTCCCCAGGGCGTGACAGCGGGCGGTCGAGCGCTTCCAAGGGCATGGACCTTAATCGGGAACCGGGCAACCCAAGGATCATCGGGAAGGTCAAGCGTCACGAGCTCCCGGTCGCCATCAACGCCGGCCTCCCGACATGCCCTGTCCTGGCGGACAATCCCTTCAATCGGCCCGCCATCAGCAGGGTTTGCCGAGGCGATAATGTGGAGGAGGTTCATAGGGCAACCGCTCCCACTGGCCGGTCTGAAAACAAGGACTGCTGTGTTTTGGATGACGAAAATCTGATCATTTGACGCTCACGGCGAACACATACTCGGCAGAATTGGCCCCGTGTGGGATGTGGCGGAGCGACGACTGTGATCGGGACGCTCATAGAGCTGCGTCACTATCATCGGGTGCTACCACTTTGTTTAGCGCACGCGAGCTCGCGAATGACTGTGTTGCTAGGGCGGCTAGCAGATTCTGCCGGCCCCTTGCCGGTGCGCGCCAGAAGGCGGCGGACGCTCTCGACGAAGGGGGGCAGATCGACCTGCGCCGCAGTCCCGGCGCATCGCGCGGCCATGTCCCGCCAGAGCGGCTCGTCGCGATCCAGCAGACCCATCATACGCGCCAGACCCGCCGCATTGTCCGGCTCGAAGACGAAGCCGTTGACGAGGCTGCGCACCAGCTCGTCCCGCGCGCCGCAGCGATCCGACACCAGCGCCGGAACCCCCATGGCCATGGCCTCGGCCACTACCTGGCCGTACTGCTCCTCCGTGCTGGGCAGGATCAGGGCGAGGGTCTGCCCCAGCACCCGGGCCACCTCGTCCGCCTGGACGAAGCCGCGGAACTCGACGTGGTCGGCGATCCCCAGCGCCGCCGCCTGCGCCCGCAGCTGGCCCTCCAGCGGGCCCGAGCCGCACAGCACCAGCCGACGCGCGCTCCCGGCCGCCCGCGCCAGGGCGAAGGCCTCGATCAGCAGGTCGCAACCCTTCTTGGCGTGTATCCGGCTGAGAAACAGCAGATAGGGCCGATCACCCAGGGCGGGGACGGCCGCGCGGAAAGCGCGGTCGAGCTCGGGCGTGCGCGGAGGCGGGGCTGATGCCCCGTAGCCGACGACCGTTTCCGTATAGCCGCTGTGCCCCCAGAACTGGCCTCGAGCCTTTCGCCGCTCCTCTTCACAGGTGAACAGGACAGAGGTCGCGCCCTTGAGGAGACGGCCCTCCCCGACCAGCCAGAAAGCCTGTTTGGCAAGATGCTTCAGGGGATAGGCCCGCCGGAACCAGGGGTCGACCATGCCGTGCGTGAAGACGAAGTAGGGGACTGGGCCGCCCGGCAGCACCCGGGACGCGGCGAAGGGGGCATAGTTCCAGACCCCGTTGACGATGATGGCGTCATAGCGACCGGCGTTCGCTCGCAGCCACGGAATGACGTGCGGTGAGTATCCCCAGCGCGCCATCGCCTTGCCCCATAACGTCCGGATCGGTCGCGGGCGCCGACCCAGGGCGTGCACTGGCATCGGGAAGTCGGCGACCCAGGGCGCGTCGGGCCTGTCGAGGGTCAGAACTTCGCGACGACTGGGCCTGCCGTCGGCCCGAGAGGCCGCATTCTGCCTTACGATGCCTTCAACAGGCCCTCCATACGCAGGGTTCACCGTAGCAATGATGTGAAGCAGCTTCATGGCGTGAGCAGCTGACGCAGATTATCGAGCGCCCGGTCATTCAAATAACGAGCGCGCACCTTGGCGAGGCCACGCAGCCCCATCGTGGCAGCATCCGGGCGGGAGAGAAGATTGTCCAGCTTGTCGGCCAGGTCGGTTACATCGGCTTCATCAGCGACGCGTCCATCGACGCCGTCATCGATGATCTCATGGGGCGCGCCCTTCTCGCCGCACAGGACGGGCAGGCCCCGGCTCCAGGCCTCAAGGTACACGATACCGAAGCCCTCCTTGGAGGACGGCAGGGCGAAGACGTCGGCCTCGGCGTACAGTTGCCCCAGAACCTCGTCGCTCACCCGCCCCCTGAACCGGACAGCGTCGCCGAGCGACAGGTCCTGCACGAGCGCTTCCAGCTCACCGCGGAGTTCGCCGTCGCCGACGTGGGTCAGCCGGACTGGACGGCCCCGGGCGCGTAGCAGCCCGACCGCCCGGATCAGCTGGTCGACATTCTTCCGGCGATCCCCGGGGCCGATCCGCGTGACGCACAGGATATGGTGCCCGCGCGCTGACCGGGGCGGAGGATCCGCGAAATCGTCAATCACGTTGGGAAACACGATGAACTTCGTCTGGGCCACGCGGTACTCCTGCGCCATCATCCGAGCAGTGTAGGCGCTGACAGAGGCGATAAGCTCGATCCCGCGGAGCATCCATGGCTCATAGGGGCGGCGCCGCCGCAGTTCGTCATTCCAGACTTCATCCCCGTGCACGAAGAGGACGGTGCGGAGCTGGGGGCGCAGAAGACGGGCCAGCCAAGCGAGGGGCAGCAAATTGATGTGGCCGACCAGCAGAACGGTGCCGCGCCCAAGCGCGGCGATCGCGGCGATGAGGCGTCGGATCATCGCCAGGCGATCCCGGCCAAAGCCCGTCAGGGCGACGCCCGGGATCGTCGGCAGGTCCTCTGTCCGATCGTCCATCAGCCACGCTGCCGCCCCCGCCACATGTCCAGCCTGGACGAGGGTCCCCAGATTGGCGATGACGCGCCGGTTGAAGTTCTGCATGCCGCCAACCCGACTGTAGGTCGCGAGGCCCACGAAGAGCACTGATGGCATGGTTAGTTGAACCATTCAAACCTCCTTACGCGCCATGCCGTAACCGCAATCATGCCAAAATGAACGCAGGCCAAGCCAACTGCCAAAGTCACCACTGAAGCGTAAGGAACGACAGCAATAGTCACAATGAACGTCAAAACAGATAGTGCTACCGCAGGAGTTTTGTGTGCGTTGACTGCGGACAAGGGCGAGAAAAGTCCGGACCAAATCATCTCCAATGTTACCGCTAGTCCCATAATTATTGTAAGCATAGCAACTGGAGATAGCTGATTTCTAGAAAGGTATTTTACCGCCATATCCCCAAGGGCTAAAACGCAAGCTACGTAAAATATCAGTCCAATAATCATTAGTACGGCATGTATATTCAATATTCTAAAGAATCCAACACTGTCCTTGCGGCCGAATGCGAAGCTATATTCAGGCGTAAAGGCGTAGTTCAACATGTTTGCTCCCGACATGCCGAGCCGCGCGACCGTCCGGGTGATCGAGAATAGTGCGACATTGGATGGTGTTGAAACTGCACCAAGAACGACTAGCGGGCCTTGGATAAGCACTGCGCTCGAGATTGGGACCAGCATGTAGCTTATAGATGGGCCGAAAAGCCATCTAAGTCGCTCAAAGGTTGCATGGTCAAGGCCGAGCGTTAACCAGGGAATTGTTCTTCTGATCCAGAGCGCCAGGGCGATGAGGGTTACTGTTCTTGCCCCGAGCCCTGCGAGGGCTGCAGACACCAGATCGCCCCCTATGAGGGCCGCAACAACTATGGCCGCAGCCTCCAGGAGCCGGGACGAGGCGGCAATAGCCGTTTCGGTGGCCGGGCGACCGATGCAGCGCACTCCCGAGAACAGAAGCAGTGTGAACTGGTAGAGGAAAACTGAGGCGACTTGAGCGCTCAGTACGACCTTGACGCTTTCGGCGGTCTCGGCCCCAATGTTGAAGAGGCCGTACAAGGGTATTGTAAACATCAACAGAGCGATCAAGGCTCCAATAGAAGCTGTGGCTAATAAAAGAAGAGCCACGATGCTTTGAAAAGTTTCTATAGCGCCTTCCCGGTCTCCGCGCGAGACTCTGATCGACATATCGTTCTTTGCAACGAAGGTGAATCCGAAGTCGCTGAACGCCAAGTAGGCCGGGATGGCAGTCATGAGTAGCCATACGCCGTAACGTTCTATACCCCACGCGGCGATAAGCCATGGTGCTGTGCCAAGCTGTATCGCCAGCGTAACGAGCTGGCTGTACGCTTGGGCTCCTAGGCCAGCCGTAAATCGCCGAGTCATTTTCGGCCTGATTTCGGTTGGATCGGATGTCGGCGAGCATGTTTGTTGTCCGCACCTCTCCGCAAGAATCGTCGAGCAATCAACAGAAGCGCTATGGTTGAGAGCAGGACAATTAGGTCTCGAAAAAGGTATCCAAATACCGCATCCAATGTGGCCTCTTGCATGACGGATAGCGAGGTCACCAAGCCAACGGCCCATGGGCTCCCGCCCAATGGTCCTCCAACAGCGCCGAGAATCCAAAACATGATCGCAGGAACAACAAATCCAATGATCAGAACCCCGGGCAAGCCGGCGATAGCCCATGAGCTTGCGGTCAGTCCTGTCACCGGTCTGCCCACTACGCCATAAGTTCGAAATCCATAGTACCAAGCAACATAATCGGCAAGTATCCCGGCCGACTTGTCTATCAATGCGCTCGGCAATATGGCCTGCAATGTTAGATCAAACGCCTGCTCAGGCGAAATTTTCCCGGGTTCATGGGTACGAACAACTTGATCGATTGGCAGAATGAGCGCAAATCTGTCAATATTGAGCGTAGATGGATATACGTAGCTTCCTGTTGATCTATAGTTGCCCTCGTAGCTGCGGAAAACTTCATCGTTCAATGCATTTATTCGTCCGAGATCGTAGTTGTTCTGGCGGAGAATTGCCTGAGTAAGTTCTATTCGCTCGGCGATAGTGAACGTTTCCGACTGCGCTCGGGTGATGTGGATTAGCGGAGACACAACGAATTGCATCAAGGCAAGAAAGGCCACAGCGGTTGCCGCGATACTCGGCTTAATCCGGACGTTAAAGGCAGCGACCGTTAAGGCGATTATTAGTCCAGCGTCCAGCAGCTCCTTCTTGACATTGGCAATGATAGATAGGCCCGCAATCAAGGTGAACATCACACCTGCTGTAATGTACTCCTTGGGCGCGCGTGTTTTGGCGCATAGGGCGGCCTGCGCCGCGAATCCAAAAACCAGTAAGAATCCAAAAACACCAAATCCACCAAAGCCTTCTGACAGCTCCACTGACCCATAAATGAACTGAGGTCGATATATGTTATGGAGAACTTTAAGTAATAGTCCTGACGCAAAGCTAAAGGCGGCGAAAAATCGGAGTGCATTAATGCTATTAAATTCATTAATAGCTGCTGAGGCAACTCGGGATCGCAAAGGTAACGCTGTGGCTAAGACCCATGCCGCAGTGGTTGATGTATGTCCCGCGAACAAAACGAGCGCAGACCAGTTTGGCTCAATCAGATTTTGCTGAACGGGCTGCACCAAAAGTGTTTTTATTATTAATGCAAATCCCCCGCTGTAAAGTGAGAATAAAATGTAAATCAATGACGATACTGAAAAGCCCGACCAAAACAGCGGAATCAATGCAGTCATGGCTACAGCGTAAAGCGCTACCGTCAGCGCAAGGCTGCCGCCCAAGGCTAGCTGAAAAAGGCCGCAAGCCGTAACTAGGGTGCCGTAGATGTACCCGATTGTTGCCGCGGTGCCGCTTGGCGCTAGAGTTGCTACGGTCATCCTTCGAAACTCCACGACTCAAGGAATTGTAGGCTCGTGGCGGACACTCCGAGCTTCAATGATATCTTAGCGCTCCACCCCATCGCCTTCAGCGTCTCGCCGCTCATCAGCTTGCGCATCGTGCCGTCCGGCTTGCCCGGGTCGGTGCGGATTTCGCCCGTGAAGCCCACGACCTCGCACACCAGCCGCGCCAGGTCGAGGATGGCGATGTCCTCGCCCGAGCCGACGTTGACGTGCGCGTGGCCCGAATAGCGCTGCATGAGGAAGACGCAGGCGTCGGCGCAGTCGTCGGCGTGCAGGAACTCGCGCCGGGGGGTTCCGGTGCCCCAGAGGGTGATGTGGTCGGCGCCGGCCGCCTTCGCCTCATGCGCCTTGCGGATCAGGGCGGGCAGGACGTGGCTGGTCTGCAGGTCGAAATTGTCGCCGGGGCCGTACAGGTTGGTCGGCATGGCGCTGATGTAGTCGCGGCC
>Ga0315906_10011036_pt1 | contig 10559 bp, 9 predicted proteins | sample LakEriMetagenome_4_FD_203526 | JGI IMG/M metagenome (GOLD analysis project Ga0315906, IMG submission 203526) | Freshwater fungal communities from buoy surface, Lake Erie, Ohio, United States - Buoy 2 MA122 | ecosystem: Environmental > Aquatic > Freshwater > Lake > Lake biofilm | place: USA: Lake...
CGGGTCGCGCAGGCCGACGCGCACGCGGTATTCGTTCATGCCGAGCGTCGAGAAGATGATCTTGACGAGCGAGAGGCAGCCGAGCACTTCCTCGGCGACCTGGTCCTCGCGCACGAAGAGGTGGGCGTCGTCCTGGGTGAAGCCGCGCACGCGGGTCATGCCGTTCAGTTCGCCCGACTGCTCCCAGCGGTAGACGGTGCCGAACTCCGCGAGGCGCACGGGCATGTCGCGGTAGCTGTGGGGCTCGCTTGCGAAGATCTTCGCGTGGTGCGGGCAGTTCATCGGCTTCAGCAGGAAGCCGTTCACGAGCTTGTCGGCGTCCATCACGCGGTCGGGAGCGATCACCTCGCGGCCGGTGCGCTCGTTCAGTTCGCGCGCGAACTGGGCGCTCACGCCGTCGAGGCGCGCGGTGAGCTCGGCGCACGAGCAGCCCGATTCACAGAGCTTCGCAAGGTCGTCGCCCTCGGGAATCGCGGGGAATTGCGACTCCTTGTAGTAGGGGAAGTGGCCGCTCGTCTTGTAGAGGTCGAGCTTGCCGATGTGCGGCGTATAGACCTGGTGGTAGCCCTGCTTGCGCAGTTCGGCGCCGATGAAGTTCTGCAGTTCGTTGCGGACGATCGAGCCCTTCGGGGTCCAGAGGATGAGCCCCTGGCCGACCATCTCGTCGATGTGGAAGAGCCGCAGCTGCTTGCCGAGCGTGCGGTGGTCGCGGCGCTTCGCCTCTTCCTGGAGGCGCACATGCTGCTCGAGCTCTTCCTTCGTGGCGAACGCGGTGCCGTAGACGCGGGTGAGGCGGTCGAGCTTCTCGTCGCCCTTCCAGTAGCTCGAGGCGAGCGACAGCACCTTGAAGGCGCCGACGCGGCCGGTCGACGGGACATGGGGGCCGCGGCAGAGGTCTTCCCAGTTCTTGCCCGGTTCGCCGGTCGCGTACCAAGAGAGGGCGGTCGAGCCGGCCTCGACGGCGCGCGCGGCGTTGTCGAGCTTGAACTTCGAGCCTTCGCCCTGGAGCTTCTTGAGACCTTCGGCGATCGGAAGCTCGTAGCGGGTGAACGGGCGGTTTTCCGCCACGATCTTGGCCATTTCCGCCTCGACCTTCTCGAAGTCGTCGGCCGACATGATCTTGCCGTCGGGGAAGAGCATGTCGTAGTAGAAGCTCGTCTCGAGCGGCGGGCCGTAGACGAGCTGGACCTCGGGGAAGAGCCGCTGGATCGCCTCGGCCATGATGTGCGCGCACGAGTGGCGCAGGAGATAGAGCGAGTCGGGGCTCACCGTGCCGTCGCGGTTCTTCGCGGTGACGATCGCGAGCTTCGCGTCCTTCTCGATGCGGTGGGAGAGGTCGACGAGCTCGCTGTCGGCCATGCCGCCGCCGTAGGAGACGCGGCCGCCGAGGGCGCTCTTCGCGAGCCCCGCGCCGATCGACGCGGCGACCTCGCCCACGGTCGGGGCGTTGGCGAATTCCTTGACAGAACCATCGGGAAGGGTGATGCGGACCATAAGGCGGGCAAGTGTAACTCCCGCCCGATGGAGGGGGAGCGCGGATACCATGCGGCTTCCACCGATGATTTGCCCCTTCTGCAAGGCCGACGACGACAGCGTGATCGACTCCCGCGAGGCGGACAGCGGGGCGGCGGTCCGCCGGCGGCGCGAGTGCAACCAGTGCAAGCGCCGCTTCACCACCTACGAACGGGTCGAGCGGACCGAGCGGCTGACGGTGGTCAAGCGCGACGGAACGCGGGTGCCGTTCAACGCCGACAACATCATGCGGGGCATCCTCGCGGCGTGCGGCAAGCGCCCGATCGCGGCCGAGGCGAAGGAGGAGATGGTGCGCCAGATCGAGGACGAGCTCTACCGCGACTTCGAGAAGGAAGTGCCGTCGGTCGAGATCGGCCGGCGCGTGGCGCGCAGGCTGCGCGCGCTCGACGACATCGCGTACATCCGCTTCGCGAGCGAGCACGAGGATTTCCGCACGATCGAGGACATCGCCGCCGAGGTGAAGGCGGTGCAGGAGAGCCCGAAGGATGTGCCGGACCAGCGACGGCTGTTCGACGGGGCGTGATCGAGCGGTCGCGCCTGCGGGCGCTCCCTCTGGTGCTGTTCGCGCCAAAGGCCGCCGCCGCAGCGGCGGCCGCTCAAGACCGACTCGCTCAGATCTCTTCGATTTCCGCGCACTTCTTCGCCGCCAGCGCGTCGAGGCCGTCGCAGAACTTCTTGGTGAGTTCGTCGATCTCCTCCTTCGCGCTCTTGGCGGCGTCCTCGGGGATCGCGTTCTTCTTGTCGGCCACCGCGGCGTCGATCGCCTTGTTCGCGTCGCGGCGCTCGTTGCGCACGGCGACCTTCGACTCCTCGGCGAGCTTCTTCACCTGCGAGACGAGTTGCTTGCGGCGGTCGGAGCTCGGGGCGGGCACATTGATGCGGATCGCGTTGCCTTCGGCCATCGGGTTCAGGCCGAGGCCGGAGGTCTCGATCGCGCGGATGATGTCGTGCTTCGCGCCCGGATCGAACGGCTTCACGAGGAGCTGCGTCGCCTCGGCCACCGAGATCGCGGCCAGCTCGCGCAGGTCGGTGTGCGAGCCGTAGTAGTCGACCTTGATGTACTCGAGCAGGGCGGTGCTTGCGCGGCCCGTGCGGATACCCCGCAGTTCGCGCGAAAGGTAGTCGGAGGAACGCTGCATGCGCTCCTCGGTCTCGAGGAGGATCGTGTCGAGGTCCATAGGCGGGCGAGTGTAGCAGAGGTGCATGTGCGGTCGACCTCGTCCGCATCGCCGACTCGCTTGACCGAATGGCCCGGAGCCGATGCAATAGGGACATGTCCTCGTCCAAGGTTCCCCAGCGGCTCGTTCTCAAGATCAGCGGTGAAAGCCTCGCTCCCGCGGGTCAGCTTGGGATCGACACCCAGGAACTGCGCGTCATCGCCGGCGAGATCTCGCAGGCGTGCGAACTCGGCGGGCAGATCGCGGTCGTCGTGGGCGGCGGCAACATCATCCGCGGCGCCCGCATGGCGAAGGACGGCGTCGTCCACCAGTCGACGGCCGACTACATGGGCATGCTCGGCACGGTCATCAACGGCCTTGCGCTCAAGGAGGCGCTCGAGGGCATCGGCCGCCCGGCGCGCGTGATGAGCGCGATCAATGTGCCCGCCGTCGCGGAGCCGTTCATCCGCGGCCGCGCCATCCGGCACCTCGAGAAGGGCCGGGTCATCATCCTCGTCGCGGGCACGGGCAACCCTTTCTTCACGACCGACACCTGCGCGAGCCTGCGGGCGATCGAGCTGAACGCGAGCGTCCTGCTCAAGGCCACCAAGGTCGACGGGATCTACACCGCCGACCCGAAGAAGGACCCGACCGCGAAGCGCTACGACCGCCTGACCTTCGGCGAGGCGATCGAGAAGCAGCTCGGCGTGATGGACCTGACGGCGCTGACGATGTGCATGGAGCACGACCTGCCCGTGTGCGTGTTCGACTACAAGACCCCGGGAAACATCCGCCGCGTCGTGTCGGGCGAGAAGATCGGCACCACGGTCACCCGCGGCTGATCGCCGGGTCCTGCGCGCGGGTGTTCCGATTGGGCGGATTCTGACGACTCGGGCCGCGTCCGCGCGGGCCGGGAAGGCCCCGATCCGTACAATCCGTGACCACCGTCTGCGTATTCGGACATGTGGGCCTTGCGCGATCCATGACCCCTCAGCAACCCTCTTCGCAGGACGCGGCCGATCCTCGGACGCCGGATCAACTGATCCGCGACGAGCAGCGGCGCATCGTCCGCGAGCGCTGGATGCACCTCCTGCTGCTGGGCTTCGCGCTGTCGGTGGTCGTGCATGTGGTCATCATGGTCCGGCTCTCGTGGACCGAGCTGCCCGGCCGCGTCGACGACGACGCGCCTGCGATCGAGCTCGCGCTGCAGCAATTGCCGCCGCCGGTCGAGCTGACCGAGGATGTCGAGCTGCCCGATCCCTCGCCGATGGTCGTGGGGCCGATCACGATCGAATTCGACGCGATCCCGAACCTCTCCGACGACCCCGCCTCGCAGAACCCCACGCTCGACAGCTACGGCACCATCGAGGCGCCCGGCGTCGGCGCGATCGTCGGCCCCGGTGGCGCCGGAAGCGGAATCGGCATCGGTGGTGGCAAGGGCGGAGGCGGCACGAGCTTCTTCGGCGTCGGCGGACGCGGCACGCGCTTCGCGTACATCGTGGACATCTCCGGATCGATGGAGCAGGAAAACCGCATGGTGACGGCGCTGTCGGAACTGAAGCGCTCGATCTCGGCGCTTCCCGACTTCGCGCAGTTCTATGTGCTTCTCTACTCGAACGGCGCGATCTATCCTGACTTCCAGTCGGGCTGGATGCGGGCGAGCCGAGGCAACATCTCGCGCATGAAGAAGTGGATCGACGAGCAGACGCCGCGCGGCGGGACCTATCCGCTGCAGGCGTTCGACATGGTGTTCAAGCTGCCGCAGCCGGCGGATGTGATCTTCTTCCTGACCGACGGCGAGATTCCCGGCGACACGATGTACCACCTGCGCAACTACGCCGCGGCCTCGAAGAAGGAGACGATCATCAACACGATCGGCTTCTCGAGCGAGGCGGGCAAGGACATCCTCGTCGAGATCGCCAAGGAAAACCGCGGCGTCTTCCGCTTCGTGCCGAGCAACTTCGGCGGCGGGGGCGCTCCTTGAACGCGCCCCGCATCATGGTGCCCGCCGTGCTCGCGCTGTGCCTTTCGGCCGCGTCGAGCGCGTGGAGCCAGGTGACCGTGCAGCTGCGCGGCGGCGCGCCCGACCGCGTGGTGGCCGCTGCGGTCGCGCTGGACCGCGGCCTCGAGGTGCGCGTGGTCCAGCCGGGGAAGCCCGAGGTGCGCGAGGTGCTGCCGTGGGACGAGGTGCGCGGCGTGATCGACGCGTCGGGCCGCGCGTCGGGCCGCGCGTCGGCCTCGGAGTTCGTCGCGATCGCCGAGGATCTCTGGCGCGCGCGGATCCGCGTGGCGCGGAACGATGCGGCGCTTGCGAAGCCGCTGCTCGCGAAGCACTGGGATCGGCTGCGGGGCGAGGATGGCCCGACGGCGCAGCTGATGGCGGAAGGGCTCCTGCGCGCGGCGCTTGAAGAGGGCGACCTCGTGGCTGCGGCCGGCCCATGGATCGAATGCCTGCGGCTCGGCATCGACGGGACCCCGACGCGGTTCCCCGCGCTCCCGCCGATGCTCGACGATTCGACCGGCCTTCTGCCCGGTCTTGCCCCGTTCGCGCCGTCGGAGATGCGCGATGCGCTGGCGAAGGCGCTCGAGAGCGCCGCCGCCTCCACGCGCAAGAGCGGCGCGGCCGCGGGCTCTGCGTCCGATGTCGCTGCGAGCGTGGCCGCGCTGATGGCGCGGCTCCTTGATGCTTCGGGAGGCGCCCCCTCCGCCGCGAGCGCCCCCTCCGCCGCGAGCGCCCCTGCGGGCGATGCGCCGGCGATCCGCGCGCTCGGCGCGGTCGAGGCGATCGCGACGGCGGCCGATGCGCGCGCCCGCGAGCGCGCGGTCGCGGAGTTCGACCGACGCTATCCCGAGCCACCCGCGTTCCTCGCCGCGTGGCGGCTCGCCGCGATCGGCGCAGCCAGCGCGCGGGAGGCCCGCGCCGCAGCGCCCGGCGACCGCTCCGCCGCGCTTCTCCGCGCCGCGCTCGACAACCTCGCGGTGCCCGCCTCCGGACTCGACAAGACCGGCCTCGTCGATGCGTATGCCATCGAGGTGGCCGAGGCGCTGACCCGCGAGGCGGGCGACACGGCCGCTGCCGCCGCGCTTGCCTCTCTCAAGGCGGAACGGCTGCGCGACGCCGCGGTCAAGTTCGGCCCGGCGCCCGCGCCGGCCGGCGGGGCCGCGAACGACGGCGGCGCGCGCGGGACGACACGATCATGAACGGAACATCCATGCACATGCTCAACCAAGCCATCCTTCTCCAGGCCGACGCGGAAGCTTCCGGCGGCGGCACGCTGCTCAAGTTCGTGACGGGCGGCGGCGTGATCGGCTACATCATCGTCGTGCTGTCGGTGGTGGCGGTCGCCTTCGTCGTCATCCACTTCGCGCAGATCAGGCGCGCGTCGCTCCTCCCGCCCGGCCGCGTCAAGGCGGTGCACGAGATGGTCGAGCGCGGCGACCTCGAGGGCGCGCTCGAGTTCTCGACGCTTCCCGCCAACGACTGCTACTACCTCCGCATCGTCGGCGCGGGACTGAAGCGGTTCCTGCGTTCGCCGTTCGGCGCGTTCGAGATCAAGAGCGCGATGGAGGAGGCGGGCGCCGAGGAGACCGCGAAGCTCTACCGCACGATGGATGTGATCGGAACCATCGGCGCGGTGGCGCCGCTTCTTGGCCTCCTCGGCACGGTGCAGGGCATGATCGGCGCGTTCGACACGGTCGCGCAGGGCGCGGCCAACAACGCGACCTACTACGAGCAGCTGGCCGCGAACATCTCGATCGCGCTCATCACGACCTTCCAGGGCCTCGTCGTCGCGATCCCGTGCGTGTCGATCTACGGCTACCTCCGCAACCGCGTCGACACGCTGGCGGGCGAATGCGCCGCGAGCGCCGACGAGATCGTCACGATGGTCGAGCGCAGCGCGCGCAAGGGCCCGTCGGGCAGCTGACATTCCGCCACGCAAATCCCCGCTTCAACCGTGCAGTTCCGGAACAACCGTTCATCCCCGCGCACCGTCGCCATCGACATGACGCCGATGATCGACATCGTTTTCCAGCTGCTGATCTTCTTCCTCGTGACTGCGCAGATGGCCGAGCAGACGCGCGCGAAGATGGAGCTGCCGAAGGAGCGCGGCGAGGACACCACCGAGGTCGAGCAGGCGGGACTCACCGTCAACATCCTCGCCGACGGCAGCATCGTGGTGAACGACCAGACGGTGTCGCTCGAGGAGCTCGACACGCTCGTCGACGAGGCGATCCGCAGCGTGGGCGGCGCGGACCGCCTCAAGCCGCTCGTGCGCGCCGACCGCGCGTGCGACGCGGCGCGCCTCAACGAGGTGTTCAACCGCCTCGCGGCCCGCGGGCTCTCGGCGATCCGGCTCGCCACCGAAAGGGGGCGCTGAGATGCGCTTCAACCGCCGCGGCGGCGCGGACCGCAAGCCCGAGCTCAACCTCGCGTCGATGATCGACGCGACCTTCCTGCTCCTCGCGTTCTTCATCTTCACGACGGGGCAGGGGCAGAACGAGTCGAAGCTCTCGCCCAACCTGCGCGTCGAGAAGGGCAGCGAGGCCAAGGACGACCTCGAGCCCCAGGTGCTCGAGGTCCTGCGCGTCGACAGCAAGGTCGTGTTCCGGCTTGGTTCGAGCGACATGGAGTCGCGCGAGCAGCTCGTGCAGGCGCTCGAGGCGCTGCCGCATGAGAAGGGCCTGTTCGTCCGAGTCTACGGCGGCGTCGAGGTCGCCTCGGCCGCCACGGCCATCCAGTCTGCCCGCGATGCGGGCTTCGAGATCGTGACCTATGTGCCTGCGAAGTGACGCCATCCGCATCCTCGCGCTCGTCGCCGCGCTGTCGGCGCCGGCGGTCGCGCGGGCGGACGACCTCCTCGAGTACCTCGAGGCGCGCGGGCTCGATACCCTGGCTGCGCAGCGGCTCGAGGACCTCGCGCGCGGCGCGTCGCCCGACGACCGCGCGCAGTACCTCGACCGCCTCGCGATGCTGTTCGCGCGCATGCTCGACACCGTGCCCGAGGGGCCGGAGCAGACGCGCGTGCTTGCGGAGGCCGATGCGCTGTCCGAAACGCTGGCGACGGCGCGCGGAGACCAGCTGCGCGTGGCGGCGGCACGCGCGCGCTACCGCGCCGCCGCGCGCGTGGCCGAGGCGATCCGCGCGGGAATCGCGGCCGACGGCGCCGCCGCTGCGGAGACGCTGGGCGCGCAGGCGGACATCCTGCTCGCGACCGCGGAGCGCGCGGAGAAGCGCTCGGTCGAACTCGACCGCAAGGTCGAGCGCGAGGAGGGGATCGGCCGCGACCTTCTCTCCGAGCAGGTCGACCGCGAGCGTTCGCTTGCGGCGCAGTCGCGCTACCTCGCGGCGTGGTGCCTGCTCTATCGCGGCGGACTGACGCGGAGCAAGTCGGACATCGAGCGCTCGGAGAAGCTGTTCGTCGCCATGCTCGGCGGCCGCGACGGCGCGCTCGCGCCGAACGAGGTTTCGGAGGATCTCCGCGGCGACGAGGCGTTCGCGAGCGCGATCCTCGGGCTGTCGCTCGCGAAGGCGCGCAACGCCGGCTACTCCGAGGCCTCGCGCTGGCTGGCGCTCCTCGAGTCGAAGGACACGCATCCATCGGTGCGGAACGCGCTTCCGGGCTGGACCATGGTCGCCGCGCTCGACGCGGGCGCGTTCAAGGCCGCGCGTGGCGCGTTTGCGAAGCTCGCCTCGCGCGAGGATGTCGGCAACTGGGCGCGCGTGGCGGCGGCGCGCGCGATCGAGGATGGCGAGAACGACGCAGACGCGCCGCTCCTCGTGCGCGAGGCGCTGGCGCAGCTTGCCGCGTCGCGCGACCTCGGCGCGCTGCGTGCGCTCGTCGACCGCTACGGAGAGAAGATCCTCGGCTCGGACAACACGGGCTTCGTGCCGCGCTATGTGCGCGCGGTGCGGCTCTACGACGAGGCGCAGAAGGCGCTCGCCGCCGCGGGCGACGACGAGGAGAAGCTCGAGTCGGAGGAAGTGCGCGCGCCGTCGCGCGACGCGGCGGCCGCGCTCGCGGAGGCGCTTGCGGCCGAGGATGTCGCGAACTTCGCGGATGCGGTCGTGGCGTGCCGGCTGATGCGCGCCTGGAGCCTGCGCGGCGAGCGGAACTTCGCCGAAGCCGCGCGCGCGTTCGACGAGGTGGCCGCCGCGAGCGTCGGCGCGCGTGCGGAGGAGGCGTCGCGGCTTGCGATCGTCTCGCTCGACGACGCGCGCGCCGAGACGCGCGACCGCGCCGCGATGGATGCGATCGACCGCGACCTCATCGCGCGGATCGACGCCTTCCTCGCTCGGTTCCCCGGCAGCAACTTCGCGCCCGATCTCCTCGTCCGCAAGGTGGCGGCGTCGAGCTCGCCCGACAACGCCGACATCGACTCGCTGCTGTCGGTCAAGCCCGACAGCCCGTCGTGGCTCTCGTCGCGCAAGCAGGCCGCGTACGCGCTCTACCGGCTCTTCCGCGGCGGCAAGGCGCCGCGCGCGGAGACCGCGAAGCGCTACTTCGCCGTGCTCGCCGAGATGCCGCCCGATCCGGTGACGCGGCTGCCCGGCTCGAGCCCAGCGATCGCGAGGCAGGCGCTCGAGATCGCGCTTGCGAACGAGGTGCGCGACATCAAGGTCGCGTCGGAACTCCTCGAGGGGCTTGCGATCGCGGGTTCGCGCGGCGAATTCGATGTGCGCGAGGCCGAGGAGGAGCTTGCGTACCGCAGGCTGCAGATCGCGATCCAGTCGAACCGCTGGGCCGATGTCGAGGCGGCGCTCGCGCCCTTCGAGAAGCCGGAGGCGACGAAGCTGTGGGCCGACGCGGCGCTTCGGCTCGCCGTGCGCGGGGGCGAGGCGCGACGGCGTTCGGCTCCGCCCGACGCACCCGAGCGCGCCGGCTTCGTCGCGACGATCGTGCGCGCCGCCGATGCGATCTTCGAGCGCGAGGGCGGCGTCGACAAGGCGCTTGCGCCCGACGCGCCCGACTTCAAGAACCTCGCGTCGATCGCGCGCATCGCGCTCGACGCGCGCGTCGAGCTGCTCGGCTCCTCGAGCGATGCGGACCAGGCGAAGCGCGGACTCGCGATCGCGGAGGCGCTGCTTGTCTCCGCGCCGCGCGAGGCGCTGCTCCTGCGCGCCGCCGCCATCTGTGCCGAGACCGCGGGCGACTACGAGCGCGCGGCGGAGCGGCTGCGCGCGCTCGTCGGCGGACTGCCGCCGCGGACCGATCCGTGGTTCGCGGCGAAGGTCGACCAGATCCGCGTGCTCGCGAAGCTCGATCCGGCGCGCGCGCGCGCTGTGATCTCGCAGTACCGCACGCTGTACCCCGAACTCGGCCCCGAGCCGATCCGCACGCGCATCCTCGAGATCGAGCGCGCGCTGCCGGCCGACGGCGCGGCGCCCGCCGGAGGAGGCTCGACATGAGCGCGACTCCGGAACATCGCTTTCTCGGCCTGTCGGGCGTGCCGGGCGACCGGGAGCTGCTCGCGCTTCCGGCCGATGGCCAGCTGAAGAGCGGCCAGGTCGAGGCTGCGCTCGAGCGCCGCGTCGACGAGATCGCGCGGCATCCGCTGTCGGGAAGCGCAGAGGCGCGCAGGCTCGTCGTGCACCTCGAGGCCGCCGCGGACCGGCTGCAGGCGGCGATCGCGCTCGAAGGGCGCGGGCCGCTTCATCCGATGGCGGCGCGGCGTGCGGCGAAGCGCGTGTCGCTCGCGACGCGCTCGAAGGACGACGCAGCGGCCGTCGTGGCGCCCAAGGTGCTCAAGAAGGTCGGAAGCGGGCTTTCCGCCGAGGATCTCACCGAGTTCGACCGCCTCGCGCTCGCGGTGCTCGTGGTCAGCGGCGGCTGGAACGCGACGAGCGCGAAGCGGCTTTCGATCGTCGCG
>Ga0315906_10011037_pt1 | contig 10558 bp, 7 predicted proteins | sample LakEriMetagenome_4_FD_203526 | JGI IMG/M metagenome (GOLD analysis project Ga0315906, IMG submission 203526) | Freshwater fungal communities from buoy surface, Lake Erie, Ohio, United States - Buoy 2 MA122 | ecosystem: Environmental > Aquatic > Freshwater > Lake > Lake biofilm | place: USA: Lake...
CCTCCGACTGCCAGTCGGCGCCGGCGACGGTCGTACCGACGAGCCCCGACACGAGCTGCGAACCCGTCGTACCACTGACACCCTCGGCGAGGACATCAAGCACTGCGCGCAGCACCTCGGGACCGTTCGAGTAGCGGTCGACAAGCGCGGTCGCGAGCGCGTCACGTACATCGGGTTGGTTGCCCCGCAGTGCCTCCAACGCCACCACCTGCGCGTCGATCGGACCAAGATCCCCCGCACTCGGGCGCGCCGCAAGCGTGCGCGCGAGATCGATCCGCTGCTCGACCGCGCGACCCGCTGCGCGCCATGCAGCGGCAAAGTCGCCGTCGCGGACGCCGGAGGCCGGAAGTCCGGCGCGCTCGCCAGTCGGCGAAGCATCCCACTCCTTTGCTTCGCGCGCCATCAAACCGACGAACTGTTCGTTCGCCGCCTTCATCAACTTCACGTCGCCGAGTTCGAACGCGCGCACGTTGCGCGCCGCCGCAAGCGCGGCGGCCGCATTGCGCAGTCGATCCGCGGCATCTCCCTCGGGAAGCCCGTCGAGAAGCGCGAGGTTCTTCCGCCAGTCGTCGAGCCGCGAACCCTCGACCAGGATCGATTGGCCGATGGCGGTCGAACCGACGGCCGGGAACGCCGCAAGCACGCGCTCAGCGAGCGCGGTGCGGCTACCCGCATCGGCGTTGGTCGCAAGCACGAGATCCGGTCCGTACCACGCGATCCCGAGATCGGCGTCGAGCAGGCTGGTGAACACCCAGATGCGCGACGGCGGAATCGCCGCATCGACGATCCACGAGCCGAGCGCATCGCGCACGATCGGCGCGTCCGACCCGCGACCGGAATAGTCGAGCATGTGAATCGCGTAGGCGAGGAAGTCGACCAGCGGGCCCGGCTTATCGAGCGCACCGGGCGAGCGCAGCGCGGCGTCGATCGCCTCCTTCGCGGCGCGTGCGCGAAGTGCGGGGTTCGTGGCGGCCACGTCCACCGCCTGCGCCCAGCGCGATGCATCCTCGAGATCGGCGATCGTGCCGAGCGCCATCTCCTCCGCCAGTTCACGAGCGCCGCGGGCAAGCTCGCCCGTTGCGCTGGCGCCGAAGGCGTCGGAGATCTGTCCGCGCGGGATTGCGATCGAGCGGACGCGCATTTCCTCACGGGCGGCGGCGGCCACCTCGGGCGGCTGCGTCGCGTCGAGCGCGATCGCGCCGAGCACGCCTGCACCGAACGACGTCCTCCAGATGCGCTGCCACGGCGCAAGGCCGGCGCGGTTCGCATCGGCGACCGAGCCGGGCACGAGCTGCATGAAGCGACGCAGCGCGTCGGCTCCGCGCAGTTCGCGTGCGCATTGCCCCGCCGCGCGCACGACGTCTGCGCGATAGCCCGTCGCGGCTGGCCACGCGTCGGCAGCCGAGGAAAGCGCTGCCGCCGCGCGCGAGGCAGGCGCCTCGCCGAGCTTGCCCTTCGCCACGCGAATCTGCCGCGAGGTGTCCTCGAGGTCGCCAATCCACTGCGCGCCCGCACTCGCCGCCTCGCTCACGGTCTTCGGCGTCTTCGACGGCACGAATCCGGGGGCGCGCGGGAACTTCGCCGGCGCGGCCAGCGCGGCGACCGGCGCGATGGTCTCGCCATTGGCGCCGGTGGTCGTCTCGACGGGTCTCTCGGGCTGCGCCGGGAGTTCGGCCGCCGCGGTCCTCGCTGGCGGCGTGGTATCGACGGGTGCCTCCTCCGAACGGAAGAAGAGCCACGCGAGCACGCCGATCCAAAGCAGCGCCATGCCGCCGAAGAGCACCGCGAGCCGGACCTGCGAAGTCTGCGACCCACTCGTCACCTCGGCGCGAATCACGTCGTTGATGCGACCGAGCACACGCTCGACCGCGCCCTCCGCGGCATCGGTGTTGGTGCGCTGCGCGGGCGACTGGAGCCAGGCGGAACGCGCCTCGCGACCCACGTCACCCATCGCACCGCGCAATCCATCACCCTCGGCGAGGAACTCGGTCAGCCCCTTCACGATCCGATCGAGATGCTCGACCGAAACGCCGTACTCCTCCGCGACGGTTGCCAGGCGCTTCGCGCTCTTCGCGTTCCAGCCGCCCGACACGACGAGCAGCGCCAACGCGAGGCGATCAAAGTCGGTGAGGTCCTCCGCCGTGAGGCCGCGACCTGGCGAACGCGCGCCATCCTGCGCGATCGCCGCGGGCTTCACGATCGGCCGCGCTTCGGCTCGACCGTCGCCACCTGGCGCGCCACCCGCAACGATACCGGCCGACTGGAGTTTCTTCGCGGCGCGGCGCGCCGCCGCCGGATGCAGCGGCCCCTTCGCGATGAGCGCGATCTCCGCCTGCAGGCGATCGGCCGCGTTCTCAAGCTGCTGCACCAAGCGCCGCGCCTCGACGCTCGTACCGAGCGGGTGACGCGCGATCGCATCCGTGCGGCGTTCGAGCGCCGCCTCGATCTGACCACTCTTCAGGTCGCCCGCGGGAAGATCGAGCAACGCCCGATCGTCGGGGCTTCCATCGATCCCGAGGAAGCGCTTCACCGACGACATGTCGCGCGGCGCACTCATCGCGTGCCTCCTTCGGGGGACCCGGACGGGGCATCACCCGGAGCTGCTTCTTCGACTGGACCAGCCGATCCACCGCGTGCGCCGCCGGGCGACTTCGGCACCTGAGCGTCGAGTTCGGCGATGCGCGTCCTCCATGGCTCCGGCCCGAGATCGGGATACAGCGTCCGGTACTGGTCGATCACCGTGCGGGCGCGTTGCGGATCGAGTTTCGCAAGAACTCGCATCTGGTCGACCTTCGCCTCGAACCACGGATTGGTACGCGCGGGAAGTCCGCCCACGAGCGCGCGAAGATGATTCGCCGCCGTCTCGTAGTCGCCCGCGGCCTCGGCGAGATTCGCGGCCGCACGCAGGAGCGTCGCGTCGCGCGGAGCCTTTGCAAGCAGCGCCTCGGCGAGCGGCATGCCGGCCTTGGCGCTGTCGGCGTCGGCGGAACTGCGCACGAGTTCGACACGCGCGTCGAGCGCGACACGTGCGAGCTGTGCGAATGCCTGCGCGTCCTTCGCACCATCGGCGAGCGCCACCGCCGGACCGCCGGCGCGCTCGAAGATCGTGTCGCCCGCGCGCACGATCGTCGCCACGTAGCCTGCGCGTGCGGGCGAGTCGGACGGCGTGCTGCGGCGCTTCGACTCCGCGCCTCGGATCGCGAGGCGCAGCGCCGCGTCGGCCCACAGTTCGGTCGCCTCCGGCTTCTCGAACGGCGCGAGCGCCAACTCGACATCGGCCCAGCGCTCGCTCAGGATCGCGAGCTGGAGCTTCCGGTAGGAGATCTCCTCGTCGGCCTCGCGGATGTCGAACTCGCCCGCCGCACCCGCGGTCTCGAGCGCGGCGATCAGCGACACCGCGGTCTTCAGATCACGCACCTCGTTCGCGAGCACCACCTCGAGCGCCTGCCGCGCGATCGCGGGGCTCGACGCGGGAAGCTGCGTCTTCGGATCAACCGGAAGCTCGCCCAGGATCTCGATGTAGCGGCGCCCTACGTCGGCACGCGGCTCCTTGCCACCGCGGAACGTGCGATAGAGGGCCGAGAGCGCCTGCCGGCGGGCGGGCAGCCACTCCTTCGTGTCGGGCTTCACCTGCAGCAGTCGGTCGACGTCGGTCGAAGTCGGATCCGCCACCACCGCGATCTTCCGGACGAGAAGCGCGGGCACGTGATCGCTGGCGGGGAAACGCGAGAGGAACGCATCGATCCGCGCGACGAGGTCCTTCTCGGCGGCGTCGCGCACCGCCGCGTCGGTCGTCTCACCACGAAGATCATCAACACAGGCAATCGCGGCGCGCGCGGCATCCTCCGCGCGGGCGCCGACGCTCGCTTCGACGACCGCGTCGAACGACTTCGCCGCGTCGTCGAAGCGGCCGGCCCCGCGCAGGCTCCAGGCACGCATCAACCGACAACTCTGCGCGGCTTCCTCGTACTGCGCGATGTCCTTCGCCTCAAGCGCCGCACCAAGCGCGTCAGCAGCCGACTGCGATGGCCCGCGCACCTCGGCCGACTCAAGCACATCCTCGTCGCCCTCGGCCTTCAGGATCGCGTTCTGCGCCTCGTCATACAGGCGCACGGCGCGCACGTAGCGCGGGATGAACCCTTGGTCGTCGCTGCCGAGGATGCCGTCCCCGTAGCGACCGGTGAGGTCACGGATCGCCGCGAGATCGCGCCGTGCGGCCAGCGTGGCGATCGCCTCGCGAAGCAGGATTCCCGCGTCCTTTGTGCCCTCGCTCGAGCTCGCGGCATCGCCATCCTCGACCGAGCGGGACACCGCGACGCGCGCCCAGTTCGCGGCATCGTCGCGTGGCGCGACGCGCCCGAACTGAACACGCGCGGAACCGAACGCGCGCGCCTCGAGTGCCGCGACGAGCTTCCAGCCGTCGAGCGCGTCGCGCACGGCGGGGTGCGTCTCGTCTGCCTCGAGCAGTTTCAGGAAGGTCGACGCCTCGGGGAAACCCTCGATGCGCGCCTTCGCGAGCGCCATGCCCAGGATCGCGCTCGCGAACGCCTCGTCGGAGCGGAGATCCTCGCTGATGTCGGCTGGATCGAGCTTGCCATCGCGCGCGCCCAGCAGGTCGGCGAAGATCGCGCGCGCCTTCTCGGTGTCCTCACGGCTCTTCGCGAGGAATCCGCGGTAGAGGAGGCTCCACGCGGCGAGGTAGCGGGCCTGCCCCGCCATCGAGCGCTCCTCCTGCATCGCTTCGACAGCGAGATCGCGCGCAAGCCCGCTTGCGCGCTCGGCGCGCTTGTCGATCTCGTCGGCACGCTTCTCCGCGCGCTTCGCCACGTCGAGCAGCGACGTCGCCTGTGCGGCGAGCGTGGAGCTCGCCTTCGTGGCGTCGCCGGGGATTCCCGCGCGGATTCCCTCGGCAAGTCGTGCGGCGTCGCGGTAGCGCGTCCGCGCGGCTGACACGCGCAGCGCATCACCCTTCGCGGTCGAGAGTTCCTCGACGAGTACGTCCGCGCGCTCGAGAAGGCGCTCCTGCGTGGCTCGGTCGTCGGTGGTGTCGAGGACGCGCGCGAAGATCTCGGCCAGTCGGTCGAGGAGCTGCGCGCGATCCTCGGCGCTCGCGTTGGCAGCAAGCTGCTCCACGCGCAGCGCTGCGAGCGAGTCGAGTCCGCGCGCCTCGAGAAAATCGAGCACATCGTCGGCATGCGCCGGCGCGGAGAACGCCCCGACGCCGCAGAGTGCCACGGCGAGCGCGATCCCGCCCAGCACGCGGCGCATCCGCCGTGGCTCGCGTCGGGGTTCGCACCGGGGATCCGGTCGGGAGTTGTGTCGCTCACTTCGCAGGCACATAGGTCACCGCCTCGAATCCCGTATCCCGTGCCACTTGGATTGCAGCCGCAGCTGCACCGACGTCGACTCCCGCATACACGCGCACGAAGAGGCCACGGTCGAGCGGCAGCTCCTTGAGCGCCGCCGCGAGCGCCTCGCGCGTCGGATGATCGGCGGACCCGAGCCGGTACACCGTCTGCCCGTCGACCTTCAGCACCTCGACGACCTGCGGCTCGAGGTCGTCCTTCGCGTCGGTGCCCTGCTGCACGCGCAGATTCGGCGACAGCTTCGACTCGTTGGAGCCCGCGCCCGAAGTGAAGATGAAGAAGGCAAGCAGGAGGAACGTGGCGTCGATCATCGACGCGAGGTTCAACTCGGGCTTCCGGTCGCCGCCTTGACGCTTGAATCGCATGTCAGCGGCTCCTTTCGGTGGCGAGGCGAATCGCGGAGAGTCCGCGGCCACTGAGGCGGTTGAACACGGCGTTGAGCTGCGCCGCGTCGGCCGCGCGGTCAGCGCGGATGAGCGGCTTCAGCCGATCGACCCCGCCGGCGCGCGCGACGGCTTCGTCGACCAGTCCGTCGAGCGCCTCGAACGAGACCACCGAGCCGTTCACCTCGATGCTGCCGTCGGCCAGCACGTTGATCGTGAGGCCCGCCTGCTCGACCTCCTTCTCCTCCTCGCCCTTCTCCTTGGGAAGGTCGAGTTGGGAACGCGTGACCTGCGCCATCTGCGCAGTCACCAGGAAGAAGATGAGCAGCTGAAACACGATGTCGATCATCGGCGTCATGTCGATGGCGACGGTTCGGTTGCTGGACTTGTTCTTCTGGAACTGCACGGTTTGGGCCTGGTGGTACGGCGCGGACGATGGATGTGCGCCGGACGGCGCGGAGCGGACTGACGGATGCGACCGTTACTTGCCGCCCTTGCGGGCGCCCTTCTCGACGAGCGTCACGATCTCGTCCGCGTTAGAGGCGCACTCGCCCGCGAGCGCGTCGACGCGGTTGCGGAGGTAGCCGTAGATCGACACGCACGGGATCGCGACGACGAGGCCCTGGAAGGTGGTGATGAGCGCGATCGCGATGTTCGAGGCCAGTTCCTCGTAGTAGCTCGCGTTGTTCGCGGCGCCGGTCGCGACGGTGTCGAATGCGCCGATCATGCCCTGCACGGTGCCGAGAAGGCCGAGGAGCGGCGCGACCGATCCGATCGTCGCGATCACGTCCATCGTGCGGTAGAGCTTGGCCGTCTCCTCCGCGCCCGCCTCCTCCATCGCGGCCTTGATCTCGAAGGCGCCGAAGGGCGAGCGGAGGAATCGCTTGAGCCCCGCGCCGATCACGCGCAGGTAGTAGCAGTCGTTCGCAGGGAGCGTCGAGTACTCGAGCGCGCCCTCGAGGTCGCCGCGCTCGGCCATCTCGCGCACGGCCTGCACCTTCTCGGCCGGGATCAGCGCGGTGCGCCGGATCTGGACGAAGTGGATGACGACGAACGCCACCGCGACGACCGAGAGCAGCACGATGATGTAGCCGATGATGCCGCCGCCGGTGATGAACTTGAGCAGTGAACCGCCGCCGTTCGACTCGGACTCGGCGGCCTGCATGAGGATGGTGGGGATGATCGTCTGCATGTCGTGTCTCACTTTCCGCGCGTTCGGCGCCCGACGATCGCAACCGCGTCGTCGGAGTTCGCCTGGGCCACGCGTGGCCCGCTGTGACCGGGCCCAGTTGCATCGGCCCGTCGAGATCATGTTGGCTTGACTCGCTTGCTCTCTCGTTCCTGTTTCCGGCGACTTCGCCGCGCCGCGGCTCGCCTTCACCGGCAGCACCCGCTGCTAGCGCTTCCCTCCCGCCGCGTCGCGCAGGCGCTCGTCGAGAATGGCCTCCACCTGTACCGAGGAGACCTTGTCACCCGCGTCCTTCAGAAGCGCGACGGCCTCCTCAAGTGCATACGCATCCACGAGTCCAGTCTTGTCAAGTCCCGACGCGGGAACCGCAAGAAGTGCAAGTGCTGCTTCCTCAAGCGCACGACCGCGTGCATCGCCCTGCGTGGCGCGCGCGAGACGCGCGGCCTGGGCGCCCGCGGCGGCGAGCTTCCACGCGCCGAGATAGCCCGGCGGATCGGGCAGTACGCGCTCGAACTCGGCCACCGCGCGGTCTGCACTCCGACGATCGGGCGCCGTGAGGATTGTCTCGATGAGCCCGAGCGCGCGCACCGAAGGCGCGGCGTCACGGCCGGGATCGGTCGCGGCGGCGATCGCCGAGCCCGGCTCGGTGGCCGACAGCATGCGCGCAAGCCGCGCGGCACACTCGGCCGCGATGCCGGCGGTCGCGTTGCCGCCCGCGCTTGCCTTCGCGACGGAGGCGAGCGCCTCCGCCAGTTCCGCGCGACGCGATTCGGGCAGGAAAGGCGAGAGTTCGGGAAGGAGGCCGGTGGTGTCGTCGAGCACCCCGGGCATGTCGGGGAAGCGCGACGGCTCGCCGTTCGAACCGATGCGGAGGCAGACGAACCACGGCTCGACCGCGGCGCGGAGATCCTGCCGCGCGAGCGCGCAGCGAAGGAGTCCCTCGGCCACCACGGCGGTCGTGGGCCCGTCCTGGAGGCGGTAGCGCTCCCAGTGCTTCGCAAGCAGCGGCTCGGCGAGCGCCTCGTCGCCGCGCTCGACGCGGATGCGTCCGCGCCAGAGATCCTGACCAACCGCAAGTTCACCCTCGAGCCCGACGATCGTCGCGCCCTCGACCGAACGCACGACATCCCACGGGAGAACGATGGTGCCCTTGGTGCCCGGTTGCTGCACCTCGAGTCCGCGCAGTGCGGCCACGGCGCCAATGCCCGTGACCGGCTCCGCATTGCCCCGCAGCGCGACGGTGACGTCGGCAAACGCGCGCGGCGCGAACGCGAGGAGCGCCACAGGCGCGGCAATCACGGCGCACGCGCGGACGCACACCCGACGTCCCGACCTCGCGAACACGCACGACATCCAACGCGACCCGCTCATGGCCGGGTTCCCCCGCCGCCCGTCGGCACGAAGCGGAAGACACCGCGATTTTCCTTCGCGATCTGCATGAGCGGATCTTTCCCCGCCTCGCTCGAGAAGCCGATCGTGTTGACGATCACGTCGCGCTTCAGCTTGTCGGTGAAGTCCTTCACGTGGTACGGGGTGTCGGCCGGAATCTCGCCGTCGGTGAGGAAGAAGACGACGTCGGGCGGCTCGGGAAGGCTGAAGACGCGCTCGAAAGCCTGCAACGGATACGTGCCTCCCTGCGAGACCTGCTCCTGCAGCCACTGGCGCGTGCGCGCCATGTTCGAGCGCGTCGATCGCAGCCAGTTGCCCGTATCCCAGGGAGGGAGGATCGCGCCGTTCGAGTAGAGGACCACGTAGTACTGCGTCGAATCGGGCAGCGCCGAAATCGAGCGCGCGAGCTCGGAAAGCGCGGTCTGGATGCGGTTGTCCTGCTCCATCGACCCCGAGACGTCGACGATGTAGGCGAAGCGCGAACCGCGTCCGCCGACGCCGAAGAAGCTCGTGCCGCCGCCGCCCTTACCGCTGCCGATCCCGATCCCGCTGCCCGCGCCGCCTGGCCCGACGATGGCGCCGACGCCCGGAGCCTCGATCGCGCCGAAGCTGTTCTCGTTCGGGTTGTCGCTCGCGAGGTCGTTCGAGAGATTCGGCAGCGGATCGATCTCGGTGGTGACCGGCCCCATCACGAGCGGCGATGGATCGGGCAACTCGACATCCTCGGTCGCGACCTCGACGGCCGGAGGGAGTTCCTGCAGTTTCAGCTCGACCGACGGCGGATCCGGGTCGACGCGCTCCGGCAACTTGATCCACCACAGTCGCAGCAGGATCAACACGTGCACGACGATCGACAGCGCAAAGCCGAGAAGGAGGAGGTGCATCCACCGCTCCCGCACCATGCGCCGGCGCTCGATGCGAACGATTTCCTCATCGCTGAGGAGCGGGATACCCGCTCCTGGCTGCGGTGCAGCCGCACCACCCTGCGGGGGCGGTGGCGGAGAGTTCGGGTTGGGAGGAGTGATGGCCACGAGTCCAAATACGCGAGAGACAGACCCCGATTCTAGGAAATCCGGGCGTCCGCTGCCTTGTGCCGGGCCGAGTCCGGGCCGCTCAGTTCGTCACGAGGGTGCCGATCCGCTCGCCTGCGACCACGCGCCGGATGTTTCCGGCAGTCTTGTAGTCGAACACGCATACTGGCAGCTGGTGCTGCATGCACATGGTCAGCGCGGTGAGATCCATCACGCCGAGTTGCTTGTCGATCGCCTCGGCGAACGTGAGGTGGTCGTAGCGCGTGGCGGACGGATCCTTGGCCGGATCGGCGGTGTAGATCCCGTCGACCTTGGTGGCCTTGAGGAGCACGCTGGCGTTGAGTTCGATCGCGCGCAGGCTGGCGCAGGTATCGGTCGTGAAGAACGGGTTGCCGGTACCGGCCACGAGGATGATGACCCGTCCCTTCTCGAGGTGGCGCACCGCGCGCCCGCGGATGAAGGGCTCGGCGACCGCAGGCACGTTGATCGCGCTCATGACCCGCGCGGGACGGCCCATTCCCTCGAGAGCCTCCTTCAGCGCAAGACCGTTGATGACCGTGCCGAGCATGCCCATGTAGTCGGCGGTCGACTGGTGCACCACGCCGTCCTTCGCCATGCGCGCGCCGCGGATGATGTTTCCACCGCCGACGACGACGGCGATCTGGCCGCCGAGTTCGCACGCTGCGGAGATTTCCCCGGCGATGACGCGGAGTTCGGCGGTGTCGATCCCGAGTTGACCGACGGGCGCGAGGCTTTCGCCGCTGATCTTGAGCACGAGCCGCTGGGGAACCTTGGTGGAGGGCATCGACGCATTCCATCCGCTCCGGCGTGCGCGGTCAAGGCGCGTTCGCGTGCGGATTCCACCGCGAGGAGCCGGAGAGAGCCACGCGGATCCCCTGCTACACTCGCCGCCCCATGGACCTCGACACCATCCTTCTCGAGACCGAAGAGCGCATGCAGCGCTCCACCGACTACCTCGCGCGCGAGTTGCGCGGCATCCGCACGGGCCGCGCCAATACGGCCCTTCTCGAGTACATCAAGGTGGACTACTACGGCTCGCACACCGACCTGCGCGAACTGGCGGCGATCTCGGTGTCGGAGGCGACGCAGTTGGTCGTGAAACCCTTCGATCCGGGCGCGAAGCACGACATCATCCGCGCGATCGAGACGTCCGGACTCGGCCTCAACCCGATGTCCGAG
>Ga0315906_10011038_pt1 | contig 10558 bp, 6 predicted proteins | sample LakEriMetagenome_4_FD_203526 | JGI IMG/M metagenome (GOLD analysis project Ga0315906, IMG submission 203526) | Freshwater fungal communities from buoy surface, Lake Erie, Ohio, United States - Buoy 2 MA122 | ecosystem: Environmental > Aquatic > Freshwater > Lake > Lake biofilm | place: USA: Lake...
TTCTACGCATTGTTCGTGCCGGGGGGGGGGGTAGAATCCTCGGCCTCTGCACGCCCTCACAGAGAACCGAAGCATTTGCAAGAATAGCTTTACCCTGTTTGTATCTTTTGAGAGGTTTTGAGATGAGACGAGTTGGATTCTTGAGTTGGCGGTCAACCCGCATGAGTGTTTTGAGTGTTGCAGCGGGTGCATTGGCGACTGTGGCCAGTCTGGCCTCCCCGAGCCATGCCGGTACGGTCACCTTCGGCGGATCTGGTACTGGCCAAAGCTTCCAAATGGAGTTTGTCCCCATTGGCAATCCCGGCAATGCTCACGATACCACCGGTGCCCCGAATCCCGGAGGGTCCGTGGGTCGCACCTACGACATTAACACGTTCGAGGTCAGTCGGGCTATGGTCACCGCGTACAACGCTAACCCTGGCGTCGTGGGGATTTCTCTGGAAGACATGACGACCAATGGCGGTAATGGAGCTAATAGGCCTGCCACCGGTATTACATGGAACGAAGCGGCGCGGTTCGTCAACTGGCTTAATACCCAGAAGGGGTTCGCTCCAGCGTATAACTACGCAAATAGCACGATAACCACTGACCTCACCCCATGGACTGAGGCTGACACGCTTGATTACGACGCATCAAACCCTTATCGCAGTAAGCGAGCGAATTTCTTTTTGCCGAGCTCCAACGAGTGGTACAAGGCAGCGTATTACGATCCGAATAAGACAACAGGATCCAATAAGTATTGGGATTACGCAACTGGTAGCGATAGTGCTCCAACGATAACTGGGGGTGGAACGGACGTAGGTTCGGCAGTTTACGGACGAACCGCTGCCCAAGGCCCTGCGGATGTGAAAAACGCCGGTGGTTTGAGTCCGTATGGCGTGATGGGCCTAGGTGGCAACGTCTTCGAATGGGAAGAGACTTCCTTCCTCCTGAATAATGGTAGCGGTTCAAATTCTCGGGGGTTCCGCGGCGGCTCCTGGATCCAGGGCTTCAGCGACCTGTCGTCGTCGTCTCGCCGCAGCTTGGCCCCTACCAGCGAGGACAACGAAATCGGTTTTCGTGTCGCAAGTTACAATTCAGACGCCGTAGTACCTGAGCCAAGCATGATGGTGATCGGTACGCTGTTTGGTCTGGGTGGGCTTGTGGCCAAGAGGCGGCGGAAGAAGTAACGCTTTTTTCTTAGGCTCTCTTGCCCTTGTGATTCTTCTAAACGCGTCGCCATTGGCGACGCGTTTCTTTTTGGGCAAGTTCTCGCTGGAAGTGAATCTTGCCGTAGGGTGGGTGAAGCGGGCTTTGCCTCGCAACCCACCATCGGGAACGTGGGATAGGCTTCCAGCCTGTCCGCTTTCAGGAGAGAATGGGTGGTACCTGTGTGGATCTTCGAAGCGATGTCATGAAGAAGGTGACACCGCCAAAAGCCCGGAGGGCGGCACACTGGGGTGAGTGGTAGTTTTAGCGACCTAGCAGGTGTTTGCTAAATAAGACAGTTATGGAATTGCGAAGTATCTGGTATAGATGCTTGCGCATCGGAAAAATATAGAATGGTTGTGTTGTTGCCAGGGTCCGGTGGCTTACGCACACCGGCAGAGAAGTGCCGCCCTCCGGGCTAAAACCAACTGCCTGATCTCTACTGCCCAAAGAGCCTTACGCGCGGTCATCCCCCTCACCCCCCCCGCCCCCTCCCCCCCAGCCAAAGCCCTGGTGGGGAGGGGGGGCCAAGCGGTTATGGGAGCAGGCTTGAGGCGTGAGATAAACAGCCCGTTGATTTCGGGGAAATCATCGACAATTCAGATAGCCTAAAAAACTCTCAGTTACAATGACCTTTTGCCAAAAAATTCTCCACAAGAGCCATTTCAATAAGGTCCAACAGACAGATGACTGCGATTGTTACCTTGATCGTTATCGCTCTTTTCTCCTTGCTGGCGATCAAAGTAGCCACGACGGCTCTGATGATGACCGGCCTGAGTTTTGATACGGCCAGCTTCCAAAGTTATTCGGCTTTTTTCGGCGTAGGGTTTACGACCAAAGAAGCTGAGTTGGTGGTCAACCATCCTGTCCGACGTCGCATTATCCGAGATTTGATTCTTGTCGGTAACATCGGCCTGACCTCAGCTCTTGCCACCATGGTTGCCACGTTTGTCCAAGGGAGCAATGCCATCGGATCGCTGATGGTTATCCTCGCAGCCGTCGTTATCGCATTGGCGATCACCGCCATGAGCCGTTTGGACTTTGTTCGAAAAACGCTCGATCACATCATCTCCTACTCGCTGACTCAGGCAGGTTTGGTACGGGCTTTGGATTACGAACTGCTCCTAAGGGTTGAACACGGCTATGTCGTTTCAGAGTATTTGATCGAACAGGCAAATCCACTTGTCGGAAAGAAGCTCAGGGATTCTCGTCCTTGGGACTCGGGAGTGATCGTGCTAGCGATCCGCCGCAACGATGCGTTGTTGCCGGGGATCCCCGGACCTGGGAATACCATCGAGCAAGGCGATGTTGTCGTTTTGTACGGCCAGGAGCAAGACGCCAAGCGACTCATGCAAACCGAGGCCTTACCCACCATCGCGAACGTGGGATAGGCTTCTAGCCTGTCCGGCTTAAGGAGAGAAAGGGTGGTAATCATGAGCATCACCGAACCAACGTCATGAAGAAGAGGACAGGCTGGAAGCCTATTCCACGCCTAGTGCTTGACCGCGTGCAACGCCAGTTTCAACGCGCAAACGCGCGGAGGACCACCGCCACTCTTCGGGGCTATTCACTAGATTCGCTTTGACCGGATTCTGTTCGATGTACTCGATGATGCGAAGCATTTCAGAATCGTCGCGAACCCAATGATCGAATGTCTCCGTTTGCCAATAAGCCCCAGATGCGCCTCGGACTCGATTACACATTGTGGCAGTATAACTTTGAATGCTGTGCGAAATGATTTCACGAGGAGTCCGACCGCGACCTTCGCTATCACGCGAGCGATCAACGGCGTTGATCGCCCATGCCTCATCGGGCACGAACAACCAATGGTGATGGCTCGGCATGACAACGAACGCGAGCAGTTTGTACCGCTCGTTTGCAAAATGTAGGAACGCATTCTGAACAATCTCAGCTTGGCGCTCATCGGAAAGGTGCGTTACAGGGCTGCGTCCATCAAGCAACTGATCGACCTGCGCGAACAGCAATTTGTGTTTCTGGTATTCCCACTCGTCATCAGTTAAGTGTGTGGGTTTTGGTCTCTCCTCGAGCTGCTCTCGAAACTCGCGTATTTGCGTTACTCCGGCCGCAGAAATACTCCCTTCCAGACACGCGGTGATAAAAACCGGATGCCCCTCCACATCCCAATGCGGCAGATGCCTCCGTCTAAAAATCCCGTTCATTTTCCCCCCGTGGGATTGGCTTCCAGCCAATAGTGTTCCCGTTAGTGGTTACTGTGCTAATCTCTTTCAAAGGCGGACAGGCTGGAAGCCTATCCCACGGGAGCAGACCACGTAACCAATCAGCGCAGGGTGACAAAGTCGTTGTGGTTCAGCAGCGACCATACCAGCATAATCCGATCGGGGATCGATGACCCTTGGCCTATCCCACCCTCAGGCAAACTCCGCCATCGCTCCATCGCCCGCTTGCTGGCCCCAACCATCGCCTCGTCGGCCCGGATCCCCAAGATCTGCTGGAACGCTTGTTCGATAAACTCCTGCTCCTCGACCCGCCCCCCCTGCCCCTCGCGGTCGATCCGCTCGGCAATTCGAACCGCAGAGTCCAAAACCAATCGACTGTTGCTCAGGGCCAAGGCCTGCTGGGGAACGATGCTCTGGTCCCGCCGATAACACTCCTTGACCAACGCTTCGTCAAACGTCGTCAAAAACATGTTCCGCTCGTTGTTCGAATGAAAGAAATACAAACTGCGTCGGAGCGAATCGGCCTGCTGGTTCATCGGCACCGAAGGGCCTCCGATCGTCGCGTCCAAACTCCCTGCAAGCGATAGAATCGAGTCCCGGACAACCTGGGACTCGAGCCGAATCGAGCTTCTCCTCCACAAGAGCCGATTGTCCGGATCGATCGCGATGGCCGACGGAGCCCCCGCTAGGCTCGAATGCCTGCGATATGCCTCCGAGGTGAGCATTAGCCGATGCATGTACTTCATGCTCCAACCATGCGACATCAACTCCGATGCCAACCAGTCCAAGAGCTTTTGATGCTCGGTCTTGGTCCCTTTGTTTCCAAAATCAAAAACGCTCGATACCAGCGGCTCACCGAAGTGCCGATTCCACAGGTGGTTGACGGCCACTCGGGCCGTGAGCGGATTTCGTTCGTCCGTGATCCACTTGGCCAACGCTGTTCTTCGTCCAGAACTGGTCTTGGGAAACTCGGGTTTCGGATCGTCCGCACCGGAGTTTAGGAACCGTGTCGCGCTCCACTGAGCACCGACGAATCGTACCAAATCTCCGTCGGGGTTGTGGAGCTGCTCCTGGGCCTTGGCAAGCTCCCCGGCGGCTTGGTCGAGCTCCTTTTGCGCAGCTTCCTTTTTCTCCGGTACAGCTTTTAACAAGCGGATCTGAGCTGCCGTGTGCTGCAAAGTTGCCTTAGCCAACTGCCACTTGCGATCCTGAAGAACCCAAGCTCGCAGAGCGAGCTCCTCGGCGTTCTTTAGCTCCGTCAGATCCGACTTGGATCCCGAACGTGCGTCGGTGCTTTGTTGGTCTTCGAGCGTCCAACGTTTTTTCCAAGCCTCGTACCGCAATTGCAGAGCCTCGATCTCTTCAAGCCCTGCCGCGTGCTTTTGCTCGGCTTGGTGCAACTCGAGTTTGGCGACTTGCAATGCATCTTGAGGCCCAAGGCTCATTCCGTTGCCGGGCTCTCGCAGTTGCACCGAATCTCCGAGGGTCTGGATTCGGATCTCATGAAAGGCGACTTGGACGTCGAATGCCGTCAATTGCAACGCACCGGCTTGTCGAGCCAACGGGCTTTTCCAAGCCACCTTCGGTTGGCCGTTCAGCGCCGCGTTGATCAGTTGGCCACGGACCTGCAGATGCAGCGTGTACTCTTTGTTGAGCTCTACCGGATGCGACGCGCGGCCCTCAGGGGGATAATGATAAGTCCCATTCTGGGCATAGGAGGCTTGGACTTTGGGATCCGGGCCGTGGGCGCTGACATAGACCATGACCTCGCTGTCCTGGGGACCTGGCATGATCGTCCCGTCGGCTTGGGTCGAGTCGAACGAGACCCCGACGCTGCGATAAGTGCTCCCGCCGAGAATGGTAAATCGCAAGGTCAAATCGAAATCGCTCGGAGGATTTTCCTGCCAACGCAAAACGCTGCGGCTCTGGCCGTCTTGAAGCTGCTGTAGCTTTCCAGACTCCAACTCCCACTTGCCTCCATAGGTTTTCCAGCGCTCGGGCAAGAGCGTCTCGAACTTGTCTTCGACAAGAACTTTCGCAGGATCGGTTTTCGGCTTGGGGTCCGTGTCGGATTTGGTTTTTCGATCCTCGTGGACTTGGAATTCGGCTTGAGCCGTGGCGAGTTTTTCCTTGGCCTTCTGGACCGCTTGGGTGAGCCCTGCGAGGGACCCACGAGCCTTTTCGATTTGGCTGGGGATCACCCATTCCCGGCGTTCGGGTTGCCAAGCCACCCCGGGGAGATCGACGGTTTGGATTTCTAAGGGGATCTGTGCGAGAAACTCTGGGATTGCCGGAGTCATGATCGCCGACTTGTCGGGCGAGGACTCTTGGCCTCGTTCAAAGCGATACGTCGGCAAATCCATGAAAGCGTCGAAGACTCGGGGGAGTCCGTTTTTGGCAAAGTCGCTTTCGCTCGGGACCGAATCGAGCCGAACGTGATAGGGTTCAAAGATCGCCCGCATCCGGTAGTAATCGGTCTGCTTGATCGGATCGAACTTGTGATCGTGGCACTTGGCACAGTTGATCGTCAGGCCTAAAAACGCCTTGCTCACATGCTCGATCGATTCGTCCATCCATTGGTTTCGATTGAACAGGAAGTAGTTGCGGGCCAGGAATCCGGTGGCTCGAAGATCGCTAAAGTCCTCGGGAGCGAGTTCGTCGGCTGCGAGCATCCGTTGGATCATTTCATCATAAGGTCGATCGGTGTTGAGGGATTCGATGATCCAATCGCGCCAGTGCCACATGTGCAGTTGGCTGTTGCGGAGTTGGTCCCCGAGTCCCCACCAATCGCTAAACCGCCAGACATCCATCCAGTGACGTGCCCAGCGTTCGCCGTGCTTAGGATCATCGAGCAATCGGTCGATGGTCGATTCATACCAAGTTGCATCCCACTGGCTCGGCAGGCTGTTCCAATCTTGGGCTTGGGGCGGTAAGCCGATCAGATCGACATAGAGCCTGCGCAGCAGCACGTCGTTTGGAGCTTGGGGCTGGGCAACGATACCTCGCTGGGTGTGGAGTTCGTGCAGGAAAGCGTCGATGGGATGTGAGGGCCCGTTTTGTGCGAATGGGACGGGTGGTGCAACCAGGGGTTGGAAGGCCCAGTGCTTGCGGGGATCTGGATCGGGCAGTTCGTTGGGGATGCCTTGGGCCCCCTGGACGATCCATCGCTCGATGATTTCGATCTGCTCGGGTTTGAGTTGTTCACCTTCGTGTTCCGGAGGCATGCGAAAGCCTAGCTGGCTGCTCGAGACTCGCTCGAGGATCCTGCTTTGGAGAGGTTCATTCGGGATGATAGCCGGGCCCGAATCGCCTCCTGCAAGGATACTCTCGAGGGTATCGAGCCTTAAAGAGGCTTCTTGGCGGAGCGGACCGTGGCAGGCAAAACAGCGCTCGCGAAGGAGTGCTTTGACTTGCTTTTCGTATTCGATCGTCGGGTTGGATTTGTCAGAGCCCTGTTCGGGGGCTTCCTGTTCGGGGGCTTGAGGCGCGCCACTGAGCGGAACAGAAAAAAGCAGGCACAGCCAAGCCATGAGCCCAGAGCACAAGATCAGGGATTTGGAGCTGTGCAATGGGATTGGCATTTTAGGTCTTTAGGCGAGGGAGTCAGGCGAAGGGAGTCAGGCGAAGGGAATCGGGTCCTCTAGTATAAGCCATCGGATGGTGCCGTCATGGTGCCGCACAGGAGGAATTGCGATGAAGACAGGTTCGGCGTGTTCCGGAGATTTTTTCAAACTCGGGAGCTTGTCTGCTACCAAACGGTTCGGCCAGGAAACTATACTCGGAGGACCTTTTCGAACTCATGGTGTTGGTTCGATGGTCGTTTAGTGCCTCTCGATGTTAGGGACTTTGGATCCATGCGATTTATTTACTCTCTGTTGGCAATGGTCTTGGCTATGGCATCACATCCTCTCCATGCTCAAACTCCTGCGACGCAAACACCCATGCGGACTCTTGGGACGATCGAACGCTTCAAACCGGAGTTTGACAAGCTTCTGCCGGTCGACTCGAAACTCGAGGTCTTGGCCGACGGGTTCACCTGGACCGAAGGCCCGCTGTGGATGGGAGACGACAAAACCGGGTACTTGCTCTTTACCGACATTCCTCGCAATTCGATATTCAGTTGGTCGAAGTTCCATGGGATCAGCCTGTTCATGGAGCCCTCTGGATACACCGGGGTGACCTACTATGGGCTCGAACCTGGTGCCAATGGATTGCTCAAAGACTCCGAGGGGAACCTTGTGATGTGCGAGCATGGAGACAGGCGCGTAAGCGTATTGACTCCCAATGGAGGCAAGCGGACGCTAGCCGATAACTACCAGGGCAAGCGGCTCAACAGCCCCAACGATGGGGTGCTCAAGTCCAATGGAGACATCTACTTTACTGACCCTCCGTATGGACTGCCACAACGCGAAAACGATCCACGACGAGAGCTCAATCATTTTGGTGTGTATCGGATCTCGAAGAAGTCAGGAGAGCTAACGCTGCTTTCAACGGAACTTGCTCGACCCAACGGGATCGGTTTTTCGCCGGATGAAAAAACACTCTATGTCGCGCAGAGCGATCCGAAGAAAGCCATTTGGATGGCGTTTGACGTCAAGGACGATGGCACTCTGGGTGCGGGCAAACTGTTTTACGATGCGACCGAGGAAGTCGGCAAGCGGCCCGGGTTGCCCGACGGTTTGTCGGTCGATAAGCAGGGGAACGTTTGGGCCAGTGGTCCTGGAGGGATCTACGTCTTTAGCAACGCAGGGGTTTTGCTCGGTCGAATCAATACCGGTGAGCGAACCAGCAACTGCTGTTTTGGTGAAGACGGCTCGACTCTATTTGTCACCGCCGATAGCAACCTGTGCCGAATCCGTACCAACGCCACTGGCTTATAGTTGGCTCGTCGCATACGCGAGCAGACCAAGAACCAACGGCGCAAGGAGCCAAAGGCACAGATGGCCCCAAGTCAACCGCCACACGATTGACTGGGCCGATTGCCAACTCGTTGCGCTCGGGGCCGACGCTTGGGATGGAACTCGGAGAATCAGCAAGGCGCCGACCGACAAGCTGACGATCAACAACAGCGAGGTCGGTAGTCCTTTGGACGGAAGCAGTGCGTAGAGAATCCACACCATCGCGCAGCTCCCGAGTGCCATCGCTCGGGCTTTTCCGCAATCGCTCGGGGGAACTAAATCGAGTTGCCCTCGACGATGGAGTCTCAAAGACTCCAGAACGATCAGGAGCCAGACGAGCCCTACCCCGAGGAGTATCCAACCGATGGGAATTCCAAGAGTCCGTTCGGGTATCGCCCCGGACTTGAGCCACGCTTCGAGGTTGGTCATCAGGTTGAAAATTGGTAGGAGTCCGAATAAAGAAAAAACAGCGAAGGAATTCAAATCGCCGGGCGGAACGTCTTCCTGCGCCGGCTCAAGTCGGCCTTGGATCAATCGCCATAGGGCCAAGCCTATCCCCAGTCCCATCGCACCACCGAAAATTTGCTCCATGATTGTCCAGTAACCGAATTCCTGGAGCATGGGATATTCTCCGATGGGTCCCCATCGCTTCCGACCGAGAGCTTGGACAAATTGCCCCAGAGCAAATCCGAGCCCGCCTGAGAGCAGGCCGTAGCTGCAAAGAAGAATAGCGGCTCGATTGCGCTGGGCGAAAAAGTAACCCAAGAAGGCGACCATGATCCCAACGCATCCGGCCCAAGCATCGGATCGTGAGGGGTTAATTCTCAGGCCCAGCAAGCCTATCAAGATCGTCATGGCCGCTAGCCATCCGGCCGACAAGAGCATCATCAACTGCAAGGGTTTTCGCCAGCTCCCAACCGATGGCCAGAGCGCCAGGCAAAGGGCCAGATTCGATACCGCACAGAGCCATAGCGTATCGTACAACCATGCGGTTACATCGGGCTGCGACGGGTCTTTGGCGAAGAGTTCAAGGCTCCATCGTTTCACACCTAGCCACTCGAGCAGTAGCCAGAGGCTGTAGGTCAAAAACAGTGGGCCAAGGGAAGCTTCTAAGAACGAGCGACGGGCAGTCAATGCAAGGGCCAAGCACGCCGCGCCGATGCCGCCGTAAAGGGCACCGACGATAAACAAACTCCCGTAGCCGTAGAGACTCGTCGTCCAGTCGGCTTGCATCGAGTAGTGGATCAAGCGTCCGTAACTGCTTGTCCCGCCAAACCCCCAACCGATCGCGCAGAGCAACCCGAGGATCGCGGCTCGTTGCCACCAGTCCGTGCGGCGCGAGCAGATGGCTAAGCTCAAGCCGAGCATGGCCCCGGGCATCATCGCACCTCGCGAATGGCCAAACGAGCCACGGATCCCCCAACCCGAGGCCATCACCAAGGTACAAACGAACAAGAGCAAACCGAGCTGGCGCGAACGTTTCACATTAAATCCCCTCTTGAAATCCTTAGTGGAATCTCTAGCGACTGCCCAAAAAACAAGAATCCAGCCAAACCAAAAAACAATGCAGAAATTTTTTCTAACGGGTTAGTCATTGTTGCAAAGCAGTTATCGAGCCACTATAAGAATAGCTCCTTATTGTTTCTTTTCTTTCACGAAGGGCTAGTCAATGAATATGAAAAGGCGGATTGTACGAGGCTTTACTTTGGTGGAATTGCTGGTCGTCATTGCGATCATCGGCGTGCTTGTTGGGTTGCTTCTCCCGGCGGTTCAGTCGGCCCGAGAGGCTGCCCGACGGATGCAGTGCTCGAACAACCTCAGGCAATGGGGGATGGCCAATCACAATTTTGAATCGGCCAATCGGCGGCTTCCATTCGGAATGTTGCGAGCCGACGGTAACGGTTGGGGGCATCCTGAGTGGGGCACACCGGGTCAGGCCCGACGGTTTGCTCTGATGCATCAATTGATGCCGTTTGTCGAGCAGCAATCGTTCTGGAACAATTGGAACCAACTGAATTTTGGTGCCAATACCCTTTCGAATCCCGCGTTTGGAGGGAGCACGGCCAACACGGCCTCGCCACCTTTGGATGGTACCTCGGCCGTCGGTCAGTTGGTAACGCCGGTACTCCGATGTCCTTCGAATCCTGGCAGCCCTTACAATGAAGTTCACCCGAATCCCACCACGGGGGTCAATTCGAGCGGTGGCTATGCGCGCGGCGATTACTTTGCTTGCGCTGGTCGACGTGGATATCCGGGTTTCAGCAATACACTTCC
>Ga0315906_10011042_pt1 | contig 10556 bp, 22 predicted proteins | sample LakEriMetagenome_4_FD_203526 | JGI IMG/M metagenome (GOLD analysis project Ga0315906, IMG submission 203526) | Freshwater fungal communities from buoy surface, Lake Erie, Ohio, United States - Buoy 2 MA122 | ecosystem: Environmental > Aquatic > Freshwater > Lake > Lake biofilm | place: USA...
TAGTAAGTCAGACCCTAAAGAACAACTATATATAAGAATTGATGATAAACTAAATAGAATAAAGAAAGGGAGCGAATATGCATCAGAGGATACAATACTTGATCTTATTGGCTACCTTGTACTATTGAGGACGTTAAATGAGCACGGATGATTTAGTAAAACACTTAGATTTAGTTAATCAAGTCGCTTCTGAATACCTAAAGGGTTTTGACGCTGCAGAAATTTCACGATCCTTAGATATTCCTAGACCAAGAGTTATGTCATTATTAAATGACTGGCGTATTATGGCATCTAATAATCAAGCCATTCATGCAAGAGCAAAAGAAGCACTTGCTGGTGCAGACCAACATTTTTCATCTCTAATTAAAAAAGCATACGAAGTCATTGATTCAGCAGATCAAACAGCAAACCTAACAGCAAAAACTACATCAATTAAACTTATTGCAGACATTGAAACTAAAAGACTTGAAATGTTACAAAAAGCAGGTTTATTAGACAACAAAGAAATAGCAGAACAAATTATTGAAATGGAAAGAAAGCACGACATACTTATTAAAATACTAAAAGATATTGCAACCAGCCATCCTGAAATTAGAGAAGAAATTATGAAAAGACTTTCAGAGATTCAAACTGAGGTGGTTGTAATTGACAACGATTGATTTTAGTGACTTTATTGAGGCACTAGACGAAAGTCCATTTGAACAAGAGCCAGTAGATATAAAAACATTTGTTACTGGAAAAGACTTTTTAAATCAACCTCAGTTGTCTGAATACCAATACACACTTGCAGAATGCATGAGTCAAATATATAAAAAAGAAGATTTGATAAGGCTGTTTGGAAAAGAAAAAGGCGAAGAGCATTATAAAAAATATACAAAGCAAGAAGTTATTCTAATGTGTGGCAAAGGTAGTGGTAAAGATCACACTTCTACTATTGGATGTGCTTATCTTGTATATAAACTACTGTGCTTAAAAGATCCTTCTAAATATTTTGGAAAACCAAGTGGTGACGCTATAGATCTTATTAACGTAGCAGTAAACGCACAACAAGCAAAGAACGTATTCTTTAAGGGTTTTAAATCAAAAATTGAACAGTCTCCATGGTTTGCAGGAAAATATGAAGCAAAAGTAGACAATATAGAATTTAATAAAGCAATTACAGTTTACTCTGGTCACTCTGAAAGAGAATCAGCGGAAGGACTAAACTTAGTCTTAGCAGTTCTTGATGAAATATCTGGATTCTCAATGGAAGGTTCTGGTGGAAATGATCAAGGTAAAACTGCAGATAACCTGTATAAAGCATTTAGAGGTTCTGTAGATTCTCGTTTCCCTGACTATGGAAAAGTAATCTTACTTTCATTTCCTAGATATAAAGGTGATTTTATTTCCAAAAGATATGAGGATGTTGTTGCAGAAAAACAAACAGTACTTAGAAAACATAAATTTGTAATTAATCCATTAATGAGTGAAGAAGATCCAAACAATTCATTTGAAGTAGAGTGGGACGAAGATCACATAGAAGCATATAAATATCCAGGTGTATTTGCCTTGCGTAGACCAACTTGGGAAATGAATCCAACAAGAAAGATTGAAGATTTTAAGATAGCATTTTTAACCGACCCAGGGGATGCACTAATGCGTTTTGCTTGTATGCCAACAGTATCATCAGATGCTTTCTTTAAATCAAGAGATAAAATAGAAAAGGCTTTATCGGTTCGTAATCCATTAGATAACGCTAGAAGATTTGACATAAACTTTAAACCAAAAGAAGACGTTGTATACTATGTTCACGCTGACTTGGCACAAAAACATGATAAGTGTGCAGTCTCAATTGCCCATGTTGATAAATGGGTTAGCGTTCAATCATTTAATAATTATGAACAGATAGTTCCATATGTAGTTGTAGACGCCATCGCTTGGTGGGAGCCAAAAAGAGAAGGTCCAGTAGACCTTAGTGAAGTTAAAAATTGGATTATAGATTTAAGAAGACAAGGTTTTCAATTAGGATTAGTAACATTCGATCGTTGGCAATCGTTTGATATTCAACAAGAATTAAAACAGGTAGGAATAAAGACTGATACTCTATCTGTAGCAAAGAAACACTATGAAGATTTGACTATGCTATTCTATGAAGAAAGAGTAATGGCACCTCATATTGATATATTATTAGAAGAATTGTTAGAACTTAGAATTATAGGAAGTAAGGTTGATCACCCTCGCAAAAAGTCTAAAGACTTGGCAGACGCTATGTGTGGATCTGTTTATAATGCAATTGTAAACACAGAAAGAAATAGAATTAAAGAAGTAGATATACATACTTGGTCCAAAGGTGGAGTAGACTCAGATAACGCAGATGACTTTTTACCAGATAAAATAAAGCCAAAACAAGAATCTTGGTTTAGTGGAGGGTATAGATTAGTATGATCGATGATATGAACGAAGAAGAGTATAGTAGTTTAATTGAAAAACTTATAGAAATGGGAGTATTAGAAGTCATAGGGTTCGATGAAAAAAGTGGACAGTTTACCTTTGGATTAACACCTAAGTGTCAAGAATTAATGCCAGAACTATTTGATGAACATTTTAAGATGATCAACGAACTAGCATTTAAACTATGGAATGATGGTCACATTGAAATGATGTTTGATAAAGACGGTACCCCAATGGTTATGATTAAAGATATAGAGCATGTAATGAAAGTCAAAGATACTCTACCAGATGAAGAAAGATTTTTTCTTGAAAACCTTATTTATAAGCATGAAAATGATACTAAAAGAAGGTGATATAATTTAACTATGCCTTACGATATTATTAGAAACGGCCCAGGATGCAAGGGCGGATATGCTGTAGTAGGACCATCAGGGGCACATGGTTGCCATAAAACAAGAGGCTCAGCAGTTCAACAACAACGTGCATTATATGCAGCAGAAGCAGATAGTAAAAAAGTAACAAAAGCAGAAGAGTGGGAAGGTAAGCCACTATACGATCAACTATCTGATGCAGAGCAAATGCTTGCAGACTCACTTTTAAAATTAGCACAAGAAGCAGGACCATTAGATAAGGCAGAAGGAATTTGGGTTGGATATGAAGATGGTGTTACAAATGAAAATGCATCAATTGGTGTAAAGTGTGGAAACTGTGCACTTCATAAATCTTCAGTTGCTTGTGCAATATTAGATATGCCTATTGAAGAAGAAGGTGCTTGTAGATTTGCAGTTATTCCAGATGGATATGTAACCGTTGGTAGCGATGTTCAAGACGATATGGATAACCCAAATCATGAAGACGATATGTCTAAAAGATCTATAGAAGATTTAGATTTAAGACCTACAGAATCTATGGCAAACAATGCACGTAGAGGTTTAGAACTAAGAAGAAAGTTTGGCAGAGGTGGTACTTCCGTAGGAGTTGCTCGTGCAAGAGATTTGTCAAATAGAAAAGAATTAAGTCCAGAAACAGTAGCAAGAATGTACTCCTTCTTTTCACGTCACGAAGTTGATAAAAAAGGTAAAGACTGGAACAATGCAGAAAGACCATCAAATGGAAAAATTGCATGGTTACTTTGGGGTGGAGACTCTGGATATGCTTGGTCTCGCTCTAAATGGAATGCTATTCAAAGAATTAGAGCACAAAAATCAAATGATCCACTATGGTACGATTCAGCATTCTCTTTAAGAAAATATATTGACAAAAACGACTTTAATAGATAGAATAGAATAGTCGAAAGGTCTGTGATGAATAGTGAGAAAAATGTTGAGATTTTACAATCTTTGCTTCAGTATTATCGTTCAAAATGCTCCCAACTTGAGTATGAGTTTCTTCTCCTCAAGGCTACCTTCGAGTCCAAACTTAAAGAGTCCAAAGATGAACAAGACAAATAAAAGACAATCTCAAATAGAAAAATTAATTGATAAGCAAAGTGTAAATGTTGCTATTGTAAATGATAAAGCATATTGGGTATATAATAACACTTTTTATTCAGCAAGCATTAAAAATGATGGCGAAATAGATACCGACAACGCTATTCCAGTAGATGTGTTTTCAGCATCCAAAAAAGAAGCGGTTAACCTTTTAAAGATCCTAGACTCCCTCAAAGAAAAATAATCAACAGTGTACTCAAATCCGATTTACTATTTTCTATTAACTACATCCTTTATAAGTTTTTGTATTTGGACATATAACATTAAAGAAGCCAAGAAGTTAAAAAATATGCAACTGGTTGATATAACAACTATTGACAACAAAGCCTATTGGATGTATAATAATAAATTATACTGCGGAGATATTCAAAATAACTCTATAAAAGGTAAAGACATAATTGAAGTAGATACCTTTGGTATGTCACCAGAGGAAGTAAGAAATATGGTTAGGAATTTTAGATGATTATAGTTGTAGAGGGGACAAAGAGTTTCTCTGACTATGAGATTTTTATGAGGGCTATGGGTGTTGCACTTTCTAGTGTAAACGGAGATCAGGAAATACAGGTATGGTCTGCTGGTCCACATAAAATAAACAGTTTTACAGCAGCATTTTGTAATTCATCAGAAAATTACCTAAGACAAAAAGGATTTAAAGTTAGTTTTTCAAAAGCAAGCCCAGCATGGATTGCAGAAAATTTATCCTATGTAAATTATTATGCTTTCTTTAGTCTACCAAAAGAGTCTTTATCAAGGTTAGTTCAAAAAGCACAAGACATAGAAGGGTGTGAAGTTGGAATTTTTAGATATTAATCTTAGCACTTGGTCTATGATAGTATTCTTTTTTTATGCTTTGTTTTTAATCTCAATGACCTTAGCAGTATTTGGCGGTAGAGGAAATAGATTATTATTCTTATTTATAATGCTAACCTTTGTAATGTTTAACACTGTTTTAGTTTTATATGGAATAGCAACATCTCAAATTGGATTTATATTAATGGTTGTATTTCAACTATTTCTTACTACCTTAACTTTTATTTATTTAAATGGTAATATACCTACTTTAGAAAATGAGGATTTTTTAAATGAAAATAGATAATATTGATAAAATGGAATCTATTGTAAAGTCAAATCCAGATATGGAATGGGACAATTGGACAGTTGTCGTATATACGGATGATGATGGATACTTTACAAAGAATGGAGTATTTAGGAACAATAGATGGCAAACTAAATACACATTTAACATGGTGGAATATGGTGTGTGGATTATCCCAGATAGGTATCTAACACATGTACAAGTTTGATCAAAACGCACAGTGTCTTGACATGGACACAAATTTATTTTTTGATAAATATGAAGAAAATAAAGAAACAGCATCATACGTTGATTCACTATGTATAAGATGTCCAGCACAAAGACAATGCCTAGCATATGCTGTAAGCAACCAAGAGTGGGGCGTATGGGGTGGAGTTTATTTTGAGGGTGGAAAAATATCTAAAGAGTTTAATTCTCATAAAACAAAAGAAGACTGGTTTAATGTATGGTCTGGAATAGTTATGGATAATTAATGTATACAGAGTTAATGAGAAAAGCAGTTAGATCTTTTAGAGCACCAAAAGAATTTAAGATAGACATACTTGACTATGATACCTTTCTTACGATACAATTTTATGAGAGTCAGTGGAAACACTATAACGACTCTGAAAGATTTCAGTGCATTCAATACTTAAATCAAGTAAAGAAGGCATTGGAAAATCTAGGTGCAAAGGTTGCATTAGACCCTATCTTAGATGTAAAATATCCGAGTAAGTAAAATCAGAGAGAGGTAAAAGATATGCCAGCAATTACAACAATTGTAGGAAATCTAGTAAGAGATCCAGAATCAAAAGATTTTGGACCAGATAAGAATGTAACAAATATTCGTGTTGCATGTTCAGACCGCATTCCAGATGGAAAGGGCGGATGGAAAGATACAGATACAGCATATTACAATGTATCTGCCTGGAGAAGTTTAGGTAAACATATGGCTTCTTCACTTAAAAAAGGCGATAGAGTTATCGTCACAGGCAAAATCAAGTATCATGAATTCAAAAAGAATGATGGTACAAATGGTCATGCTTATGAAATTGAGGCTTCAGATGTAGGCGTATCACTAACCTCAAAGACAGCAAAAAAATCAAAGGACAATCCTTGGGAAACCAAAGGTGACGAAGTGTCAGTTCCAAACTCAACACAAGAAGATCCTTGGTTATAATAATCTAAGATATAATGATAGAGGGTGGATAAATCTGCCCTCTATTTTATTTATTAGGAGACAATAAATGGGAATGTATATTCAATGGAAAGACGATAAAGTAAAACAATCATTTAAGCCTAAAAAATGGCAACCAATGGTGTTAAATGGAAAAGATGCAATTGTTCCAACACAAGAAGGTCATTGCTTTTGGGAAGCACAACTACATTTGACTCTGCCAAAAACAGGTAGACCAACATATGTAAAGATGAACTACTCAAGAGATTATAAGGGTAAAAATGATACTACTGGAACAAACACATATGCAATTCCTGCAGATGTTGAGTCTGTACAATTTACACTCTCATGGTTTTTTAATGCTAAACCAGACACACCAATTTCATGCATGGTTTACCATAACGGATCATCAGATATTGTTTCTGAAATAAGACAATTCAAAGGACTGATATTATAATGGCATCACCAATTAAAGATGGAAAGATTACAACAGCATACAAAAAACTAGGTAAGATGTGGTCGAAAGGCTATCATACTGGGGTCGACTATGCAGTTAAAACAGGAACACCAGTACTTGCAGTTGCAGACGGAAAGATTGAACCAGCAAACTGGGGCAAATCATACGGAACTCAAGCAGTGCAAAAAGTTGAAGGTGGATGGGTAATTTATGCACATCTGTCAAAACTTGATGTAAAAGCAGGAGATAAAGTAACTAAGGGTCAACAAATTGGATTAAGTGGAAACACAGGAAATTCTTCTGGACCACACTTACATTTTGAAATGCGTGACAACATTCGTTGGTCAGCAGGAAAAGATATTGATCCAACAGCAATTCTTAACTCATAATGTAATATATTTTTAAATAATAAAGTATAATACAAGTAGGCATATATTGCCTTGGAGTGAAGAAAGGTTAATAAAAGAAGACTTAAAATAAGAATAATGCTTTTAGTACCAATACTATTGGCATTATTCTTTTCTTTTGTACCCCAAACAAATGCAAACGTAGCACCATGTGATACCTATCAGGTAAACGGTGGCGATCAAGCGTTTTTAATGAATTTAAATACTCCTCTTAAATGGGGAGATACTGTTTATACAAATAATATTTATGTAAGTCCAAAAGGAACTATTACATTTGGTGTAGGAGATTATACGTTTTGGACATACCCACCAAGCCCATCTATATCGATTGGATCTTGGGATTATCATGCATTCCCAAATCAAGAAACTCCTGGAATATGGAGTCCTGGTTGGGGATATGGAAATAATCTTTATGTTAGATATGGTTCAACTGCAACATCTATATGTGTTGACTGGAAAGTAATGGTATGGGGTCAAACAACTGGAGAACCTGTTTATATTAGAATGTTAGCGGAAGTAAATCCAGTTAATTACACTTGGACTCCAACTTATCAAGTAAGTTCTAATGCACCAGCAGGTGCAAGATATGGTGCTAGATATATTCAAAATGGTCCAATTCAGCCATTAAGTGTTCAAACTATTACTCAGCCACCTGCTCCAAGTCCTACACCAAGTCCTACAATAACTCCAACACCTACGCCTACACCAACACCTACGCCAACGCCTACACCAACACCTACTGAAACACCTTCAGAAAGCCCTACACCTACTCCTACGCCTACAGAAACAATAGAGCCTAGTCCAGAGCCAAGTCCTACAGAAACTCAGACTCCAAATCCTGATCCAATTGATCCAGGTCCAACTGAAGAACCTGTTGTGATACCAACTGACGAACCAGTAGAAGAAGTCCAAGAAGAAACACCAGTGGAAGAAGAACAAATTTTAGAACCTTCATCAGAACCAACTCCTATAGAAGAAATTATAGCAGTTGAAGAAGAAATGAATAATGCAATTGAAGAACTATTAGTTAATGAAGAAGAAATTACAGATGAACAGTTAGAAAACATTGCAGAATTATTAATTCAAAACTATGAAGTAGATGAGGCAATGCCAGTAGCAGATTTAATTGAAGGATTAAATGATGAACAAACTTTAGAATTTTTAGAACAATTAGATGAGAATCAAATAATTGAATACCGTGAAGGTGTTGAATTAGAAGCAGGTGTTGCAGTTGTATTTGAACAACTGTCAGATCCTGCAGCCTTATTAGGAGAGTTTGTATCAGATCCAGGACAAGTGTTAGAAGCACTTGGACAATTGGGTGCTGATATGACAGAAGAAGAAAGAGAGGACTCACAAACAGTTGTTGTTGCAACAGTTATTGTGGGTCAATTAATAGGATCTGTAGCAATGTCTTCAAGCATAGTACAGATGAATGCAAGAGCAGAAATAAGGAGGATAACATGATAAAGGCAATATTAAAACCTTTTAAATTTATCTTCAAAGCAGTTAAGTTTGTAGTTATGTTACCCATAAACCTAGTTAAGTTTATTCTAATCAAGGTTTGGGCGGTAATTAAATATGTTCTTAATCTTGTTTGGAAGGTACTTAAAGGTATATACAAAGTAATAGTTGGAGTAATTAATGAAGGTACTCAAGTTATTACCTGGATTATTACAAGTATCTGGAATGCAATTAAATGGGTATTTATTAATACCTGGAAATTAATTGTATGGGTATTTGAAAAAGCAGTAAAGTTAGTTAAATTTATATGGGCATGGCTAGTAGAAGCATTTGTAGAAACATTAAACCAATTGTGGACATTACTAGGTATGTTCGCAGCATGGCTAGTACTTGAAGGTAGTGCAAAAACTATCGTAGGGTATGCAATTATAACTGTCTTAATCGTATGGCTAGTAACTATACGAATAAGGGAAGGAGACGAATAATGGCAAAAGAAACAAAATTAGATGACGAAAAGGCAATGGGAGCAGTCAGTGGTATTAAAAATATTCTTCTTAGAATAATCGCTGTATTTGCAGCCAATGGGCTTGGAGTTATTGGTGCTGGTGCAATAATCGGTATCGATACCATGAGTGCAATAATTCTTGCAGGAACTCTAGGTGTTGCTACAGTAGTTGAAAAACTAGCACGAGGATTCATTGATGATGGAAGACTTAGCATTGATGAAATCAATAATGCATTTAACTCAGTAGATAAGAAAGCAAATTAATACTGGGGGGAATCTAGTCTAGGTGATCTAGGGCTAGAGGTTTTATGGCTGGAGGGTTGCCTAAAACACCTATTGGAGGTATAATAGTATTTATGTCTGAATCAAATTACTGTGAAGATTGCAAAAGATTAAAAGATATTGCTTGCACATGTGGCATGACCTTTGCAGAAAAGATTAAGACGACCTCGGTTAACTGGGCTACTTGGTCAGATACTAGAAAAGGCTCTTGACTTGGCAACTATTAGCGGGTATAATAATAATAAGTTCTCTTCTTTTATTAACGGAAGAAGACATAATGAAACACATAAGAAAGAAGTTTAATGTTAAACGATCCAAAGGCCCAGACAATTCATCAGGCCTTTATTAAAAAATTTGGTCAAAGAATAGATATAGATTATTTAAATACAGAAGAAGTTGTTAATTTCTTTTTACACTCCTCTGACGAATATGATAGACAAGTGTTACAAAATAGATTAGATAGATATAATGCCAATCAACGCTAGAGGTATTCCTACTGGTGCTTGCCCAGAGTGTGGCACTAATATATTTAAAGTTTTAGTTACATTTGATAAAGAATATAATATTGAACAATATATGCTTGACGCAGAGTGCAATGAATGTGGTACACTAATTACCGCTCCTACACCATTAGATTTGGAAGTATAATGCAAACATTTATGCCGTATGGTTCACAGTATGATCAAACAGCAAAGTGTTTAGATGTAAAAAGATTAGGTAAGCAAAGAGTAGAAACATATCAAATACTTAAAGCACTCCTTGGTGAAAGTAAAGGGTGGCGTAATCATCCAGCCACCAGAATGTGGGAAGGATATGAGTTTCAATTATATGTATACCAAACCGCTATCTGTACAGAATGGTCTAGACGAGGGTATAAAGATACAGTCTTAGAATCTTCTAAAGAATTAATAACTAAACATAAGATTAAGCCAAGCATTAAAACACCTGACTGGATTAATAAACCAGCATTAACTATAACTCATAGGGCAAATTTATATTTAAAAGATCCTATTCATTATGTAAAGTTTGAAGATGAAACAAAAGAATATATGGATTATGTATGTTGCCCAGATAAATGTAAATATTGGTGGTATACTCATAGTTTAGACAAGGAGAATAATGGCTAAAGGTAAAGGTGGCAAGGGTGGCGGAACTCGTAACCCAAATAGAAATAATGGAAAAGCCCCAAAGAAAAATCCCCAAGAACCTAACGTAGGTGCTACTGGCAAAAGTCGTGGTGGGTATAACTTAAAAAAGAAAGCAGCAAAG